>P_2C_Liq_2_UnCtyDRAFT_1000094_pt1 | contig 22807 bp, 22 predicted proteins | sample Pon2CUnioCityCA_FD_10236 | JGI IMG/M metagenome (IMG submission 10236) | reverse complement strand
CAGCGGTGGCCAGATCGGCTCTAACCATGCCCAAAGCGATGGATTTTCCGACACGGTAGCCCCAGCCGCCAGATGTGGTTTCGCCTACAATGTCGCCGCCTGAGTAGATACAGGACATATAGGGCGCGTCGGCTTCGCCGGCCTCGACAATGAGGGTGACGAAGCGCTTTTGGCTGCCATGTTGCTGCTCGGCGAGAAGGGCCGCTTTGCCGGGGAAGTCTTGGGGCTTGTCGAGTTTCACAAAGCGGTCAAGGCCACCTTCAAAGAGGGAGTAGTCTGTTGACAGGTCGCCCTTCCACGCGCGATAGCCCTTCTCAAGGCGCAGTGAGTTGAGCGCCCACATGCCGAACGGCTTGGCGCCTGCGCCTGTGATGGCCTCCCAGATTTCGGGGGCGTCGTCATTCAGGCAGTGGACTTCCCAGCCGAGCTCGCCTGCGAAGGAGACGCGGAGCAACATGCAGGGTTTGCCGCAGACTTCGGCCTCCTGTGCGGAGAGCCATGGCAGCGCCATGTCGGCGTTTGTCAGGGGGGCGAGGATCTCGCGGGATTTGGGGCCAGTGACCAGCAGGCACTCGTATTTGTCGCTGCGATCCTGCACTTGCAAGCCTTCGGGCAGGTTGTGGCGCAGGACGTCGCGGTCGTGCCACTGGGCCACGCCAGCGGTGATCAGCCAGATGTTGTCGTCATCGCGCGGGATCACGGACATTTCTGTCAGGATGCGGCCGCGGGGATCGGCGAAATAGGCAAGGCCGACGCGGCCTGCATTGGGCAGGCGCGAGCAGGTCAGGCTATCAACATGCGCCCGCGCGCCTTTGCCTTCGACGGCGAGGCGGCTGAAGCCCGAGATGGCCAGTATCCCGCAATGGTCGCGGACGGCCTCGCACTCTTCGCGGATGCGTGGCTCCCACGGGCCTGTGCGGTTCCATGTGTGGGTGCTGGCTTCTGAGGTGTCGTCGCCCTCTTGGGCGAACCAGTTGGCGCGCTCCCAGCCGTTGTAGGCACCCATTTGTGCGCCTGCGCTTTTCAGGCGGCTGTGGAGCGGGCTGAGCTTGCGGTCGGGGGCGGCGGGCCAGCGGTGCCACGGGAAGTGCATGGCGTATTCGTTGCCGTAGACTTCCATACCCTTGAGGTTGCAATAGTCCTGATCGGTATAGTCGGTGTAGCGGCGCGGATCGACGGCCCACATATCCCACTCGGTTGCCCCATCGACGATCCATTCGGCCATGACCTTGCCCGCGCCGCCGCCTTGGGCGATGCCGAAGGTAAAGACACAAGCTTCAAAGGCATTTGCGACACCCGGCATAGGGCCGATGAGCGGGAGGCCGTCGGGCGCGTAGGGGATAGGGCCGTTGATCACACTCGAGATGCCCGATGTGGCCATGAGCGGGACGCGTTCCATGGCATCGGTGACGATATCTTCTATGCGGTCGATGTCTTCTTGCCAGAGCTGGAAAGAGAAATCGTCTGGCATGGGGTCGCTCGGATCGACCCAGTGGGCTTTGCAGTTTGGCTCATATGGGCCGAGGTTGTAGCCGCCTTTTTCCTGACGCAGGGGGGGGGGGGGGGGGGGGCCTCGATTTCGGGGATCTGCTCGGTGAGCAGATATTGGTGCTCCATCACCATCATCGGCACAGTGCGCCCGCCATAAGGCTTGAACCATTCACCGACGCGTTGGGCATAGTAGCCTGCCGCGTTGACGACATAGTCAGCGGCGATATCGCCTTTCTCGGTATGGACGACCCAAGACTTGTCAGCCTGTTGCGTCACGCCCGTAGCAGGGGTGAAACGCAGGATTTTCTGGCCCATGTCGCGCGCGCCTTTGGCGAGGGCTTGGGTGAGTTGGGCCGGGTCAATGTCGCCATCTGTCGGGTCATAGAGCACGCCCATCAGATCGTGGGTTTCAAGGAAGGGGTAGCGCTCTTTGGCTTGGGCTGGTGTCCAGATTTCCATCTGGATACCTTGGTAGCGGCCCATGGAGGCGGCACGCTCGAACTCTTGCATACGCTCTTTGGTATGGGCGAGGCGGATGGAGCCTGACTGGTGGTAGTTCATCGGGTAATCCACCTCATCGCCAAGGCGGGCGTAAAGCTCGGTGGAATAACGCTGCATGTTCATGATGGACCAGGAGGTGCTGAAGGTGGGCACATTGCCTGCGGCGTGCCATGTGCTACCTGCGGTCAGTTCGTTCTTCTCGAGCAGCACACAATCTGTCCAGCCTTTGAGGCCAAGGTGGTAGAGCACGGATGCGCCGACCACGCCGCCACCTATGACAACGACACGGGCTTTGCTTGGAAAATCAGACATGGTGTTTACTCCCAGATGAGGCGTGCCGCTAAGCCGCCGAAAACGATAGCAGTGATTTTGTTGAGCGTGCCGCCCAGACGGGCGAGGTGATTGCCTGCAAAGCCCGCTGTGAGGCCATAGGCGCTGGTGATGACAAAGCCTGTGGCGTTGAAGAGGAGGCCGAGAAGCAGGATCTGCTGCCAGATTGGTCCTGCCTCGGGGCGTGTGAACTGTGGCAGGAAGGCAAGGATGAACAGCGCAACCTTCGGGTTGAGCAGGTTTGTGAGGTAGCCGCGCTTGAGCGCAGAAAAGAGTCTTTTGGCCCCGACGGCTTTTTCAAGCGCTGAAGGCGCGCGCCATGTCTTGACCGCCAGAAAGATGAGATAGGCTGCGCCGATGTAGCGGATGGCATCATAGGCATGCGGGATCGCCATGAGCGCTGCCGAGATGCCGAGGACGGCAAACATAACATGGGTGAGGCCGCCCAAAGTGATGCCGAGTGCGGCTGCAACCCCTGTGCGCGGGCCGCCCGAGATGCCGGAGGCCATGGCGAATGCGACATCCGAGCCGGGCGTGAGATTGAGCAAAACACCAGCGCCTGTGAAGGCGAGGATGAGTGCAGGATCCATGGCCAGAAGTGTCTCTAACATGGCGGAACCTTGTGTTTGTCTTGGGCTGCTGTCATGAGGGCCGCCCCGTGTAGCCGCCGAGCGCAAGGCCATAGGCGATGAAGCAGAGGCCCATCACACGGCGGAACCACGCATTGAAGACAGCGCCGAGGGCGAGCTTGCCGAGGCCTGCCCCGAGGGCGGTATAGGTGCAGTAGCTGAGGGTGGTCAGTGTGAGCGCTGTGGGCACTATAGCCCACATTTGCGTCGCTATCGGGGTGGTCGGGTCAACAAACTGGCTGAAGGCGGCGAGGTAGCCAGCCACTGATTTCGGGTTGATCGTGGCAATCATGAAAGAGCGGAAAAACAGCGACTGGCTTGTTTGGGTCGCCGCTTTGATAGGCAGATGGGCCATGAGGATTGCGCGCAAGCCGAGATAGACAAGGAAGCCGGCTCCAACAAACTTGAGCACGAGAAAGGCAGTGGGCGATGCGGCGACAAGCGCTGTGATGCCAAAGGCCGAGAGCGCCAGAAAGAGCGAGGCTTGGCACAGGATCGCGGCAACGGCGGGCAAGCTGCGCAAGAAGCCGCGCTGCATTCCTGTCTGGATGCAGTTTACCGCGTTTGGCCCCGGGGTGGTGACAAACACCAGCCAGAAAACGGCGAAAATACTCCAGGCTTCAAAGCTCATATCAATTCACTGCCTTAATATACGGGTGGCGCGATGACCCAGATGGCCACGGCGGGTGTGTCGTAGGGGTTGATCCATTCAAACGGCTCGCCGCGAATGCGGAAGCTGTCGCCCGGTTCGATGGTGAAGCGGGTTCCGCTGATAACAAGATCAAGCTTGCCTGCGAGCAGATAGCCGACCTCTTGTGTGGGGCGGGTGACGGCCTCGCCGATGCGGGAGTGTGGCGCGAACGTAGAGTGCACCATCTCGAAATCATCGGTGAGATCAGGGGAGAGAAGCTCTTCAACGAGCCCTGCTTCGCCAGATCCTATGGGCCTGCGCGCGCCTTTGCGCACCACATAGCCCGCTTCATCAGCGGGAGCAGGAGCGTGGCTGAAGAGCATGGAGACTGACACGCCAAGCGACTTTGCGATGTGGCGCAAGTCGTTGATAGACGGTTCGGACATGTCACGCTCGACCTGACTGAGCCAGCCAACAGAGCGCCCGAGCTGCTCGGCCATATCGCTCAGCGTCAGCCCGCGGGCTTTGCGCAGGGCGCGCAGATCGGCACCTAGGGTCTGAACGGCGTGTGCAGTTTGGTTCATCCGACTCTCGTGAAATTTTGGCCTACAATTTCACGATGGCTCAGTTCTGTGAAATTTCAAAGCATTTTTTCACAGCGATGTTGGCCAAGTTTTGAGAGCGTCAGGTTGCCGCAAGCTCTGCGCTGTCTTGCTTTGCGAAAACCTCAAACAGGATCGCCTCAAGCGCGTTGGCATCGTCTTGGGTAAAGGCTGCGGGTTTGTCACTGTCGATATCAAGGACAGCGATGACATCACCCACGGCGTTGAACACAGGCAGCACCAGCTCGGAACGTGTGCTGGAGGCGCAGGCGATGTGGCCTTCGAAAGCTTCGACATCATCGACCAGCTGCACCGTTCGGCTGCGCGCGGCTGCGCCGCAAACGCCGCGTGTGAAGGGGATGGAGAGGCACCCGTGCCCGCCTTGGTAAGGGCCGATCTTGAGCATGCCCGGGGCTGTTACGCGGTAAAACCCGGTCCAGTCGAAGCGGTCATCGGCATGGTGGATCTCACAGGCGAGAGTGGCCATCAGCGCGACCGCGTCGGTTTCGCCTTCGGCGAGGCTCAGGATGGTTTTGGCGAGTGTGCCATAGTCTACAGTCATCTGTTTGCTTTCGTGCATAGGACGGCGCGGGGCATTGCCCCGCACCCTGAGGTGTTTTGGCCCAAAGACGCTTAGACGCGTTCGATCGCTATGGCTGTGCCTTCGCCGCCGCCGATGCAGATTGCGGCGATGCCGCGCTTGAGGCCGCGTTTTTCCAGAGCGTTGAGCAGTGTCACGATGATTCGTGTGCCTGATGCGCCGATGGGATGGCCGAGCGCACAGGCGCCGCCGTTGACGTTTATCTTGTCACGGGAGATGCCCATTTCGTGCATGAAGGCCATCGGCACGACTGCGAAGGCTTCGTTGACTTCCCAGAGGTCTACATCTTCGACGCTCCAGCCGATGTTTTTCAGCAGCTTCTGTGCGGCGGGGATGGGCGCTGTTGCAAACCATCCGGGGGCTTGGGCGTGGCTTGCATGGCCGATGATCTCGGCGCGGACTGTCAGGCCCTGAGCCTTGGCTGCCTCTTCTGAGGCAAGCACCAGCGCGGCGGCGCCATCGGAGATGGATGAGGCATTGGCGGCTGTGACTGTACCACCCTCGCGGAAGGCAGGCTTCAGTGTCGGGATCTTTTCCGGGCGGGCTTTGGCGGGCTGTTCATCTTCAGAGATGACCACCTCGCCTTTGCGGCTTGTGAGCGTCACAGAGGCGACTTCACCATCAAATGCGCCAGAGCGAATGGCCTCAAGCGCGCCGTTGAGTGAGCCGATTGCGTAGTCGTCTTGGGCTTCACGCGTAAATTGGTACTTTTCGGCGCAGTCTTCTGCAAAGGTGCCCATCAGGCGGCCTTTGTCATAGGCGTCTTCAAGGCCGTCCAGAAACATATGGTCAACGACTTTCTGGTGGCCGATGCGGGCACCAGAGCGCATTTTTTCTAGCAGGTAGGGCGCGTTTGACATGGATTCCATGCCGCCTGTGATCATGGTGTCGGCGTGGCCAAGAGCAATCTGATCTGCGCCCATCATAGTGGTCTTCATGCCAGAGCCGCACATTTTGTTGACGGTGGTGGCGGGCACATCTTCGCCCAGCCCCCCGGAAAAGCCCGCTTGGCGCGCGGGTGCCTGGCCCTGGCCTGCGGGCAAGACACAGCCCATGAGCACTTCATCGACAGTTGTTGCACCAGCGTTGGCCAGCGCTGCGCGAATGGCTGCGCCACCCAGTGTGGAGGCGGGGACGCCATCAAACACACCTTGAAAGCCGCCCATAGGGGTGCGCGCCGCGCCTGCGATCATTACCTTTTTCATGAAATAGTCTCCTCCGTTGGGGCCTGAATACCGAATAGAAAGGATTGCCGTCTAGTGTTTGTGATCAAAGGCGTATTTCTACGATAACGGAGAGCGAGATGGAATTTAGCTGCACCGAGACGGGTGATCTCTTGTTTGTAAAGGTTCTGGCAGAGCGGATAGACGCGGCCGCGGCGCTTAAATTCAAGGATTCGCTGCGGGAGATAACGGGTGAGGCGAGGTCTAGCCACGTTGTTCTGGATCTATCTGCTGTCAATTTTATTGACTCAAGTGGTCTGGGCGCTGTTGTGGCGGTCATGAAGTTGATGGGCACGACCAAGCGCCTTGATCTGGCGGAGCTGACACCGACTGTTGATAAGGTCTTTCGCCTGACGCGGATGGACTCGATCTTTACAATTCATGAGCGGGTTGAAGATGTTTCGCGGCTCTACAAAGTGGGCTGAGCTTCGGCGAGGATGGGCAGATGACGCTCCTTAGGCGACAGAGCAGTGCCGATGTGTGCTTCGAGTTTCCCAGTGGGGAGGAAGAAGTGCGCAAAGCGCTTTGCGAGCTCACGAAGACGCTTCGCGAGATGGAGCTAAGCGCTGACGACATAGGGTCTGCCGAAGTTGTGCTGGGCGAAGTGCTTAACAATATTGTCGAACATGCATATGGCGCAGGTCGCAGTGGGCGGATTGCCGTCTGTCTGCACCGCGCGGGGCATGCCCTGCGCTTTCATGTGTTGGATGAGGGTGAGGCGCTGCCGCGTGCGCGCTTGCCAGAGGGGCGACTGCCAGCTCTGGATGGAACGCTTGAGGAGATGCCTGAGGGCGGCTTTGGCTGGTATCTTGTCCACCACATCGCCAGTGATCTGGCCTACAAGCGCACCGAGGGGCGCAACGAGCTTGCCTTCTCGATCTTCTGTGACGGTCAGGGGTGATCCCTTGAACTGCTTCGGCTTGCTGTGGCCAAATTTCTTGAAATTGCCGCATTCGGCACGAAGATTCGCCTGATTCAGACGTCATACCTAGTCTCGTAGCTGCATATGGCTTCCCTCGGCGTCGCGTGTTAACAGCCCCCACCCAGTGCGCGGCGTCGAGGCACTTACCTCCCCCCCAAATCGCAAATTATCAAAACTGCATTGGCATTGGTCTTTGTGGCGCTTACTCTTTTGGCAAAGCGAAACAGGGGTGACCAAAATTATGCGCGACTTTCATTTTCCGGGGCGTTCGCCCGTCTTGGCGAGCAATGGCATGTGCGCCACATCGCATCCTTTGGCGGCCAAAGTGGCTGTTGATATCATGGAGCGGGGCGGCAACGCTATGGATGCGGCCATCGCCGGTGCGGTCCTGCTGGGCATTTGCGAGCCGCAGATGACAGGGATTGGCGGGGATTGTTTTGTCCTCTTTCAAGACAAAGAAGGCGGTGCGATCCGCGCGCTGAACGGATCAGGTACGGCGCCAGCGGCAGCGGATATCGAGGCGCTGCGCGCACGTGGAGAAAAGACAGTGCCGCTCAACGGGCCCGAGGCGGTGACCATCCCGACCGCGATGGACGGCTTTTGCCGTTTGTCTGAGGACTATGGCAAGCTCGGGCTTGACGCGATCCTTGCCCCTGCGATCCGCTATGCGGAAGAGGGTGTGCCTGTTGCGCCGCGTGTGGCCTTTGACTGGCCCGAAGCGGCCAAGGCGCTGCAGGGGCATGGCAAAACGCATTACCTGATTGATGGCAAGCCGGGTGAGGTGGGGCAGATGTTTCGCTCACCCGCGCAGGCCGAGGCGCTACGGCGCGTGGCCAAAGACGGGCGCAAGGGCTTTTATGAGGGCGAAGTGGCCGAGGATATGGTGGCGGCACTTCAAGAGTTGGGCGGTGTCCACGAGCTGAGCGACTTTGCGGGGGCAACCAGCTTTTACACCGAGCCTGTACAGAGCCATTACAAAGGGGTGGACCTTTGTGAGCACCCGCCCAACGGGCAGGGCGCAACGGCGAATCTCATGCTCAATATTTTGAGCCAGTTTGACCTTGCAAGCATGGAGCCGTTTGGCGCGATGCGGGCGCATATCGAGGCAGAGGCAACGAAGCTTGCCTATGACGCGCGCAACCGCTTCATTGCCGATCCTGATATGACGAAGCGGCTCGCGCATATGCTGAGCATGGATACGGCCAAGAAGCTGGCGGGGCTGATTGACCCCAAACATGCGATGGACGCGGCCGCGCCTCTGAGCGAAGCCGTACATAAGGACACGGTTTACATCACGGTGGTGGACAAGGACCGTATGGCTGTGAGCTTTATCTACTCTATTTTCCATGGCTTTGGCTCTGGTATTGCCAGTGAAAAATTCGGCATTCTGCTGCAAAACCGTGGCGCGGGTTTCACGCTCGATGCGGCGCACCCCAACGCTTATGGTGGCGGCAAGCGCCCGATGCACACCATCATCCCCGGGATGCTGGCCGAGAACGGGCGCGCTGTGATGCCATTCGGTGTGATGGGTGGCGCCTATCAGCCCTGTGGCCACGCACGGTTTGTGACCAACATGCAGGATTACGGCATGGACGCGCAGAGCGCGATTGATGCGCCACGGTGCTTTGCCGACGGCGGTGAGCTGAAAGTTGAAAAAGGCTATAGCGAAGCGGTGCGCACCGAGCTGGCCGAAATGGGGCATACGGTTGTTGTGCCTGACGGGCCTTTGGGCGGGGCGCAGGCGATCCGCATCCGCGCAGATGGTGTGCTCGAGGGGGCATCTGATCCGCGCAAAGACGGCGCGGCGCTGGGGTATTGAGCATGGCAATTACACCTGTGAAAGAGCTCGTGATGCGGGCAAAAGAAGAGATTGAGACGCTGAGCCGCGACGAGGTCTGGCGGCTTGCCGAAGCGGGAGAGGCGCTTGTGGTGGACATTCGCGACCCTCGCGAGCTTGAGCGCGAAGGGCGTTTCCCCGGTGCGATGCATGCGCCGCGGGGGATGCTGGAGTTCTGGTTTGATCCTGCCAGCCCCTACCACAAAGAGGCGTTTGTCACGGAGAAGAAGATTATCCTGTTCTGTGCGGGGGCGTGGCGCTCGGCTCTGGCGACGAAGGCGCTACAGGACATGGGTGCTGAAAATGTCGCCGAGATGGAGGGTGGCTTCGGGGCCTGGAAGAAAGACGGGCGCTCCGTGGAGTAGGGCTGATCGGCGTGTGCTTTGCACACACCGACCGGCTGGGGGACGCTGTCCCCCAGACCCCCTGGGATATTTTCAGCAAAAAGAAAGTTTGACCGGCTTTTGACCGTGTCAGTTCATTTGGAACTGAAGCGGGTACTGGCCGTCGCGGAACGGGCCGAAGAGATCGGGGATGTCCGGGTGATCAACGGGCTCGCCTGAATAGTCTGCGACGAGATTTTGCTCGGAGACATAAGCGACGTAGTAGCTCTGATCATTTTCGGCCAGCAGATGATAGAAGGGCTGCTCTTTTTTCGGGCGGCTGTCTTCGGGGATTGCTTCGTACCATTCGTCGGTATTGGAGAACTGTGGGTCCACGTCAAAGACGACCCCGCGGAACGGGTGCTTCTTGTGGCGGACGACTTGCCCGAGGTGGTATTTGGCACGTTTGCGTATCATCATAAGAATTGCCCCTATCTGAGCAGCTTAACGCTTTCAATGGGGGTCTGTCTATTTTTGAGCGCGTTTTTGCTGGAAACACTGTGTGACGGGCTTTCCAACAGTGCTGTGTTTTACAGGTCAATACGGGCAGAAAAGCGCTTGAGGCACGGGAAATTGATTTAGATTTTTTGGCGGATGCGCTATGTTTGAAAAAAACAAATAAGCGAGGGGCAGATGAGCAGAATCCTTTGCGCTTTTATGATTGTGGCAACTTTGGCGGCCTGTGGCAGCCCGAGAGGGACAAGCGCGCCGCGCAACCTTGATAATGCCTGTGCAATCCTCAAAGAGCGCCCGACATACTTCCGTGCCTTTAAGGCGGCAGAGCGTAAATGGGGCGTGCCTGTGCATGTGCAGATGGCCACCATTTACCAAGAGAGCAAATTCAAATCTGATGCGCGAACGCCATTTCAGTATTCGCTTGGTGTGATTCCTGTTGGCCGCCAATCGAGCGCCTTTGGGTATTCGCAAGCGCTTGATGCGACTTGGAAAGAGTACCAGCAGAAAGAAAACAAGCGCATGGCGAAGCGCAACAACATTCGCGATGCGACAGATTTCATGGGCTATTACATGAATATTACGCGGGAGCGGAACGGGGTTTCGCTTCATGACGCGCGCAACCAATATTTGGCCTATCATGACGGGCACACAGGCTTTGCGCGTGGCACGTACCGCCAGAAAGCTTGGCTGATGCGTGTTGCGGGTGAGGTTGGCCAGCGCTCGGAAATGTATAAAGCACAGCTTGCGAGCTGCCGCCGCTTGCGCTGAACGGGTGGCGGGCGCTTAGCGCCCGCGCTCTTTTGTGTTGAGGGCGATGTCAAAAAGTCTGTTTGGCAGGCTGCCACCTTTGGTGAGCGCGCCCAAAGACACCGTTGTGCTTGATCCGCCCTGATCGTTGATGACCCATTGGCGCAGCTCGACTGGGTCACCCGTGAATTTCAGTTGGATGTTGCCGTATTCGGGGTGTGCAGGGTCTTGTGCTGTGATGGTCGTGGCGGTGCCGTCATAGCTGTGCCCCACAATCATATTGGCGCGCGCGAGGTCAACATTGCGGGCAAGGATGATCGACAGGGGGGTTTTGCCGAGTGGATAGCTCTCGGGGCCCTGATTGGTTTTGGGATCAAAGATCGCCACGGTGTTGGAGCTGGCCAGCACGAGCGTTTCTTCAGGCGGGTTATACTCGAAGCGGATTTTGCCCGGGCGCTTGATGTAGATCGTGCCTGTGGCGATTGTTCCGTCTTCATTGATCTGTGTGAAGGTGCCCTGAGCAGTCTTCATCGCGTTGAGATATTGGGATAGGGCCGCAAGCGAGAGCTTTTCTGCCATGGCCGGGCTTGTAAGAGCGAGCGCCAGTACGGGCGCGAGGAAAATATGTTTGAGCTTCATAACCGTTACCTAAGTATCCCGATGTGTGTTTGCACGTTTGATATGGGGTTAGAATACGAAAACACCGACTGTTAAGCGATAACAAGCCGGTGTTCTTGGAGATTTTGAGGCAGAAACCTGCCGAAATCAGAAACCTGCCGAAAGCGCAGATCAGTGTTGCTCGGGCACGAGGATTTCACGCTTGCCCACATGGTTTGCGGCCGAGATGAGGCCTTCTTCTTCCATCTGTTCCACGAGCTTTGCGGCTTTGTTGTAGCCGATGGACAGCTTGCGCTGGATATAAGACGTGCTGCACTTGCGGTCTTTGATCACGATGGCCACGGCCTGATCGTAGAGGGCGTCTTCACCATCCGTGTTGCCGCCGAGGCCAAGCACTGCATCGATATCGCCTGCGTTGTCATCGGGCGGGCCCTGCACAACACCAGAGACATATTCGGGCGGGCCATAAGCCTTGAGGTGGTTGACGATCTCTTCGACTTCTTCATCGGAGACAAACGGGCCGTGGCAACGGGTGATTTTGGCACCGCCTGCCATGTAAAGCATGTCACCCATGCCAAGCAGTTGCTCGGCACCCATTTCACCAAGAATGGTGCGGCTGTCGATCTTGCTTGTCACCTGGAAGCTGATCCGCGTGGGGAAGTTGGCTTTGATTGTGCCGGTGATCACGTCAACAGAGGGGCGCTGTGTGGCCATGATGATGTGAATGCCAGAGGCGCGCGCCATTTGGGCGAGGCGCTGGATGCAAGCTTCGATCTCTTTGCCCGCGACCATCATGAGGTCGGCCATCTCGTCAACGATGACAACGATATAGGGCATTTTCTCGGGCTTCATTTGCTCTGTTTCGAACACGGGCTCGCCTGTGTCGTCGTCAAAGCCTGTCTGGACCGTGCGAGAGAACATTTCGCCTTTGGCGAGGGCGTCAGCCACGCGGGAGTTGTAGCCGTCGATGTTGCGCACGCCCATTTTGGACATTTTGCGGTAGCGCTCTTCCATTTCGCCGACGGTCCATTTGAGGGCGACCACGGCTTTCTTCGGGTCGGTCACAACAGGAGAGAGCAGGTGTGGAATGCCGTCATAAACGGAAAGTTCGAGCATTTTGGGGTCAATCATGATCATGCGGCAGTCTTCAGGCGTGAGCTTGTAGAGCAACGAAAGGATCATGGTGTTGATGGCGACGGACTTGCCCGAGCCGGTTGTGCCCGCGATGAGCAGGTGGGGCATTTTGGCGAGGTTGGCCACGATGGGGTCACCGCCGATGTCTTTGCCCAAAGCGAGCGGCAACTTGTGGTTGCCATCGCCGTATTCGCGCCCCGAGAGGATCTCGCGGAAGCCGACCATCTCGCGGTTGTCATTGGGCAGTTCGATGCCGATGACCGAGCGGCCAGGGACCGTGCTGACGCGGGCCGACAGGGCCGCCATGGAGCGGGCGATGTCATCGGCGAGGCCGATCACGCGGGAGGCTTTGAGGCCGGGAGCCGGCTCCAGCTCATACATCGTCACAACGGGGCCGGGGCGCACAGAGACGATCTCGCCTTTGACGCCATAGTCGTCAAGGACAGACTCAAGCATGCGGGCGTTTTCTTCCAGTGCCTCATCAGACAGGTGGTGGCGCTTGATGTGAACCGGATCGGCCAGCAGGGAGAGAGGCGGCAGCTCATAGGCGGGGCGCTTGTCATCAAACGTGAAAGCGGGCTGCGCTTCGGCTTGTGCGCGGGCTGATGTTTGCACCGGCTTTTTGGGCGCGTGCTGCACAACCTTTTTTGGCTCGGCTGTGGGGATGCTGTAGCTCAGTGGGGCAGGGGCCTCTGCAAGGGGCAGAACCTCTTCGAAAACTTCGGTCTCTTCAAGGTAAGGCGCTTCGGGTGCAGGCGCTTCAACGGGGGCAGCGTAGCCCGCGGCTGAATAGCTGTTTGTGAGCTGTGGCTCTGGCGGCAGCTCAACAGCAGCAGCCCCGGTCAGGGGTGGCTCTGCGCGGGTGAGCGGCTGGGGTGTTGTGTTGGCAATAAGCGGTGCCGGGCCATGGCCACGGCCTTTGGTGAGAGGCGCAGCATGGGCGGATTGCATGGACGGGATCTGGCGCACGCGCGACTTGATGACATCCGCGATCTTGGCTTTGATGCGGTCATCGCTTGGCGCTTCTGGCTCGCCTGCTGCGCCAAAGTTTGGCTGCATTTCCACAAGCTCGGGCTCGAGCGCGTGCTCTGCTGCCACAGGTTCGGCGCGGCGGATCAGATTGGGCATCAGAGAGCGCAGGCTTGGCTTTGCTTCGGGGGCCTCTGCGGGTGTTGGCTCGTTGTAGTGTGGTTGCGCGTAGGGGTCTGCTTCAAGCGACTGGGCGTCTTGAATTGCGGTCCATTCGGCCGCTTCGGCGCGCGCGATGGCGCGCTGTTCACGGCGCAGGCGGTTGCGCTCTTGCATCGACTGCGCGGCCGAGACCGCACCCGTAGCTGTCTTGCCAAGCAGGTTCATGGCGAGGGCGTAGGCCATGATTGTACCAATCAGCAGAAAGCGGCCGATATAGCGCAGCTCGGGGCGCGTGAATCCGAGGATAAAGAGGCCAAAGGCCAGCATGGCCGCGCCAAGAAGCAAAGACAGAACTTTGAGGCCGAATGTGGCACCGACAGGCAGAATGCTGAGGGCGCTGCCAAGCACTGTGTCACCAAACAGGCCTCCAAGGCCGAAAGAATGCGTCCATGTTTCGCCGGGCACGAGTGTTGAGGCATAGATCGACAGCAGCGCAAGCCAGATGGGCGCAAAGATCAGGCGGCCAACGGCGCGGTCTGCACCGTAGTGAAGGGCAAAGCGTGTGCCCCATGCCAGCAGCGCGGCGGCGATGCCGAGGCTGCCCCAGCCGATAATCATGAAGAGAGGCGCCGCTATCGCAGCGCCGATGCTGCCCATCCAGTTTTGGACGGGGGCGTCTGTGGCCGAAAGCCATGACGGGTCATTGGGATTGTAGGAAAAGACCATTGCGGCNGCNGCCAGAGCTGCCACGATCAGCCCGATGCCGATCAGCTCTTTGCCGCGCTTTTCAATGGCTTCTGCCATGTTGCTATCGAGTAGCGGATCGCGTCCGCGTGTCTGATATGCCATGTTCCCTCGTCCTCAGCTTTGTAAGCAGCTTTTGAGNGCCAGAAGCCCCTGCTGCATTTCTTCTTTTGGGGCCACCATGGCGACCCTGATGTAATTCTTGCCCGGGTTGCGCCCGTCGGCGTCGCGGCTCAGGTAAGCGCCCGGAAGCACGCGTACGCCCGTCTCGCGCCAGAGCTTTAGCGCGGCGTCTTCGCCGTCTTCCACAGGAAGCCAGAGAAAAAAGCCGCCTTCGGGGCCTTGGTAACCTGTAAAATCAGCCATGAGTTTGTCGGCGATTTCGTATTTTTCCTGATAGAGCGCGCGGTTCTCAGCCACATGTGCCTCATCATCCCAAGCGCGTGCAGCCACGGCCTGAAGCGGTGTGGGGAGCGGCGCGCCCGCATAGTTGCGCAGCTGTTTGAGGCGGCGAATGCTCTCTGGCCCACCCGCAACAAACCCGGAGCGCAGGCCCGGAAGGTTTGACCGCTTGGAGAGCGAATGAAAGATCACAACGCGCTCCGGGCTTGCGCCCATCTCTGCGGCCACGTCCAGCGCACTGGGGGGCGGGTCGTTGCGGTAGATTTCCGAGTAGCACTCATCGGCGAAAATCTGAAAATCAAACTGTTCGCCCAAAGCGATAAGCTCGCGCAGATAAGCGCGGGTGGCGATGGCACCTTGCGGGTTGCTTGGTGAGCAAATGAAGGCTGCAGCCGTTTTTTTGAGGATATCGGTGGGCAGCCCTGCATAGTCGGGCAGAAAGCCTGTGGCCTGGGTTGCTGCGGCAAAAATCGGCCGTGCGCCAACGGAGACAGCACCTACTGCATAGACCTGATAGAACGGGTTCGGCATCAGGATATTGGGGCGTTCGCCTTGCAGTGCTTCAGGGATTAGCGCCATGCATGCGTTGTAGAGGCCCTCGCGGGTGCCGTTGAGCGCAAGGATCTGTGTGTCGGCTGCGGCTGTGATGTTGAAGCGGCGTTTGAGCCAGCCTGAAATGGATGTGAGGAGCGCTTCGCTGCCGTCATTGGGCGGGTAGCGGTTGAAGCCTTGGACATTGGCCGCCAACTCTTCACCAACCCATGCGGGGAAGGGGTGTTTGGGCTCGCCGATTGTCATATGTACAGGCTCACCGCCTGCTGGATGATGATCCAACAGCGCGCGCAAACGCGGGAACGCATAGGCCGGAAGGTTCGAGAACCGCTCGGGAAACATATTCAGACTGCCTCAATTTCGGGGTCATTGGCGCCCCGCTTGACCCCAAATTACTGAAGCAAGGCCGCCGCGTCCAGAAAAACTGTGTGGATTCAGGCAGTTTGTGGCATTTAGGACATGGCGGCCTCTGCGGCGGCAGCCACGCGGAGCAGCTTTTCCTCGCCAAAAGCCGCGCCCATAAGCTGAATTCCGCAGGCGGGTGTGCTTGTGGGCAGGGTTATGACCGGCAGGCCAAGCAAGTTGCCGATGCGGGTGTTGCGCAGGGCGAGCAGGTTTTCTGTGATGTAATAGTCGCTATCTGTCAGCAAGCGCGTGGCATTGGGCGGCAAGATCGGCGCAGTGGGGGCCAGAACGGCGTCAAAGCCAGCGACGCGGGCAGCCCATTTTGCGCGGGCGCGCTCGACACTGTGCCACGCCGCGACATAGTCGGCAGCGGTGTGCGAGGCCCCTGAGCGAAAGCGCGCGAGGATTTCGGGGAACATCTTGTCTGGTGCGGCCTCAATTTCGGATTTCCATGTTCCGTAGGCTTCGGACGTGAAGAGAATGGGCGAGAGTGGCATGATCTCGGCAACCTCGGGCGCTTGGATACGGGTGATCTCGGCCCCTGCCTTTTCGAGCTGCCGGAGCGCTGTTTCAAAGGCTGTTTTGGGGGCTTCGCGGATGTCGTCAAAGGCGACCGTGTCAAGCACGGCAAGGCGCAACCCCTTGAGAGAAGCGCCTTTAAGATCAGCAGCTTGGCCGCCTTCGAGCGCGGCAAGCATGAGGGCGGCATCTTCAACGGTGCGGCAGAGCGGGCCGATAGTGTCAAACTTTGCGGCCAAGGGCACAACCCCTGTGAGGGGGATGCGGCCAGCCGTTGTTTTGAGGCCGACAAGATCGTTCCAGGCGGCGGGGATGCGCACGGAGCCGCCTGTGTCAGAGCCGATCCCGCAGGGGGCCAGATTGAAGGCGACTGAGGCGGCCGCGCCAGAGGATGAACCGCCAGAAACGGCGGCCTCATCGCTGACGCAGGGGGGTGTTTCGGTGACGGGATTGAGGCCGAGGCCAGAAAACGCGAGCTCGCTCATATGGGTTTTGCCAAGGCAGATAAGCCCTGCTTTGGTGGCGTTGGCGAGCACCCATGCGTCGCGGTCTGGTACGCGGTCTTTGAGCAGGGCTGAGCCTGCTTCTGTGGCGGTGCCTGCGGTGTCAAAGAGGTCTTTCCAGCTGATAGGCACGCCATCGAGCGGCCCGCGGCGCAGGCCTTGTTTTGCGCGCTTAGAGGCGGCCTTGGCTTCGGCTCTTGCGCGCGCTTCGGTGAGGCGTGCGTAGATGCGGGGGCCAAAGGGGTGGGCTTTGATGGCTGTGAGGTATTTTTCAGTTAAATCAATGGGATCAATCTCGCCTGCGGCGATGCCCCGGCCCAAGTCAGCCATGCTCATTGTTAGCCAGTCTTGCATTTTATGCCCCCGATTTTGCGCGTTGTGGCTAGGGTAGCGGCGTTCTGCTGCATGGACAATCCCGCGTGGGCTGGCATAGTGCGGGCTATGACATATGACAGTGATATCGCAATCGTAGGTGGGGGGCTCAACGGCCCTGTTTTGGCGCTGGCTTTGGCCGCGCGCGGGCGGCGTGTGAGCCTCATTGATGCCCAGCCAGAAGCGCTGCGCAAAAACGCTGCTTTTGACGGGCGTTCCTACGCTTTGGCGTTGGCCTCTGTGCGGCTGTTGGCGCGTTTGGGCCTTTGGAACAAGGTGTCCGAGCAGGCCCAGCCTATGCTTGAAATCAAGGCGAGTGACGGGCGCGCAGGGCAAGGGCCAGCGCCGTTTTTCCTGCATTTCGAGCGCGGTGAGCTGGAAGAAGGCCCGATGGGCCATATGCTTGAAGACCGCCACCTGAGGCGCGCTTTGCTTGAGGCGGTTGCCGCGCATGAGCTGATTGAAACGGTTGAAGGCAAGGTTGTTTCTCAAGAGACAAACGAGAGTGGCGCGTGGCTGACTTTGGCCTCGGGCGATGTGCATTCGACACGGCTGATTGTGGGGGCCGACGGGCGCACCTCGGGCACGGCTGAGCGCGCCCGAATCAGGCGGACCGGCTGGGACTATGGCCAGACGGCACTTGTCTGTGCGATCGAGCATGAATTGCCCCATAATGGCATTGCCCATCAATTTTTTATGCCCGAGGGGCCACTGGCTATTTTGCCGCTTGTCGGCAACCGCAGCTCTATTGTCTGGTCAGAGCGGACAGCGCGGGCCGATGGCATCAATGCGCTGNGGGATGAAGACTATCTGCAAGTGCTGCGTCCGCGCTTTGGCGACTTCTTGGGCGAGATCAAACTGGCNGGGCAGCGCTATGCCTATCCGCTCAAGCTGACCATCGCGAATTCCTTTACAGATCAAAGGCTTGTGCTGGTTGGCGATGCGGCGCACGGGCTACACCCTATTGCGGGGCAGGGCCTTAATGCGGGGCTGCGCGATGTGGCGGCTTTGGCCCATGTGATCGACCATGCCGAGCAGCGCGGCGAAGACTTTGCCAGCGCTTTGGTGCTGGAGCGCTANCAAGGCTGGCGCAGGTTTGACACGGCCAGCTTGGCCGCCAGCACCGACCTGACCAACAAGCTGTTTTCAAACGACAATCCGCTGCTGCGCGCGGGGCGTGACCTTGGCATGGGGCTGATCAACGCGATGCCCGGCCTGAAGCGCGGATTTATGCGCGAAGCCGCCGGTTTGAACGGTGATTTGCCCGACCTCATGAAAACGTGAGGACCAAAGGTTAACGCGTTTTTGCGGCCCTCACGGCAGGGGGGTGAAACCGGTGCACAAAGCGTGCACCACCTGTGCACCGGCTGAACAGGTTTTGGTGGCTTCAGGCCAGTGTTAAGGCAGCGCGCGGTGGTGTCGGCAGGCTTTAAGCGAAGATTTGTAACATGGTGGGTTGCCCATAGCGCGCGGGCTCTGTGCGGCATATATTGGGCTGTGAAACGGCGGCACTGGCAGAGAGCGAGGCGAAGCATGAAGACGGCAAGCAGAGGTCTGGGCGTGGTGTTGAGCGCAGCCCTTTGGCTGGGCGGCGTGCAGAGCGCGGCGGCTTGCGCCTTTCACGGCTATACGCCCAACCCGACATTTGTTGACCTGTTTCTCGGCACCGAGCAGGTGGTTATTGCGCGCCCCTCTGGCGCTGGGCCACGTGGCTACACCGCTTTGGAGACCTTGCTTGGCCCTGATGTCGGCGAAGTGCCGATTGAGGTGTCAGATGCGGTGCGCCGTGCGCTTGCGGGCCAGCCCGAGGCCACTGTGCTTTTGGCGCGCGATGGCTCTTACGGGCCTTGGCTTGAGATTGTGGTGCTGGATGCAGGCTACCGCCGCCTTGTTGAGCAGGTGGCTGAAAAGCAATCTGTCTGGCTGTTGGGCGATGAGCAGGACAGGCTCGAATTCTTTGCAAAACGGGTGAATGACACGCATCCGGCGATCCGTGATATTGCGCTGCGCGAGCTTGACCGCGCGCCCTATGCGGCGCTCAGGGCGCTGCGGTTGCCCAAGATTGACGGTCTGGGGGCCGCGCTGGAAACGGGAGATGAAGCTTTGATGCCCATCCGCGTTTTGCTGGCGGGGCTTTCGCAGGATGCGGCCCTTGGTGCGCTTGTAAAAACAGGGCTTGATGAGGCGATCGAGGGCCAGCTGCCTTACGTGGGCGCTTATGTGACTGCGCTTGTCGAGCTTGAGGGCGCGGAGGCCGTTGCGGGCGTGTTTGAGGCCTATCAGAGAGCTGGCGTACACACCGAGCTGACACGGGAGCGGCTGATGCAGGCGCTTTCGGTGCAGTATAAATCGGCTCCGCGCAAGCTGCGCCGCGCGATTGCAGGCGAGGTGGCCAAAGAGCTGCGCCAAGCGCCCGAGTTTGGCCGCGCAGCCAAGCGGCACTTCAGCTTTGGCGGGGCTTGGCGGCCCTTTAAGTAGGGCGGCGGGTGCTTGCTGTGCGCGGCTTTGTTGCTCTTAGTCTTCCAGCTTGCGCGCTTCGTCAAAGAGCATAACGGGGATGCCATCGCGGATGGGGTAGGCGAGGTTGGCTGATTTGCTGATCAGCTCTTGCGCTTCGGCATCGTATTCCAGCCGCCCTTGGCCCACGGGGCAGACGAGCGCTTCAAGCATGTGGCGGTCAAATGTAGGTGTGTCACTCATTGGAGTATATCCTCGCCATCGCCGCCGCTGTGCAGGGCGAATTCGATCAGGGTCACGAGGGTTTCGCGACGGGTGGAGAGAGAGGGCGCCTCAAGGAGCGCCTGTTTGTCTTCGGGGGCAAAGTCGAGCAGCATCGAGAGCGAGTTGATGAGCAGCTCGTCGTCGGCGTCTTCCAGTGTGTCCCAGTCGGTGTTGAGGCTTTTCGAGCTGAAGTACCGGCCCAGAAGCGCCAGAAACTTGCTGCGGTCAAAGGCCGGGTCGTGCTCTTCGGGGCCCATATCGGCGGCAAACCCCTCCCAGCTGACTTCGGCGCGGCGGTAGGGCGCGAANCCTTCTACCTGAGAGGTAATTCTGAAACGCGAGACACCTGTAAGGGTGATCATGTAGCGGCCATCGTCGGTTTCGTTGAACTGGGTGATGCGGCCTGCGGAGCCGATTGTCATGAGGGCGTTATCGGCGCTGTGGGGGCCTGTATCGGGCTGAACCATGCCAATGAGGCGCTCGGGTGTTTTGAGCGCGTCATCAAGCATGGTGAGATAGCGCGGCTCAAAGATATGCAGCGGCATGTTGGAGCGCGGCAAGAGCAGCGCACCCGGAAGCGGGAAGACCGGAATGACGCTGGGAAGGTCTTTGAACTTGCGCATAATGTGCCTCAGATCAGGATCATTGAGCCGAGCTTGCGGCGGCCTGCCAGCGCGATCGGGTCTTGGGGGGGAAGGGCATCAAACANNGTGAAAAGCTGGGTTTTGGCTGCGCCATCGTTCCACTCGCGGTCGCGGCGGAAAAGCTCGAGAAGCTGGGCCACGGCCTCTTCAACCTCGCCTGCTGCTTGCAGGGCATTGGCGTAGTCAAAGCGCGCCTGGTGGTCATCGGGGTTTGCCTCGGAGGCGGCCTGAAGCTCGGCCACGGGGCCAGCATTGGCCGCTTGCTTGGCCAGCTCGAGCTGGGCATGTGCGGCCTCAAGCTCGGGTGCGGCGCTGATTTCGGCGGGGGCGCCGTTGAGTGTGGCTTCGGCCCCTGAGAGGTCACCCTGCGCAATGTAGCTGCGCACGAGGCCACCGTAGGCTGCGGCGTGGTTGGGCTCTTCTTCAAGGATGGCGGCGAAGGTTTGTGCGGCATCGGCGGCTGCGCCATCGGTGAGCATTTCTTCGGCGGCGGCGACCGCCTCATCAAGCCCGCCCGACGCGTCGCCACCGGCTGCATCGACCACGCGCTTTACGAAGGCGTCCAGCTCGGAGGCGGGCACTGCGCCCTGGAACATATCGACGGGGCGGCCCTGATAGAAGCCGACAACTGTAGGGATCGACTGGATGGGCAGACCCTGCTGGGCAAGCATCTGCGCGAGGCGCTGCTCCTGGTCGACATCGACCTTGGCCATTTTGACGGCACCCTTGGCCTTGTTGACAGCTTCTTCGAGCATGGGGCCGAGGGTTTTGCAGGGGCCGCACCACGGCGCCCAGAAGTCGACGATGACGGGTGTTTCCATGGAGGCCTCGACCACGTCTTTCATGAAGGTGGCTTCGGTTGCGTCAAAGATAAGGTCGGCAGCGGCGGGCGCGGCGGGTGTGAGATTGAGGTCCATCGGAGGCTCCTTCGGAGAAATATGTGTTACTCTTTATGTGAGGGATGCGCGCCTCGCTTGCAAGGGGGTGGGGCGTCGTGAGCGCTGACAAAGCGCGATGTTCGGGATCAGCGGTGATTGTATGTCGGCTTTGAGGCCAAACGGGACGTTTGGTCTTAGCCTTGCACGGGATCAAGCCGAAATTCCGTCAGATCACCATCCCACGGTCTGGCGATGCACGGCTTAGCGAACGGCAGCTAAGTCTCTCACAGNCGCCGTTGAACACGCCTAAACATCAAACGTGGCAAACACCGGCGCGTGGTCTGAGGGCTTTTCCCAGCCGCGGGCGGCGCGCAGGACGCGGGAGGAATGGGCCGCGTTTGAGATGTCGGGGGTGGCCCAGACATGGTCGAGGCGGCGGCCTTTGTCGGCTTCGTCCCAATCTTTGGCACGGTAGGACCACCACGAATAGAGCAGGCCTTCGGGGATATCCTGACGTGTGATATCAACCCAAGCGCCCGCGTCCTGGGTCTGGGCGAGGGCTTCGACCTCGACGGGCGTGTGGCTCACGACTTTCAGAAGCTTCTTGTGATCCCAGACATCATCTTCGCGGGGCGCGATGTTCAAGTCGCCCACAAGGATCGCCTTTTCGGGGCGCTCGGCGTGGAAGGCATCGCGCATCTGGGAGAGGTAGTCGAGCTTCTGGCCGAATTTCTCGTTGACCTCACGGTCGGCGACATCCCCACCCGCAGGGACATAGAAGTTGTGAATGGTCACGCCGTTCTCAAGCTTGCCTGCGATGTGGCGGGCGTGGCCGAGCTGGGCGTAATCTTCGGCGCCTGCTTCAACCATCGGAATTTTACTCAGGATCGCGACGCCGTTGTAACCCTTTTGGCCACGGGCAACCATGTGCTCGTAGCCAAGCGCGCGGAAGCCCTCGAGGGGGATCTTATCAACAGGGCTTTTGCACTCTTGCAGGCAAAGCACATCGGGGGCCTCTTCTTGGAGAAGCTTCAGCACGATTGGCTCGCGCAGGCGCACGGAGTTGATGTTCCAAGTGGCAAGGGTAAAAGACATGGCTGCGCTCCTGATATAAACCTCGATCTGGGTAGCATATGGCCGAGGGGGCGAAAACCGCGTTTGTGCTTCGTTGCACCGAGGCTTAGAAAAGGGTCAGCACACGTTGGAGTTTGGCCTTGGAATATCTTTCACATGCACACCCCGAAGAGCCACATTTTGTCGGGCGAACAGGCTGGCTCAGGGCGGCTGTCTTGGGCGCAAACGATGGTATTGTCTCGATATCTGCGCTGATTGTCGGCGTTGCTGCGGCAGACCCTTCGGCGCGGGCTGTTCTGATTGCGGGTTTTGCGGGGCTGACCGCTGGAGCCATGTCGATGGCTGCGGGTGAATATGTCTCAGTATCTTCACAATCTGATACGGAGCGCGCCGATATTGCGCGTGAGAAAGCGTTGATCAAGGCCAATCCTGAGAGGGAAATTCAGGAGCTTGCCACGATTTATCGTGCGCGCGGTTTGAGCGATGAGACAGCGCAACTTGTGGCCCACGAGCTGACAGATCATGATGCGCTGGGCGCACATGTGCGCGACGAGCTGGGGCTGAGTGAGGCTTTGAGCGCGCGGCCCATGCAGGCGGCTTTGACCTCGGGTCTGACGTTCACGGTTGCTGGGGGTATTCCGCTTGTGGCGGCGGTTTTGTCACCTGTGGATTTTATTATCCATATTGTTCTGGCGGTGACAGTGCTGGCGTTGGCTGTGCTTGGCGCAGCCGGCGCCTTTGTGGGTGGTGCCCCAAC
>P_2C_Liq_2_UnCtyDRAFT_1000090_pt1 | contig 23029 bp, 24 predicted proteins | sample Pon2CUnioCityCA_FD_10236 | JGI IMG/M metagenome (IMG submission 10236) | reverse complement strand
TCATTCTAAACCAATTTTTAGCTATATTTGAAAAAAGGATTAAACTATGAAAAATTTAACCCTGTAATTTTTAACTTACACACTTCTTGGGAAAGTGTCAACTAAAATTTAGAAGTTGTTTAAATATTTATGAATTCTCTCTTTAAGATTTGTTCTGACTTGCGCTTTATCTGCATACCAATTCCAATTTTTAACAACACTATTGATTTCATCAATTATCTTTTCTCCCTTTTTAATATTATTATCTTTAGCAATAGTCATTAAATCATCTTTTGTAACATTCAATCTTTTACCATTAACGCTTAATGTTTGTTTGCTTACCCAATGATTGGTTTCATCAAAAGAAAAGCATAAATCGTAAGCAGGAGCCAATGACCAGCTTTGATTTTGTTTTAATAGAAATGAAAAGTTTTTGGTATGATCATCATAGTTTGTAGCTAAAACATTAAATACCATTCTACGAAACATTTCTTCGGCTTCTGAATAGGTTAGTCTAAGAAGTCTCATGGTTTGAAATAGTTGTTCATAACTAAAGCCATTCATATCATTAAAATCGTAATGTTGTAAACCACAAAATGATTGGATATGATGTTTTGTATTACCTGCTCTATCAAAACGTTTTGTGATAAAATGAGCACGACCATTTTCTTCTAATAATTCGCATTCACTAATATTGATACCACAATCTTTAGCCATTAAATAATACGCATATTCTACTCTACCCCAGCCTGTACTTTCTCCAAATTGCGCACCACTAACCCCATCTAATTTAATTAACCAATGCTCAAAACCTTTTGGTACATTACTTTGACCTGAACGAATCTCTTTCGTTTTTGGATGATATGCAATAACTGCTTTAGGCCTTGCTCCACCTGCAGAAGTTCCTATTTTAAGGATATCTTGCATCGCTTTCTCTTCATCCTTATCAATATTTGTTAGAAAACTTTCTCTTTCATTTAACATCTTTTTAGCAACATCTATTAAGCTATCCAATTCTAATGAAAATGTATTTTTATTTGTTTTAATTTGAGCTGGTTCAAACTCTAACGCCCCCATTCCTCTTCTACCAATAAAACATAGCTTTTCCACAGGGTTCATACTATTTTCTGGACGACCCTGTTTTGCCAACCATACATTGATTAATCGATTTCCGTATTTATCTGGTAAGGCATCTGCTAAAAGCCCTGGTAAACCTTTAAAAGTATCTTCTGTTTCATTTCTTCCTTTTCGTAATTCAGGAAAACTATAGATTGTACTACCATTTACTATAGGCATTTTTATGGGTGACAGATCCCATCCTTTTTCAATAAAATTAGGATCATACTGAAAAAAACCTAATTGTTGCTCTTCATCCCAACGAACTGCGCCTGCTAATTCGCCCCATATTTTTACTTCTGCTACATCTACCATCCTAAATCTTTTTCTTCTTTGTTATTAGACTTGTTGCGAACACGTTCTTTTTGCTGCTTCTTTTTGAGTTTTGCATATTCTAAAGGACTGATCTGTTCTATAAAATGAAAGTTTTCTAATAAATGAAGCTGCTGTAATGAACGTAGTATTTGAATTAAACTAGACAAAGTAATAGACTCTCCATTTTCTATTTTACTAATAGTATACCTGTTTAATCCTGATGCTGTAGCCAATTGCTCCTGGGTTTTGTTTTGCTGAATACGAGTATGCTTCACAAAGTCACCAATTTGAGCAATGATTCTAGTATCTGATAAACTAGCGAAGTTTATGTTAGTATTTGCCATCTTTAACCAATTATTTCATCATTAATGTTAGTTTCTGCTAACAAAGATAACAATTATAATCATAAAACAGATATTACATGATAGCTTTTACTATCATTAACATCAAAAATAGCATTCAATGATAGTTTTTGCTAACAAAAATTAATTTAACTACACTACAAAATGAACTAGTTGTTAGAATATATAGAAATGTTTTCTAAAATATAAGTGGATCTTAACTGATAATTAAATGAGCAACTTGTTCATATTTTATGCCTGTGTACTCACAAAACTCATCAATGGTTAAGAACTCTTTGGTGGTTTTGTTAAGCTCTATTTTAATTTTGTGTACCAATCTAACACTTTGACGATAACTTTTACCAGTAATGATCTGAACGTCTTTTGGATAGATGCACACTCTTTGCATCTCTTTTTTCATATACTATCTATGCTTTTACTATGTTTTTGTCTAGTAGCATCAATATACTGATTTTAAGTGAAATTCACCTCCTTTTTTGTGACATAGAAAGTCATTTGTTCCCATAGGTGACATCTGGAACTGCTCCTCCTTTTTTTATTGATTAAAAGCTCTAATATTTGAGTGTAAATCATTAAAAATTAGAAATTATGGCAAGACAAAAAGGAATAATTAAATTAAAAGGTACTATTGGAGATATTACTTTTTACAAAACAAAAGATGGCCATTTGGCCAGAGAAAAAGGAGGAATAGATGCCCAAAGAATTGCAACAGATCCAGCGTTTCAAAGAACACGAGAAAATGGTTCTGAATTTGGACGCGCAGGAAAAGCGGGGAAAGTATTACGTGTTGCTATGCGTTTGCTTTTACTAAATGCATCAGACAATAGAGTGGTGAGTAGATTGCACCAATCTATGGTAAAAGTAATTCAAGCGGATACTGTTAGCGAGCGTGGATTAAGAAACGTGATTGATGGTGAAGCTGAATTATTAACTGGATTTGAATTCAATATCAATGGAAAACTAGGAACCAGTTTGTTTGCAGCATATACCTCAACCATTGATCGTGTAGCTGGAACATTAGATATTGACATTACATCATTTGTACCTAGTACAATGATTGCAGCACCCAATGGAACCACTCATTTTAAAATAATTTCTGGGGGAGCAGAAATTGATTTTGAAAATGAAACGTCTGTTGTTGCAACCTCAGAAACTGCTATTTTACCTTGGGATGCTTCTGCTACAGCTGCAATCAACTTGAGTAACGCTGTGACTGCAAATAGTACACACCCTTTGTTTTTAGCATTAGGAATTGAATTTTATCAAGAAGTAAATGGACAAATGTATCCATTGAAAAATGGTGCATATAATGCACTGTCTTTGGTAAAAGTAGATGGTGGTGTCTAATGGTATTCGTTTTACACAGAACTTATTTCCCTGAAGGTACACAAGGAATTTTGCTATACAATGGACAGTTGATTTGTTATACCATAGAACTGCCTTGGATCCAGAATAAGAGAAACATTTCTTGTGTTCCTGAAGGTTTATATACTTTACAAAAACGATACAGCTCTAAATTTAAGGATCATTTGCATTTGAAAAATGTTGTTGGTAGAAGCTTAATTTTAATTCATCCAGCTAATGATGCAAAAAAAGAATTAGAAGGCTGTATTGCACCTGTAAGTTATCATACAGGAATTGGAAAAGGAAATTCGTCAAGAAAAGCATTCCATAAATTAACGAATTTGGTTTTACCAGCACTCGCTAAGAATACAAAAGTGCAATTGCGAATTACCTCTTCCCTCTCCTATTTTAAAAATCAACATTTCACTTAAAAAAATTATATTATGAACATTCAAGAACGTGCAAAAGCACCCACACCCAAATTTTTCAAAGTTTTAAGAACTATTGGTTTGTCCTTATTAGCTGTTAGTGGAAGTATTATGGCTGCTCCTATTGCATTACCTGCTGCGGTAGTTACTGCTGCAGGTTATGTTGCTGTAGCTGGAGGGGTTATTTCCGCAGTCAGTCAAGTTACTGTTGAAGACTCTAAAGCAAAAAAAGAACAAGGACCATGAGAACAAACATCCAATTAAAAATAGGAACTGCCTCTGGTACTTTGTTAAGTATTAGTCCTGGAATATTTACGCAAGATATTGTAAAAACTATTATTTTAGCAGTGATTGGTGCAACCGTAAGTTTTATGGTTTCCTATTTCTTAAAAAAGATTACAAAGCATAAAAAATAAATTCAGTTTTGATGTGGTAACCTTTACTGAATTGATCCTGAAATAAATTCAGGAAATTAAAGTCCGATCATTTGATTGGACTTTTTTTACTTTAAATCATATTATGATTAAAAATTTGAATTCTCTTAACATTGTTTTGACCCCTATAAAACAAGAGTAATCTTTTAAATTTCGATTATTAATTAAGCGGTTAATATTTTCATTAAAATTAGGTGTTTATCTTCATTCCATTTATCCATAGGAGTTATGCGTCCCAGTAATCCGTGAAGCCTTCTATTGTTATAAAATTTCACATAGCGCTTTAATATTTGTTCTATTTCTCCAAAATATTGATAGTCAAACCTTTTAAAGATTTTTTTTTTAAATATTCCGTGATAGGCTTCTATGTGTGCATTTTCTTCTGGTGTAGCGATGTGTGTAAACTCTTGTTGAACTCCTATCAGACCTAAATACTCACGCACTTTTTTTGCAATAAATTGACTTCCATTATCACTTCTAATAACGACATTTTCAGGGTAGTCATAATTCTCAAACAACTCTGAAAGTAGCGCTATAACGTGATTTTGTTTAATGTTAAAAGAGAAATAATCTTTCAATATTCTACGTGTGTGAACGTCTATAACTGATAGCAGATAAGCATTCTTTCCTACACTTGGTATCCAAACCATCTTTATATCCATTTCTAGGCACTCTAGAGGTCTGGAGGTATGTACTTTTCTAAATTTTACAAACTTACGTCCAGAACCACTTCTATCTATCCTATTATCGAGTTTTAACAAACCTTCTTCCTTCATAATTCTATACAATTTTTTATGATTGATAGTGTAGCCATCTCTAGTCAAATAGCTGGTCATTAATCGATAACCACAATCTATAAACTCGTGCTTTAAAATCTCTTTTATAGACACAACCACAGCGTCTTGCAATACAAAGCCTTTAGTCTTGTGGAACGTCTCTGTAGAGGGCTTATTTCCTTTTTTACCGCTACTAGGCTTTCTGTAATAACTGCTCTCAACCATACCAACCATCTTTATAATTTTAGTTTTACTACAATTATGTTTCTCAAAAGTAGCGTCTACTAAATCTTTCTTGGATCGGACGTCCCAAACTTTTTTTTTAAAAGCTCTCGTTGCACTTCAAGCTCGATCTCTCTATCACTCAACAACTTCCTCAACACTCTATTTTCCTCTTCGGCCGCTTTAAGTTCTTTGCTTTTAGTATCATAGGTAACTTTTAATCCTGCTTCTCCTTTGTGCTCAAACTTCTTTTTCCAACTGTAAAAAGTACCTGTACTTACGCTGTATTTTCGGCAGGTTTCAACGATACCTATTTCTTCAGAAACAGATAGTATTTCTAACTTCTGTTCTAGGGCCCATTTCTTGTATTTCATATCTCAAATATATTTATTTGAAATTTAAAATATCACTCCGAACTATTAAGGGGCTAATCTAAACATAGGGTATTTATGATGTATAGAAAATTCGATTTTGTTTACAAAAAGATTTCAAATCATCTAATTTTTGATTTTTTTATACATACTCCTTTTATTAGTGAATGTACCAAAAAAACAAAAAATGGTACCTATAAAAAGAATGTGCTACTTTTTGTCCCACATTATAATGCATCCTATTTTTAAAAACACTTCTAAAAAAATTCAATTTTCATTTTTTAAACAAAACAACTTTGACTCTTAATCCTTTTTGATTTGCTAATCGAATCATATTTTGAGTACCTCTACTCTTTCCATCCCAAAAAGCAATTAATACATCTGCAAATATTGCCATTTCTTTATTTCTGATGGGTCCTGCAGCTTTCCCGAATTTATTCCATTCTGCAGGAAACTTTATTAGGTTATAACCTTTTTCATTTGCATACTGGATTCCCAATTTGTCAGCACCTTTAAAATGATCACCAGATACAATTTCGATATTTTTTTGATCCTGGAGGAATTGGTCGCATTCTTTTTTTAGTTTTTGATAATCTGTGAAGTTTCTAGAACCGGCTATAATTACTTTCATGTTTTTTAATTTTATTAAGATCTTAGTAAAGCGATTTTTAATTTTGAAATAGTTGACAACTGTTGTTGCAAGTTTTCTTCAAAAGCCGTTATTTTTTTGAGTTTTTCAACTTTCATTTGCCATTGCTGCGCTTCATAATTTTGTAAAGCTGCATTGATTACTTTTTTAGCATCTGAGATGCCTATAAAAGGAATCACAGATCCTTTTAAATAATAGGCAAAAAATTTTCCTACTTTTAAGGATAGGCACAGGTAATACAGGGATTCTCTTTCTGCTCTTGTGGTTGTAATAATTACAAAGCAATTTGGACAAGGCTTTTCTAGCGGTTTGCCAGAATTTAGCCCTTTGCTCAAAATAAAAAAATGAGGAGTTGCGTAAGTGCGACCTGGTTGGTGTGTTTTGATTTGAAAAGTTGACATAGGTATCCAATTTAAAATTATGCTTCGCTGCGCTTCGCACATAATTTTTTTGGAACTAAAAAGAGATATGCCTATATAAAAGTGCCTTGGATAGGCTGTCAAGGTTTTTAGATAAAAGTTTTTTTATACAAATGCTGATTTAAAAAGAAAAAGGCTATTGAAAAAAGTTTTATTTAAAACCCAAAGGGCTTGACCTTTATAGCCTTTTAGCGTTGGATGAAGTGAGGCACTTATATTTGCTATCTTTTTTTATTTTATTCTACTTCTAAAATGTATGAATTAAGTGTAGCTTTTACCTCTATATGAAAAACGAAGGTAATTTTTATTAAAATTTACCCTTGTTCTTATTAATTAGATCCTTTTAGACATAAATATTATATTTAAAAGCATATAAAATACTATTATTTTACTATATTATATCTAAAAAAATATAAATTAGTATATTTGCTTATATTTATATTTAAAAGCATATAATGAGGTTATTATCAGAGTTTGTAAAAAAGCGCAGAAAAGAAGTGCATCTAACACAAGAGGAGTTTGCAGAACGTACAGGCGTTGCTTTGACGGTTATCCGAAAAATAGAACAAGGTAAAACCAATTTGAACTTAGAAAAAGTGAATTTGGTTTTGGCAATGTTCGGTCATGAATTAGCACCGGTAGAAAGAAAAAAGATAGACGATGAGACAAGGTAAGGTATATTTTAAAGACATACTTGCAGGTAAAATTACAGAAACTACAGAAGGAGACTATGTTTTTACATATGATGCTACTTATGTAACCCACTACCCTAAGCAATTTATCACATTTAGTATGCCCGTAAAAACTGAAGCTTACACCTCTGATCGATTGTTTCCTTTTTTTGAAGGATTGATACCAGAAGGATGGTTGTTAGAAATTGCAACCAAAAATTGGAAAATAAAAGCCAATGACAGAATGGGATTGTTGTTAGCATGCTGTCAAAATTGTATTGGAGCTGTTAGTGTTGTACCTATAAAAGAAAACGATGAAGCCTAAAAAAAACTGTTTGTATTGTTACAAGACATTGACTAATGAAGCTGATTTTCATGAAAAATGTGCACTAGAATTCTTTGGAACCAAAGAAGTACCAAAGATTCCGTACAGTCTTGAAGATATGGGTGCACTCGCAAAAAATGTTGTAGAAAGAAGTATTGCAGTACCAGGAGTACAACCCAAACTATCTATGTCTTTAGTAAAAGATTCTGAAACTAAAGAAACACCAAGACTTACTGTGGTTGGTGCTTTGGGAGGACATTATATTTTTAAACCACCAACGTCACAATTTAGAGAAATGCCAGAAAATGAGCATTTGACAATGCGTATTGCTGAGACTTTTGGTTTAAACACTGTACCTTCAAGTTTGATACGTCTTGCCTCTGGAGAACTCGCTTATATTACCAAAAGGATTGATAGAACCTCTGAAGGAGAAAAAATACATATGTTGGATTTATTTCAGGTTACTGAAGCCTATGACAAATACAAAGGCTCTATGGAAAAAGTAGGAAAAGCCATTGGGCTGTATTCTAGTAATACGCTTCTTGATAAAATTTTCTTTTTTGAATTGAGCTTATTCAGTTTTTTAACTGGTAATAATGACATGCACTTAAAGAATTTTTCTATGATAGAAAGTGTTTCAGGATGGATTTTGGCACCTGCATATGATTTGTTAAATGTTAGCATTGTTTTACCAGAAGACACAGAAGAATTAGCACTTACACTAGCAGGAAAAAAGAGAAAGTTACAAAAGGAACATTTTGAAAAACTAGGACAACTTTTAAATTTAACAGACAAACAAATTAAAGGTGTTTTTAAACGAATGTTCAAAAATAAAACGAAAGCTAATCAATTGATCAACGCATCTTTTTTATCTGATGAAATGAAAACAGCTTACAAAACTGTATTAGAAAGTAGATACCAAAGGATAACATAATTCAAACTAACTTTCAGGGGAAAACTGCGTAGGTGGAGGTAATTAGTGATGTTGTAGAACTGGAAAAATAAATAAAGGACGTTTTGAGTAAAAACGTTCTTTTTTTATGCGCGGTGTTGAGGTGGTTGAATGGAATGAGAGAAAGGAAACCGAAGTTGCTGGATTTAAGGAAGCATTGAGATGTATTGAATGAATGTAATGAAACTACCATAGACACATGGCAAACATTACTAATTGCTGTAACCTACACCTTTGAAAGGGTGGTGGGGAAAGTGGACTAAAATTTATTGCTTAGCGGAATGAAACAAACAAATACTTGAGATAAGGAATACTTGGACTTAGCGATGGTTTTGTGCAGCTTGAATGAGATAAGTGATAGATTTTACTCACGAATTTTAATCTTGGATGAGCGGCTATTTAGTTCACGCATTTTCTATTTTTACGGGAGTTCATGAATAGCGGCGAATTAGATTTAGAACTACAAATTTAAGACGCTTGCGCCGCTATTTTACATAATGGCGTTATAGGGCAGAAAGTGAATGAATGTACCTATAACTGCGCATTATGTAAAGATAGCTTTGGGGAGTTTTGTGTTTTATGAAATAATAAAAACGCGTTGCTTTTTAGAGTTGTGCAATGAGTTTGCGAATGCAACAAGCTATAAATGTAAGTACCTTTAGAGTTTTAAAACGCTAATTCCAAAACACACTATATAATACTACTAAAATCAACATCACAGCAAAAGAACCTATATTGAACAACGGTGTGGTTTTAAACATCTGTTTAGAAATATCAATCCCTTTTTCGTCATCTGCTCCTTTGTGTTGCAAGTAACTATAAATTGCAATTACTAACATTGTCAATAAAACAGTGTATCCCATTTGATCCATAAAAGGAACATCAACAAAAAAGGCACTTGTAGACCATCCTTTTGGTGCCACTTTAAAGTACATGGCAATTGGAATTGAGACCAAAGCACCAAAAATAGCTCCTTTATTTGTTGTTTTTTTCCAGAATAAGCCTAGTAAGAATACGGCTAAAATACCAGGACTTACAACACCTGTATATTCTTGGATAAATTGAAAAGCTTGATCCAAATTACCTAATAAAGGCGCCATAATACCTGCGATAACCAAAGCTACAAAAGCAGAGATTCTACCCATATTTACAGTTGCTTTATCGCTAGCATTTTTATTGATATATTGTTTGTAAATATCCATGGTAAATATGGTAGATGTAGAGTTCAACATCGAAGCTAAAGAAGATACAATAGCTGCTGCTAAAGCCGCAAAGGCAACGCCTTTTAATCCAACAGGTAAAAATTGTAATAACCAAGGATAAGCTTTGTCAGCTTGTTCAGAGGTTGGTAAGTTTTCTAAACCTGCCATACCTAATCTTGCCATAATTTCTGGGTCATTTACCATCACATAAGCTGCAATTCCTGGAATTACTACAATTAAAGGAATTACTAATTTTAAGAAGGCAGCAAATAAAATCCCTTTTTGCGCTTCTTTTAATGATTTAGCCGCCAAAGTTCTTTGGATAATATATTGATTAAAACCCCAGTAGTATAAATTGGCTACCCACATACCACCAACAAGTACAGCAATACCAGGTAAGTTTTTATACTCAGGATTCGATTCATCTAGAATCATCGCAAAACGTTCAGGAACAGCTTCGTAAATGGTAGTTAAACCAGCAAACATTCCTTGTCCGTCAGAAACTGTATTTAAGGCTAAATAGGTTGTTACCAAACCACCAATCACTAAAAAAACGACTTGAATTACATCTGTCCAAGCCACTGCAGATAACCCTCCATATAATGAATACGCAGCCGCAAAAAGTGCTAAGCCAACTACACCATACATCATCGGAATGCCCATAATGGTTTCTAAAGCAAGAGAACCCAAATATAAAACTGTAGTAAGGTTTACAAAAACATACAAAGCAATCCAAAAAACGGCTAAAATGGTTTTTAAGTTGGTTGAGTATCGTTTTTCAACAAACTCAGGAATGGTATACAAACCTTTTTCAATAAAAATGGGGAGAAAATATTTCCCCACAATAATTAAAGTTAGGGCAGCCATCCACTCATAAGAAGCAATAGCTAGACCCGATGCAAAACCAGAACCAGACATTCCAATAAATTGTTCTGCAGAAATATTAGCAGCAATTAAAGAGGCTCCAATAGCCCACCAAGGCAAAGATTTACTGGCTAAAAAGTAATCTTCTGCATTTTTTTGGTGTCCTTTTTTATCTCGAGAAACCCATAGGCCTACGCCTAAAATTAAAATAGCATACGCTATAAAAATGATGTAATCTATTAAATGAAATTTTGAAGTCATTATTATATATTTAGTTGAATTTATAAATTATTATCAATTGTTGGTTTGTATTTAGGATTCTCTGTTGGAAATTGAGCGTCAACTTTATGATACCATTTAAACAAAAGCTCTTTTAATTCCTGTACTTTCTCAGGGTTTTCATTGAATAGATTTTGTTCTTCTGATACATCGTTATTTAAATTGTACAACTCATAACTATCATTTTCAAATTTACGTATTAATTTCCAATCTCCTTTTCTAACAGCGCTGTGTGGTTTTGCTCCCTTATTGTGATAATGAGGATAATGCCAAAAGATGGCCTCACGTTCATTAGCCTTTTCATTATTTATTATTGGAAGTAGACTAATACCATCTATCTCTTTTTTTATTGATGATGGCAACTCTAAACCTGCTAATTCTAGTAAGGTTGGATAGTAATCCATAGAAATTATTGGTGTGTAAGATTTAGTGCCCTTATCAATCATATCTGGAGCTACAATAATACTTGGCACTCTAATGCCACCCTCATACATATTACCCTTACCTTCTCTTAAAGGATAATTATTGGTCACCCTGTTTTTTTTATCACCAATTAACCCTCCATTATCCGATGTAAACACAATAATGGTATTTTCTAGAATTTTAGCGCGCTCTAACTCATCAATAATTCGTCCTACAGCATCATCCATATGCTCTACCATAGCAGCATAAACCGGATTTTTTTGATACGCAGTTGAATCAACTAATGCTTTGTACTTATTTACCTTTTCTTCTTTAGCCTGCAATGCAGTGTGCACATTATAAAGCCAAAAATTCAAGAAAAAGGATTTTTCTTTATTCGCTTGTATAAACTCACAGGCTTCATCTGTCAAACGCACCGTAAGGTATTCATCACTAGGTAAATCTTTTAAGCGCGGGTTACCAAAGGGTGCAAAATACCCCTTACTGCCCAAAGTAGCATTTCGATTAGGACTCCCTTTTGACCAACCGCCTTTATTTATATCGAAACCTTGATTTTCAGGCCAGTATATAGCATCTTCGCCTAAATGCCACTTACCTATATGAGCTGTGGTATAGCCATTTAGCTTAAAAGCCTCTGCTAGTGTTACCTCTGTGGTATCCATATACATCGCCCAGTCTGGCACCTTAAGCTTAGCATAAGGCTTTTTATGCCCTTCAATCCAATCAGTACAGTTAATTTTAGCAGGGTATTTCCCAGACATAATACTGGCTCTGGTAGGTGAACAAACAGTACAAGCAGCATATCCATTAAAAAAACTAACTCCCGATTTTGCCAGTTTATCTACATTAGGGGTTTGATAAAAATCACTACCAAAACAACCTACATCTTTCCAACCCAAATCGTCCACTAAAATAAAAACTACATTGGGCTTTGTATTCGTATTATCTGAAACGTTTTTACAAGCTGTCAATAAACCAACTAAAAGAGATAGTGCTATTAAAATTTGCGTTTTTATTTGATTCGTTTTATTCAATTAAATTATTTTTTACTCAACTCAGCCTTCAATAATAGGCTTAATTCTTTAGCTTTTTGTGGATACTTACTCGCCAAATTATTTGTTTCACTTGGGTCTTCTGGTAAAAAGAAAAGTGCACCTTCATTACCTATGTGATCAAATATTATTTCATCAATACTGCCTTTGCTGCGAATCTTACCTGGTGGAATATACTTCCACGCACCTTTGCGAATGGATTTTATACCCACTCCTTGCAAAACAACGTGTTCTCTACCTTTGTTGGATTTTCCGGTTAGCAGATAAATGAGGTTTTGACTATCGGTTTCAAAATCATCAGAAATCTTACCTCCTGTTAACTCTGCAAAACTAGCCAATAAATCTGCTTGACTTACAATGGCATCTGAGACACCTTTTTGTATATTGTTCGGACCCGAAACAATAAATGGCACACGACAGCCTCCTTCCCAAGCACTATATTTTCCACCACGATATGGCCCTGTTGGTTGATGATCGCCATTCTTCTCATAAGCACCATCATAGTAACCATCATAAACTGCCGGTCCATTGTCACTAGTGAATACAATAATTGTATTTTCATACAAGCCATTTTCTTTTAAAGATTTTACAATCTGTCCTACATTCCAATCTAACTGCACCACTACATCACCGCGAACACCTAGAGATGTAGCGCCTTTAAAACGTGGGTGTGGAATTCTAGGTACGTGGTTTTCATGCGAAGCATAAAATAAAAAAAACGGTTTCTTTTTATTCTTCTCGATAAAACTTACGACTTTATTTAGGTAAATATCGCCCATATTTTCATCCTTCCATCGAGCACTTTTTCCGCCACTCATCCAACCAATACGACCTACACCATTCACAATAGTACCTGAGTGTTGTCTGTTGGTTTGAGTTTTTAATAACTCAGGATGTGACAAACCTGTAGGGTCATTACCTATAGGATTTTTATAACTTACTTGTACAGGATCGTTGCTATCCAAATTTTCAATATACCCATTCTCTATATATACCGAAGGTACACGATCATTTGTTGCTGCCATATGGTAAGAATAGTCGAAACCTACCTCGTTTGGTCCTGGTGTGATAAAGGTATTCCAATCTAATGGATTTTTAGGACTACCCAAACCCAAATGCCACTTACCCACTAAGCCTGTTGTATAACCTACGTCTTTTAACATAGCTGGTAATGTAGGTTGTGCTGGATCAATAATTAATGGAGCATTTCCTGGTAATACTTTTTCTTGTTTTGCACGATAATTACGGAATGGATATTGGCCCGTAAGTATAGAATAACGAGAAGGTGTGCAGGTTGAAGCTGTTGCATATCCAGCTGTAAAACGCATACCTTCTTCAGCAAGTTTATCTATATTAGGTGTAGGAATTGCTTCACCTCCATAACAACCAATATCGCCATAACCAATATCATCTGCATAAATTAAAATGATGTTTGGATTTTCTTGAGATAATACCATTTGAGTACCTAGTAATACAAGCACAAAAGTTACCATCCATTTTATTTTATGTTTCATTTCCATTATGCAAAAAATCATATTTGTAATTTTATATTTATTTATAACTTATTGTATTCATACTATTACTCATCTTATCAAATTATTCTCTAAATGTTTCTGCATCAACAAAAAAATAAATAGAGTACATATTTTTAAAGATTTTAATACTTCGCTAAAGTATGAAGTATGACACCTTACTGTTTTAAAAATTGTACAGCTATTTTATATTTTTATCCATTAGTGGTCAAATTAAATCGATTAGAAAATGCATACAAAAAAAGGGATAGCATAGTATAAATCATTTTTTTGAATTTTGATTTTAACTTAAAATACCTCTAGAAAACGGGAAATCTCTTGAAATAATTTACACTAACTATTTATTTCATTACTACTGATTATTGAATTACATTTTTGAATTCGCCTTTATGAAATTGTATCTCCCTTAGTTTAGCAATTCTTTTACCTTTGTTGACCTCAATAAAAAATAGGTGTAAATTCTGGTTTATAAATAGCTACTAAACTAATTCCTAACGACTTATTAAATGGGGTTTGCTAAACCTTTATTTCCAGAACCTTTTAACTCGCTTAAGGGCCTTGTTATTGAACTTACCAAATCTTGAATATACATCTGCACCACTTCTTTACAATATAATTACCGGTGTTTTTTAGGGTACAAAAAACCTGTATATTGGTTCATTTGACCAATCTTTTCTTCAAGAGTCATTAAACGTAATAAAGAATCTACTTTTTTATCTATGGCTATTTTAGATTTTTTACCTGTCGATGATTCACAGCTTATTATTACAGTAAGCAGCACGAGAATTTTAAAAAGTGTTGTATAGTTTTTTATTTTTTTGTTTTGTGTAGTTTTTGATAATTTTTCTTTCAAATCAATAGTTTTGTTTCAAGGTTGTAGAATGCAAAATTAATTCGTCTTTAAAACTTTATCCGTACATTTTTAATTGAATTGATCATTTTACCCCCTCCAAGCCATTTTTTGCACGTTTAAAGTTTTTCTCCTGACGCTTCTTAAGTGTTTCTTTTCTACGATCAACTTGTGGTACTTGGGTAACTTTATACTTCATCCTAAGCTCTTTAAGTTTTAACTTTAAGTCTTTTACTACTTTTATATATGCTGTATTAGAGTAAACGTTGCGCATCTCATTAGGATCATTTTTAAGGTTATACAACTCCCATTCTTCATCATTGGGTACATCTAATCCATAAAATTTTATCAATTTAAAGTGCCCATCTGTTACCCCTTCATGACGTCGCACAGCATGGTAGCCTGGATATTGATAATAATGGTAATATAAATGTGTTCGCCAATCTTCAGGAGACTTCCCTTTTAATAGCGGTAATAAACTTAACCCTTGCATGTCTTGGGGAATCTGAACACCTGCAATATCTAAAAACGTCTCTGCAAAATCAATATTTTGAACTAAGTGCTTGTCACGAGAATTAGGTGTAATCACATTTGGCCATTTGGCTATTAAAGGAGTTCTGAATGACTCTTCGTACATAAAACGTTTATCAAACCAGCCATGTTCACCTAGATAAAAACCTTGATCAGAAGCATACATTATCACTGTATTTTGGTCTAAACTATTTTCTTTTAGATACTTTAATAGCACTCCTATTTGTTCATCCATACCAGAAACACAAGCCATATAATCGCGCATATAGGTCTGATATTTCCAACGTATCAGTTCCTTACCCGTTAATTTTTTTGTCTTTAAGTCATTCCATCTATCACTTCCCTCAGTAACCTTTAAATCTTCTAGCATGCGCATGGTATAAGCGATGGTCATGTCCTGTTTCTTGGCAGCTGTACCTCGATGATCATAATCATCAAATAACGATTCGGGTTCAGGAAACACAACATTTTTATAATGCTCTTGCCAACGTTTCATAGGTTCCCATTTACGATGCGGTGCTTTATAGTGCACCATCATCATAAAAGGATTATTCGTATCCCTACCATTTTCTAGCCAATTAATGGCTCGTTCTGTAATGACTTCAGAGGAGTGTCGTCCTTTATAATGCGTGGTATCTTTTTCGGTTACAAACTCAGGATTCCAATAATTTCCTTGTCCTGGTAATACCTCCCAATAGTTAAAGCCTTGTAACTTGCCATCGAGATGAATTTTACCTACCATAGCTGTTTGGTAGCCATGCTGTTGTAATATCTTCTGAAACTGTTCTTGATTATGATTAAAAGGTACACGGTTATCTACTTTTCCGTTGATGTGGCTATGCTTACCTGTAAGCAGAGTGGCTCTACTTGGTGCACAGATAGAGTTGGCCACATAGGCTTTTTCAAACAACATACCTTCCTTAGCCAAACGATCTAGATTAGGAGTAGGATTTAATTGTTGAAACCGATCTGCATAGGCTCCTAAAGCCTGATAAGCGTGATCATCGGAAAATAACCAAATAATGTTAGGGCGAGCCTGTTTATTATTTGGTTTCGTGCATGAAACTACAACAAATCCTAAAAGAAGGATATAGATAATTAATTGTTTAAATATTTTCATAGGTCTAAGATTCTATTTTGAATATTAACAATCAGACAAACTGGTTTTGTAAGTACTTTTTACTATTCTTGTTTTTGAAATTTTGCTAAACGACTTTTTAGTATTCATTTTTCTAATTTTTTAAAATTTGTAACATGCGTTTTTCATAATCGCCCAATTGTTCTTCTTCTGGTATGTAGTTCATTAACACCTTGGCATCCTTACCTATCCAATCTATCATATTAAGCACGGTTAATGTTGCTTCTGATTTTTCTGTAAGAAGCGTTTGTAAACATTTTAACCCTTTTTTCTTTTTCTTATTGCGTATTAGTGTCCAAGCAGCCATAGCACGTACCTCATCGCAATCGTCATTAAGAACAGTTTCTGCAGCTTTGTAATCGTCAAGTAAAAAGCAACCCACGATGCCCCAATAACGAATTCCTGAATCGGTTGATTTTAATAGTTTTTGTAATTTGGGTAAATTTTCCTTTCTCTTTTCAAGTGCCACATCTGCAGCATCTAATAACGCTGGTAGGTTATAAAGTTCAGGATTACGAACCATTTGATAAATGGTGGTGTTGTGATCTGATGCCCGTTTTAACATCTCAGATTCTGGAAGTAACCCTGAATCGTGTATTTTTAATTGCCAATTACGCAAAGCCTTACGCATTTTTTTAATTTGTTCTTGATGTGTATCGCTACCTACTAAATTGTGAATATTATCAGGATCATTTTTCAAATCATAAAACTCCTCGGAATACATTTTCGGATAAAAGTATTTCGAATGCACCTCACTGGCTTTGCCTTTTTTTACGTAATTATCCCAAGACTGAGCTGCTTTTGCCCTCCAAAGGTATCCAATCTTCTGCATCCAGGGTACGTAAGGCATATAATTGCGGATGTAAAGAAAATCCTTTGAATATACAGCCCTGGCGTTATCCAATCGTTCATCCATTCTACCACGGAAAGCAAAATGAAATGGTTGTTCTGCTTCCTTTTCTCTCCCTATAAATATATTTCCTTGCATACAATCAGGCACTTCACTACCAGTAAGACTTAGCCAAGTTTTTGGCATATCTATAAAGCTCACAATACGATCTACGGTTGTTCCTTTTTCGGCATTTGGCCATAAGTGTTTATATTTTTCAGGAATTCTAATAATTAGAGGCGAGTGAATACCACCTTTAAACAAAAAACGTTTACTGCGTGGCATAACTCCACCATGATCAGAATTATAGATTACAATGGTATTTTCTGCCAGTCCAAGTTCTTCCAATTTTTGAACAGCTTCACCAATCTTGGCATCCATTTTTTTAATCGCATCATAGTATAATGCATAATTTTTTCGAATGGTGGGCAAGTCTGGATGGTAGGCATACAATTTTAAATCGTTTGGATTATGTTCCGTTTTTTCAATATCACGACCTTTTTTACCATCATGAGCTTTGCCTTCGTGAGACTCACCAAAGTTAATAATTTGAAAGAAAGGCTGATTCGCTTCAAGAACATCCCATTCGACTTCAGGTTGGCTATTGTTATCCCAACATTCCTTATCATCTCTTCCACCAATATTATAGTCAGTTTTTTTAGAATTCGCCACATAGTATTGGTTTTTCTTCAATGCATCAGGATAATAAGGTATCATCTCATGCGGTATATCGTTTCTACTTCTCATGTGGTGTGTTCCCATTGAAATAGCATTAATACCTGTTATCCAAGAACTTCTCTGAGGTGCACAAACCGGAACATTGGCATAACAATGGGTATAACGAAAACCTTGCTGTGCTAAACCATCAATATTTGGGGTTTCTGCATAAGGGTTACCATAAGACCCAATCCAGTTTACACTATTATCTTCGCTGGTAAGCCAAAGAATATTGGGTTTGTCTTGTGCGTTTGTATGCATTACCAAGAAAACCATTAGAAACAAAAGAGTTCTTATTTTAAGCATTTGATGAAATTTTAGTTATACAAAGTTACTATGTATTCAACCTTAGTATTTTAATGATTGTACACTTGTTTTATAAATATATACATCTCTATTAAAATGATTCGGTTGTGGTATCTTTACCTCATTGGGAGTATTGAATATGGGTATTTAACCTTAAATGCACCATTACCTGTAAAAGAAAGACATTATTTATAAGATGTAGCTCCTTTTTATCTAGAATTAAAAATTGTACCGTTGATGTCTAAATACCATTTACTCCTTTATTTTTCCAGAAAATGGCCAGTGAGAATTAGGCTCACTTTGCTTCAACATTATTGAGTCCATTTCTATTAACAGTTCATTGTGCTTTTTGGAAAGGTTTCGTTCTTCATACAAATCTTCGTCTATATTATAGAGTTCGGCCTTACCACTTTTCTGATAACGCAACACTTTCCAATCGCCCTTACGCAAAGCAGTTCTGAAACCCTCTTGCGTTTCACCTTCTTGCAATTCCCAATATAGGTGTTCGTGCTTTTTTTGGGTATTCCCCATTAACTCAGGTAAGAAAGATATACCATCGGTTTGAGAAGGACTTTCTACACCTGCTATTTGAGCCAATGTTGGCATGATATCATAAAAAATACCTGGATGATTAGATGTGCTTCCTGATTTAATTTTTCCTTTCCACCAGGCAATCATAGGAACACGAATACCTCCTTCATACATATCTCTTTTTTTACCTTTTAATCCTCCAGCGCTTTTAAAGAATAAATCGCTGTGATTTTCGGCTTGTGGCCCATTATCACTAGTAAAAACTACCAATGTGTTCTCTAATTCGTTCATTTCCTCTAGCTTATCTAACAAACGTTGTACCTGTTCATCTAGCATGGTAATACGTGATGCATGACGTCGTTCGTTTTCTGGCCAACCAAACTCATTGTAGCGTTCAGTTTCTCTTAAATCGGGTTCATGGGCATGTGGAGTACGATATGACATCACTAAAAATAGCGGTTTATTGGTATCTCTTTTTTTATCTAAGAAATCAATCGCTAAGTTGGTACGGAAAACGTCTTTGCAATCATATTGTTTCCAATCATAATAAATCACGCTATCTCTTTTGTTTACCCAATGGTCGTTCTCATCAAACTTTCCGCCTTCTAACTTATTGCCCCATTGCTCTTGTATTGCGTAATCAAAACCTCTACCTGTTGCCCAAGTACTTACATCTTCAGGAACCCCAAGATGCCATTTGCCAATAAATGAAGTTTGATAGCCAGCATCTTTAAGCATTTCTCCAATAGTAATTTCTGATTTTTTTAATGCTACGCGCCCCCAGTTACCATCTGCTACATGACCGTAATTACCTCTAACATTTAATTTACCCACCTGCATACCTGTCATTAACACCCCTCTCGATGGTGCACATACAGCACTTCCTGCATAAAACTGTGTAAACCGCATGCCCTCGCTAGCTAATTTATCAATATTGGGTGTTTTTATTACTTCTTGACCATAGCAGCCCAGTTCACCATACCCCATATCATCAGCCAAAAGAATCACAATATTGGGCTGTGAAAGCTTGTTTTGATGCGCTGTTTTTTTAGAAGTATTGTTGCAAGAGAAAAAGAAAACTGTAATACCAATATAAATTATTTTAAAAAGGATACGGATCATTATAAAAAATACTTAAAAATTAAATTATTTGTTTCGTGGAGCTACTAACTGATAAGAACCATTTTCATCGGCAATACGAATCTCATCATGATAAACTGTACGAGAATAATTATCAGGCATATCTATACCCCAAGAATTATTTTTAAACTGTGCCGAGTAAAGGCCAAACTTCAGATAAGCACCTTCTTTCTTTTCAATTTGGTGGTTATCTCCAGTCCAATCTACAACAAGCTTCTTATTACACCACACCTGTATAATACCGTCTTTATTATCAATTTTATAATGAATTACCCAATCTACCCATTTTCCAATTTCGATTGGTAATTTTACCATTTCGCGGGATGCTGTTCCTTCTAAACCTAAGACTTCACTATCTACAATTACCTCTTTATTTCCTATGTATCGTATAAGAAGGGGTTGTGGCTGACCTAGGCCCAATTCTTTGGGGTATTTCCAGTCGAAATAATGCCATTGCAGCAGCATACCCTGATCTTGGATGCTATCAGAATTATTAAAATCATCACCCAACATAGTGCTGATTCCTAACCAATACTCTTTACCTGGTTTAAAAATGATGTCTTCTCTGTTCAAACTAACTTCGGTTCTATACCTTACTTCTTTGTCTGGGCTTATTTGAGTTTTCATTACATATTTACCAACACGTGCATTTTTCATCTTTACCACTTCAGGTGCATTTCCTGATTTTTTTAGATTCATTTGCCCGGATTCAAAACCCTCCTCAAACAATAGCGCCTTTTTTTCAATTTGTTTTGTTGATTTTTGCGCTTCTGCATTTAAAAAGAATGACAACAATACTACCGCTATTGCTAATTTTTTTTTCATACTATTTCTGTTGAGTTTTTTGAATTTAATTTCTTACGGGTGCAACAAGATCATAGCATCCGTCAGCTCCAGCAATTCGAAGATTATCGTGGTAAACTGTACGTGTTGACCCAGGTGGCATTGTTTCTACAAAATCTTTGTCTGGATTAAATTGAGCAGAATATAGCCCAAATTTCATATAAGCTCCTTCAACCATTTCTACCTGGTGGTTATCTCCTGTCCAATCCAATACCTGGGTACCATTCCACCATATTTGTATTACACCATCATTGTCATCAAACTTTATATGAATTACCCAATCTACCCATTGACCAATTGTTGGAGGAACATCTGCTAAGTATCCCTCTATCATTTCACATTGAATATTTATTTTATCATTGTCATAACGAAATACGAAAGGCTGAGCATCTGGTACTTCTGGACGTCTCCAATTATCGTAATGCCATTGCATTATCATGCCTTGATCATTATTGACTTTGCCATCATTAAAATCTCTATCTAACTTTGTACTGATACCTACCCAATATTCTTCTCCAGGCTTAAAGTACATGGCATCTTTAAGGGAAAGCTCCGTACGATATAGATTATCTCTTTCTGGGGATATTTGCGATTTAAGTATATACTCACCTTCACGAGCATCTGTGGTTTGTATAACTTCGGCAAGGTTACCACTTGTTTTAATTTTCTTTACATTTGACGTAAAATCACCACTCTCAAAAGACTCTTGCATTGTTAATTGAGCCCCAGAGACACAGTCACTAACCTCATCTGGCGGAACTATTATATTATTATCCTTATCTTTTTTTTCACATGAAACCGATAGTACTAAGATTAACACCATACATAATTTTGATATCTGTGATGTATTACAATGGAATTTGCTATTTGTTTTTGTTTTCATCTTTAATCTATTTTTTATTAAAACTAATTTAATGTTTAGGTGCTACAAGTTCGTAACATCCTTCTTTACCAGCAATACGTACTTCATCATGATAAACCGTACGAGACTGTCCTTTAGGCAGTGGACCCATGTTTGTTTCTCTATATTGAGATGAATACAATCCAAATTTCATATAAGTAGAACCATTAGCCCTTTCTTCCTGATGATTATCTCCAGTCCAATCAACCACTTTATTACCATTCCACCATACCTCAAAAACACCTTCTTTATTATCGAATTTTACATGAATCACCCAATCCACCCATTCGCCAAAATTGGCAGGAGTTGAAGCCAAATAATCATCCAATAGCTCACATTGTATGTATACTTTTCCATCTCTATAGCGTCCAACAAGTGGTTGAGCATCGGGAACTCCTTGACTACCCTTATGATAATGCCATTGAAATATCATTCCTTGATCATTTAAAGAGTGAGACAGGTTAAAATCTTCATCAAGTTTGGTACTTATTCCTACCCAATACTCCTTTTGCGGTTCAAACAACAACCCTGATTTATTTAACGTAATTTCTGTTCGGTAGGGTTCAGCAGTTTCTGAAGATAATTGAGACTTCATCACATAATTCCCTCTTCGTGCAGTTTCACTTTGTATCACTTCAGGAGGATTGCTCCTATCACCCGAAACCTTTAGGTTTAATTCTCCTGATTCAAATCCTTCTTCAAATATAAGTTGAGTACCTTCTTTACATTCTTGCACCTCAACCTTAGGTGTTATAATTACTGGACGTTTATTTTTGCTTTTTGAACAGGCCGTAAATAATATTAACAATGCAACAAAAAAGCCTTTTGACCAAACTGTAATTTTGCGTAAACTTTGTAATTGATTTTTGGTGTAAAACATTTTTCTTATCGTTAATCCTCTTTTTTTAATTTTAGTTGCTGTAATACTTAATAAAATCCTGTTCCAGGATTTTCTGGGCTAGCAGCCTGTGCTTTTTGAGGATTCAAAATCATATAAGTACCTAATGCAGTTAATGCTGCATATTTACCATAATTACCTATTTTTTTAATTGCCTCCTTACGTGTGATATCTTCTTTTTTATTATCTATATTGTTATTCATGATTGTCATTTTTTAAGTTAGGAAAAGTTTATTCTAAAATAATTTTTTTGTTTAAAGTTCCGTTTTCATTTTCTAACTGTACGATATAGATACCAGTTGTTAATTTTGGTAATGCAATATCTTGCACCCCATTAGAAACAAAAGAAGTGTTTAGCACTTGTTTTCCTAAAATATTATAGATTTTTACATTGGCTCTTCCTTGAGATAACCCTACAATTCTCAACGAAGATTTTGCTGGAGAATAGATGCTGATATTGTCTAAAGCAACGTCAGTTGTACTCAACACTCCTGAAGCTTTTGTGTGTAAGTAGAAACGTCCTATACCATCCAAAGATTCCCCTAAAGTTACTTTGTAAGTGGCGTTTGC
>P_2C_Liq_2_UnCtyDRAFT_1000085_pt1 | contig 23660 bp, 17 predicted proteins | sample Pon2CUnioCityCA_FD_10236 | JGI IMG/M metagenome (IMG submission 10236) | reverse complement strand
ATCGCTATCCAACCATTCCCCAGCCGCCGCCAATCCCAGATCGGCGGCGGCGGGAGATCCGCTCCTCGAACAACTGCTCGAAGCCAACCGCTACGAACAGTCCGGGGCGCTCTCTGAGGCGCGATCGCTCTATGAAAACCTGATTCTCCAAGATCCCGAAGGCTTTTATGGCATTAGCGCCCGCAAAGCCCTCAATCACTTGGGGGAAAACAACCCAAATCACGGCCATCTCGCCAACACCAGCGCCAGTTCCGAACTCACCACAGGCTTGTCCTCTTTCCCCAAAGCCGCCAAAACCTGGTTCAGTCATATCTGGCAAGATCTCAGCTTTACCCACAAACTCACCACCCTCCTGGTGAGTGGTTCCGTGATTCCTGTGGCCGTCACCACCGTGTTTTTGGTGGCCCGAACCCAAGAGCGAGTTCAAGAAGACTTCCTAGCCCAACTCAACTCCGATGTCACCAGTTGGGCCAGTGACTATGTCATGTGGACCGAAGATGACAGTTTCACCGAAGCCGAAAACCTCTCCCAACTCGTCGCCGTCCGCGACATTAACCTCAGTAACCCCCAACAAGTTGCTCAGGAACGCCGCTATCTCGATGCTTTGGCTACCGAAGCCTTAGCCGCCGGCGATCGCAACCGCGCTGATACCACCAAAAGCTTTCGCATCCTCACCGATGCGCGAGGAAACACCGTCGCCCAAGGCATTAAAATTCACACCTCCGCCCTCAACGAATCCCCCTATCCCCCCGTTCCCGCCCCAGATCGTGACATTGATTCAAGTGAATTTCAACGCATCGACACAGAACCCGGTATCGCCCTGGGGGACTTAGACATCGTGCGCCGCGCCCTCGAGGGCGGCGAACCGCAACGAGGGATCGAAATTCTGCCCTCAGAGATTATCAGCCGCCTAGGATTGCAACCTCAAGCCGAAATCCCCCTGCGAGAGTCCTTGGCCCGCATGACGCAACCGCCACCGTTACCCTTATCAGAACGAGACTTTGCCCTAGATGACTTTCAAGCCGGACTCACCACCGTAGTGGTCTATCCAGTGCGTCTCAATGGGGCGATCGTCGGGACAACCATTGTTGGCGTTCTACATAACCGACATCATGCCCTCCTCGATGAATTTCAACAACTCGTCGGTGCCGAATCCCTCTCGGTTTATGCCAAAGATTGGCGCGTCAATACCAACATCAATGCCGGAGACGGAACCCGCGCCATCGGGACTCTAGCCCCCGCTCCCGTGGTCGAGGCGATCTTAAACCAGGGGCGCCAGAACTTCTCCCTCGTTGAAAATATCGACGGCAACAATTATCTCACCGTCTATCGTCCCCTCTATGACCATACCCAAACCAACAACGCCGATGTCGCCCCCGTGGGTATGGTTTCCGTGGCCCGGCCCCAAACCGAACTCGAACAACTCATTCGCGCTCAGCAACTGCTCGGAATTGCCGTAGGCGGGGGAGCGGCGTTGATTGTTAGTGGGATTGCGATCGTTGTGGCCAAAACCTTCGCCAAATCTCTCGAAGACTTAGCCGCCTTCGCCCAACGGGTGGGACGAGGCGAACGAGGAGTGCGGGTGGCGAGTACCGAACGCACCGACGAAATTGGTATTTTGTCCCAGGAACTCAATCAGATGGCCGCCAGCATTGAGGTCAATATGGCCTCAGTTGAACAACAAGAAACCCTACGTCGCCAAGAAGCCGAACAGCAACGGCGGGAAAAGGAACGCCTACAACGGGGTGTGATGAACCTATTGCTCGAAATTGAAGGGGCGCAACGGGGGGATTTAACGGTCAATGCGGCGGTGACCGATGGGGCTGTCGGGTCGATCGCCGATGCCTTTAATACCACTATTATCCGGCTGCGAGAGCTGGTGTCTCAGGTGCAAACCATCGCCAACCAAGTCAATGACTTGGCTGCGAATAATACTCCCGTGATGCAGCAACTGTCGCGGGATGCGACGGTGCAAGCTCAGGAGATTAACCGCACTCTGGGGACGGTGGCCCAGATTGTTGAGTCGATTCGCGTGGTGGACCAGTCGGCTCAACAGGCGGCGGCGATCGCCCAGCAGGGGGCTAAAACCGCCCGCGATGGGGAGGAAGTGATGGACTTAACGGTGTCGAGTATTAAAAACATCAGTGCGGCTGTGGCTGAAACCGCCAGTAAAGTCGATCGCCTCACAGACTCGTTCAAGCAAATCTTACAAATTCTGACGATTATCTCGGGAATCTCTGAACGAACCAACCTATTGGCATACAATGCCAGTATTGAGGCCTCCCGCGTCCCTGGAGAATATGGACAAGGGTTTCGGGTGGTGGCTGAGGAAGTCCGCCGCCTGGCGGGACGAGCAACGGAAGCCACACGCAGTATTGAGCAAATCGTTGAGATTATTCAGCAGGACACCGTCGAAGTGCAACAGGCGATGGAAGTCGGAAAATCGGAGGTGGCTGAGGGAACTGAACGGGTGGCCCAAACCAAACAAACCTTGAAAGGGTTAGCCGATCTCAGTCAGACTATTGATCAATATGTGCAAGCCATTTCACAAAATACCACCACCCAACGCTCAGCCTCGAAACAGGTCAATCAGATGGTCGAACAAGTCTCGGCGATGACCGAAAACACGTCAGCGACGGCACAAACGGTTACTGAATCCCTCGAAGAACTCCGACAGGCCGCCGCGACGCTTAAAGACTCTGTGGCTCAGTTCCGACTTTAGAAATTTACTGTTAGAGATTTACTGTTAGAGATTTACTGTTAGAGATTTGCTGTTCGCAACTGAACCCTCAATGATGATGTGTGATGAATTACAGTCTTGATCCCGATGTCTTGGCGGCGATCGCCGAAGAAGCACGACAATGCTTTCTTGAAGAAGATGCCCCAATGTATTTACAGGTGTTGCAATCCGGGTTGCAACAGTTAACGGCGGGCCAATCTCCCGATTATCAGGGGCTGATGCGAGCCGCTCATTCAGTCAAAGGGGGGGCTGGGGTAGCTCAGATGCCGGGGCTAAGTCGTCTGGCCCACCCTCTCGAAGATATCCTCGAAGCCTGGAATGAGGGCAAAATTCAGGGAAACCAGCAAGAGACGGCGTTGGGCCTGTTGCAAGAAGGACTCGAAACCCTCACGGAGTTGCTCGAGTTGGCTCAGGCTCAGGGAATGGATTTGGAGCCAGATCCCCAACTTCTGACGGCACTGACGAGCTTTAAGGGACAGCTTCAGCAAGAGGAGGCTTCTACCCCAGAAGCCTCCTCCACCTCGGTCTCGCCGGGGAAAGTTCGTCTAATTCGCCAGGCCCTGACTTCGGATTTAGAAGCCTGTTTGCAGACCTTAGAGGAGCATTTGCAAGAACAGCGACCCAATTTGGACGAGGCGATCGCCCTATTTCTCGATGAATGTCTGTTACTCGGGGAAGCCTATAGTTTAGAGTGGCTCGTGGCCAAGATTGATGCGGTGAGTCCTGAAATTGACCAGTGTTCTAATCCCGATGAACTACGGCCTCTGGCCAAGCAACTGATCACGGAGCTGCGATCGCAACGAGACCGCTATTTGGCCAAGTTAGATCCCAACTTAGATCAATTAGATCAAGGAGAATCGCCGGGAAAGTCTCAAGGGGGTAGTTCCCCCAGTCCCGGAACCCACTCAGAACCGCCCCAGACCCCAGAGAAGGCAGCAAATACAAAAAATATAGAAAATAAAACCTCCGCCCCAACTAAAGCCCCTTCATCGCCCTCCCTGCGCCAGCAACAGTTACGGATTCCCTTAGAGCGTATGGAGTTAATGGGCAGTTTAGTGGGCGAGTTGATCGTCTCCCATGAACGGCTGACCCTGCAACAGCGACAACTCAAACAGGCCAGCCAAACCCTGCGGCGCATTGTGCAACAGGTGAAACCCGTCCGCGATGATGTCCAAACCCTCTATGACCGCCTCTCGACCTTGGATCATCCCCCTCAAGCCGATGGGGTCAACGAAGAGCCGGGAGAGTTTGATTTATTAGAACTCGATCGCTACACCGCCTTGCACAGTAGCCTACAAACCTTCGAGGAGTTAATCGCTCAAGTCCAAGAAACCCGCCTCGACATCGATATTGTCAGCCGCGAACTCGCTCAGGATCTCGGACAAGTTCGTCGAGATCTCGACCATCTCTATGACGAAGTGACCACCTCGCGCTTAGTTCCCTTTAAGATTTTCGCCGAGCGTTTTATTCCCCAGCTAGAGCGGCTCAATCGTCGTTGTGACAAAACCTCTCGCTTGGAGATTTCTGGGGAAAATGTCCTTGTCGATCGCATTGTCTTAGAACAACTGCAAACGCCCCTGACGCATCTGCTCAATAACGCCTTAGATCATGGCATTGAAGCCCCCGAAGAGCGTCGGTTGTTGTCGAAGCCGGATCTGGCTCAAATTCACTTAGGCGCACGCACAGAGGGCAGTGAGGTGGTGATTACCATTGCCGATGATGGCCGGGGAATTAATTTAGAGTCGTTGTACCGTAAAGCTGTAGAACGAGGAGTTTTGGGGAATGGAGTCTCGATGAGCCAGTTACCCCGTGAGATGCTGCTGAATTTGATTTTTGAACCGAGTTTTTCTACCGCCGATGCGGTGAGTGACATTTCCGGGCGCGGCGTGGGGATGGATGTGGTTCGCACTCAGGTTCAACAGTTACGGGGAAGTGTTGAGGTGGATACGGTTCCTTCTAAGGGAACGACGTTCACGATTCGCTTACCGTTGAGTTTGAATTTGCTGTCGGTGTTGTTATGTCAGATTGGCCAGCAGTTAGTGGCGATTCCTAGTGATACGGTGTTGGATGTGTTGCCCTACGATGATGCGGTGGGTATGGGGCAATTGTTCGTCCCTGGGGAGAGGTTAACGCCAGGGTTAGGGGCGGCGAACGGGCCGGAGGAGGTAGAACAGTCGATGACGTGGCGGGGCCAGGTGTTGTCGTTGTCGCCCCTGTGGGATCTACTCCCGTACCCAACGGCGGCGACGGTGTCGCATCGGCCGCGAGTGGTGTTGGTGCTGCGGGGGGCGACGGAACCTCTGGCGGTGGCCATCGATCGCATTGCCGATGAGCGACAACTGATTCTCAAGCCGTTTGATGATACGGTGGCGATTCCCCCCTATTTGGCCGGTTGCGCCATTTTGGGAACGGGGGAGGCGGTTCCGACGATTTTACCTCGCTTTCTCAAGGCGAAGTTAACCAGTCCAGACTCCCAGCTTCAGGAGACGCGGGGATTGTCTCGGGGAACGGAGATACCGACGATTCTGATTGCGGAGGATTCAACGGGGGCGCGGCGATCGCTTGAGAGGATTTTGAGTTCAGCGGGGTTTGCGGTGGTTCCTTGTCGCGATGGCCAGGAGGCCTGGAAGAAGTTGGAACAGCGACAGGGCCAGGTGGATCTGTTGGTGACGGATATTGAGATGCCGATTCTTAATGGGTTTGATTTGTTGGCACGGATTCGCGCTCATGGAAGTTGGTATGGTTTGCCGACGATTGTTTTAACGTCACGCACGGGCGATCGCCACCGCCAAAAAGCTCAAAGTTTAGGGGCTAATCGTTATCTGGGTAAACCGGTGGCCCCGGCTGAACTCTTGGCAACGATTGAAGCTTTGTTAACGGTGGATCATCGCTGAGGGTTCCCTGTTAATCCCGGTTGGTGGTGGGTCAACGTTGACAGTGAACTTCCGTCGGGATAGGATTCAGTTAAATACGCAACAATTTTGTAATCTCTGCTGCTGGCGATCGCCCTAAATCAAATCGTTTCCTGTCAGGTCAAAACGACGAATTTGATGGTTGTCGCTACGATTTAAGATTCATTAAAAATGATTGACAAAAACGATTGACTATGGCTGAGTTAACTGTTGGGGCGAAAGTGCGGTTGGTGAGCCGCCCTCCTTACCTAAAAACGGCGGATCCAATGCCGATGTTACGGCCGCCCAATCTCCTTGATGTGGGGATGGAAGGGGTTGCCATAACTCGCAATCCGGGACAAACTTGGACGGTTAAATTTGAACGGGGAACCTATCTTTTAGATAGTCAGTATTTGGAGTTAGTTGAGGATTGAAATCCCGTAAATCATCCTATTTTGTAGGGGAACCCACCCCTACAATTTTGCATTTAATGCAACGCATTACACCGCATTTCAAGAATACCCATATCCTCCACATTATACGGTCACCTTTCAACTATCATTAACCACGTCTTGTCAGCTTCTCTAAGGCGATCGCCGCCGCCTTTTGTTCCGCATCTCGCTTTCGTGTTCCAGTTCCAGTTGCAGCGGCTTTATTTTGAATCAAAACCTGTACAACAAAGGTGCGATTGTGAGGTTCGCCACGCTCTTCAATGACACGATATTGAGGTGGAACACCATAGTTCTTTTGAACCCACTCTTGTAGTCGTGTTTTCGCGTCAGTGATGCGATCGTTGAGTTGTCCCTCGATTGTCGTATCCTTCTCCATATCGGCGATCGCATTCGTCAGTAACGGTTCAACAAACTCCCGCACCGCCTCAATTCCCGCATCCAGAAAATACGCACCAATCACCGCTTCAAACACATCGCTCAAAAGTGAATCTTTGTCATAGCCTCGATTTTTTCGTTCTCCTTGTCCCAATTTAATCCACTCATTCAGGTGCAGTTGTCGTGCTAGACTGGCAAGATGAGTTTGTCCAACTAACTTCGCCCGCAGTTTACTGAGTTTTGCTTCACTAAACTGGGGATACTTTTGATACAAACATGAGCCACTAATAAAGTTGAGAACAGCATCCCCTAAAAACTCAAGTCGCTCATTATCGTCAAGGGGTTCTGCGCTTTCATTAGCATAAGAACGATGAACAAATGCCTGTCTTAATAGTGTTGCATTTTCAAACTTTAGGGGAAATCTTGACGTTGACATCCTATTTCGTATGAATTAACGATTTTCTGCGATCGTTCTCACGGATTTAGTTATTAATGAACTCAAGCTTGTAATTCAAAGTTGATGCCCTAAAACGGTAAAGACTTGACGTTCTTTAAATAATGCCAATAAATCCGCATTGATATGATATAGCTTGGCTTCTTCATTGAGAATTTTGAGGGCGCGAGTAACAGAAAAGCCCGTTTTATAGGGGCGATCGCCGGCGGTTAGGGCATCATAAATATCGGCGATCGTCAAAATCTGACTCTGTAATGAAATTTCCGGCGCTTTCAAGCCTTGAGGATAACCACTTCCGTCAAGTTTTTCATGATGAGCAAAGGCGATTTTGGGTACATCTGCTAAATTTTGCGTCCAAGGAATTTGTTTTAAAAACTCATAAGACTTACTGACATGAGCCTCCATCTGAGTCCGTTCTAAAGCCGTCAGATTTCCATATAAAACCCGTAATTTTTCCAATTCTTCAGCCATAATTAACGGAGTGAGACTCCCATCAACATCACGATAATGATAATTTGCAATCTCGTCAAGGAGCGTCAACGACTCAGACGCCAAGGGTTGAGGCATATCCGCCAATTCAATCACTTGCCAATACTGCTCTAATTGACGTAACTGTTCCCGCAAGCGTTCATCGAGAGCCTGAATCGCCTCACAATGGGGACAAGTATCTTGATGCTCCAACTGTTGCGATTCATCAAGAAACCGGCGATACTTCGCCTGTACCGTATCGAGTTCAAGAGTACGCCGAGCGACCGCAAATCGTTGACGGATTAGATCCAATTGATAAGGATAAAGTTTTTTTTCCTTAACTAAAACAGCTTCAGGAACACCAATTTTTCCAAAATCATGAAGTAAAGCCGCATAGCGAATTTCTTGTTGTTGAGCCTTGCTAAAGTGAATCTCTTGCCACACGCCCTCGGTGACTGTATTGACCTCTTCACTGAGGCGAACCGACAACTGGGCGACCCGTTCCGAATGGCCCGACGTACAGGGATCTCGCATCTCAATGGCTTGGATGGAAGTGCGGATAAATCCCTCAAATAACTGTTCGATATTCGTTTGTAAATGATTACGCTCAATCGAAATACCCGCTTGACTCGCCAAAAATTGTACCACTCGACATTCCCAGGAGCTGTAGGGAACCGTGGCCTCGACGACATTCTCAGGACGTAGAATTAAATCAGCTTGGCGTTTACGATTGAGCAGTTGCAGAACGCCAATGGTGTCCCCATGACGGTTTCGCATCGGCACCGCCAACATGGAGCGAGTGCGATAGCCAATGTCTACGTCAAAGTTGCGATTGAAATGATAGGGAGCATCCTCAGGGGGATGGTAGGCGTCAGGGAGATTGAGTAATTCTCCGGTTAGGGCAACATACCCGGCAATACTCTGCTTCGTCAGAGGCATCGCAAACTCACGAAACGATACCGCAGGGCGAGAATCGTTTTGAGCCGCCTTGAAGAGTAGCACCGGGAAGTCTGGGCAACTGCGATCGACGAGATAGAGACTACCGGCATCACTACCGGTAATTTCCCGGCTTTTGCAGAGAATCAGGTCCAGCAGTTCACCGAGATCATAACGGCTCGATAGGGCTGCACCGATATCAAACAACTGCTCAATGACCTGGAGATGTTCGCCATCATCACTGAGAAAGTTAGGATCAGGAACTACCATCGTTGAATGTGGAGTAGAGTGGCCACCGCTTTTGAGTTGCGAAAATGATAGCACTCACTGCGATCGCCCGTAGTTTCTCCTGCCATTTTCCTCGGGTTCATATCTGGCACACCTCTGATTCTCTACCCGTTTCGCCCAGATTCAACTAGATGGCCGAGATCGTTTTCGCCATCTCAAAGTCGCTCTCCGTCAAGCCACCGGCATCATGACTGGTGAGGCTAACGCTCACCTTATTGTAAGAAATACTCAAATCTGGATGATGTCCAGCAGACTCAGCCGGTTCAACCAGTTTATTCACAAAGTCGATCGCTTGCAGAAAGTCTTTAAACTCAAAGGTTCGTTTGAGTTCCTTACCTTCGACCGTCCAATCCGCCAGTTCACTGGCTTTACTTTGGATTTCATTACTATTAAGTAACGCCATAGTCTGTCAACTCCGTAACATTCGTCATTTTCAGACAAGTCAACTCTTGGACAAGAGCCAAGCTTCGACTTGCACTGGTTTGAACCTAACGTATCTGCTCAAAAATTACGAGGGACCCGACGAGACAAAACGTGATCAGCCCAGTACAATCAAATTATCTCAACCCATTCACCTATCTGCAAACAGCACGAGTCGTCATGTTAGCCCCCTATCGTTCCCACACCGTGACCTGGGATCTGTTACCGGATGATGTTGTGCTGCCGGATGATCCTGTGGATAATATCAATCAGCCTGCCCTCGCCGCCGCCCTCAGCGAAAGCCTCAGCTTCGCGGGACGACTTCCCGAAACCGCCCTAGTGTCCACAAATTACGGAATTTGTGCCACCCTTGACGAGCAGTTGGTGATTAAAGCCCCAGACTGGGCCTTTATCCCAGAGATTACGGTAGCGCGAGAGGAGGTCGTCCGTAGCTATACCCCCCAACTCCAGGGACAACCGCCCCTGTTAGTGTTGGAGTTCCTCTCAAACCAAGGCGGGGAGGAGTATTCAATCAAAGAAACCTATCCCCCCGGCAAGTTCTTTTTCTACGAGCAAATTCTCCAAGTCCCCAATTACGGTATTTTTGACCCAGAGACGGGCATCTTGGAACTGTACCGCCTCAACGAAAAACGACGTTATATCCTCGCGTCAGCCAACGCAGAGAACCGCTTTTGGATTCCGGAAATGGGGCTGTTCCTCGGTTCATGGCAAGGATGCCGCGAGAATCAGGACGGCTTTTGGCTACGCTGGTGGGATGAGCCGGGGACGCTTCTATTATGGGGAGCCGAGCAAGTTCAACTTGAACGCCAACGAGCTGAGCGACTCCGGGAGCAACTGCGGGCCGCTAGATTGGAGCCAGAGGACTAGCTAGATGGCTGGCTTTGGCTAACCCGTTGCACGAAGGCTGCGGTTTCGCGGACGAAGGCTTCGGGTTCTTCGTAGGGCATGACATTTCGCCCTGGAATGAGGGTTCCTTCGGCATTCGGGAGTTGGCTGAGATAGTCGTGGAGGCGTTTGTCGGCGGGGTCGTTTTTGCCCCGTCGACTAATCCCCGAGGCCCCTTCTCCAAATAAGACCTGCACCGGCTGCTGAAGTTGACGGATGTCGGGGCCGTAATCTTGACGCCAAAAGCCGGCCAGGAAGGAAAAGACGGCATGACGGCTGGCTAAATCGGCGGCCCCTTGCTGTAAGGTGTCGAGCCAGTTGGCATCTACGTCGTCGGCTTGGGCAAAGAGTTTGTCTTGGGAAAACGATCGCAGAAACGCCTCTCGGCGAGCATAGCGATAGAATCCCCAGCCTAAAGGGGTATCGAAAAAGAGATTCCAGAGGAGTTGGTTTTGGCGTGGTTTGGCCTCCCGCGTCATCACCCCCCAGGCCGGTGGCCCCGATAACACGAGTCCAGCCACCTGTTCTGGGGCCTGTTGTGCCAATCGGAGGGCGACGGGAAATAAGGCCCCCTGGACGACCACAATCACGGGTTCTTGAATGACGCGATCGATAAAGGCCTGCAATTGTTGCGCCCAATCCTGGGGACGGTAGGCGATTCGCGGCATATCGCTCTGGCCACAGCCGAGCAAATCAGGGGCATAGAGGGGATGGGTTTGCCCCTGACGCTGCCATTCGTTGCTAAATCGTTGCCAGAAATGATGCGATAAACCGACACCGATGGGATGGATGAGCAGTAGGGGCTGGCCTTGGCTCGAATCGTTGCGGTGAACGGCGTAGGCACAACGATAGTTTTGCCAGGAATAGGTTTGAGTTGGGGCGGTTTCGAGGGAAGCGGAGTTGGGAATGGCTGTGGCCATGGTTGGGATCGGTGTTTTGGATAAGGTCTGCTTCTATGCTATACAATGCTTAATACCGAACCCTAAACTAAACCCCAAGCTCAGCGACAAAATCTAATACTCAGGTTCATACTCAGGCGGGTCAAGTTAGCCGTTCGAGATGGTTGTTTGGGCTGACGGTTTGAGCCTTGGCGGAGAAATCCTAGGGACTCAATGGCAATCAATGATCTATGACACAAGGCTGCTGCGATAATTTGCCCCTATTAGGATTTGACCCCGGCCGCGATAAATGTGGTGTGGCGGTGGTTCAAGGCATTGGTAACATTTTGGAGGCTCAGGTGGTGGCCAGCGATCGCGCCCTGGAGACGCTACAAACTCTGTGCGATCGCTTTGGCAGTACGACTCTGATTATCGGCGATCGCACCACCTCGCGTCAGTGGCAAGAACGAATTGGGCAAAACTTCCCAGAGTTACGGCTGGTGACGGTGAATGAACACAACAGCACCTTAGCCGCTCGCGATCGCTATTGGTCGATGTATCCCCCCCGGGGATTCAAACGCTTAATTCCGCAAGGATTGCGACTTCCACCTCGGCCAATTGATGATATCGTGGCTGTCTTGCTAATTGAACGCTATCTTAACCCAGATTAAATGCTGCTCATGAGTCCCAGTCCTAAGGTTAAAACGACCCTAATTTCCGTTGGAGTCGGTTTAGTCGCCGTGGCGATCGCCTTCTCGGTACGCTCTCGCAGTCTCACGGAAAATCTTGCCTGGGAGACTCCCGATAATGTTGATTCCTCCTGGCGACAAGAACAACTGCGCAAATCGTCTCTGAGTCAGCCCTATTTGAGTGCGATCGCCGCCGGCCAGGCCAGTTTAGAGGCAGAAGACTATGAGGCAGCATTGAATGACTTTACCCGAGCCATTAACCTCTCTCCCGACAGCACCCGAGGCTATCACGGCCGAGCCATCGCCCGCCTGAAAACTGAGGACTATGACGGGGCGATTACGGATTTCACACGGGCCTTAGAACTCGAGGCAGACGATGCCCGTACCTACACCAATCGAGGCCGCGCCTATAGCGCCCTAGGTGACGCTGAGGCTGCCCTAGACGACTATGACCGGGCGATCGCGATCGATCCCGACTATGGGGACGCTTACTTCAATCGAGGTAGTCTCTACTTTGAACTCGGAGACTACGATCGCGCCCTCAATGACTTCACCGAAACTCTCATTGTCGAACCTGAATCCGCCAAAGCCTTCTACAATCGGGCCATGGTTTACCTGGAACTCGATCGCCTCAACAGTGCCATCGCTGACTTAGAAACCGCAGAAGCGCTTTTTCGTAAACAGAACAACTTTACGGCCTCAGAATATACCCTCGAAACCCTCAAAGAACTCGATCCTCGTTAGAGACGGCCGGGCCACCTCAACCCCGATCACGAGGCATTCCCTCAACTGGGGGGTCAATAGCCCCTATCATGGAAACAGTGGCACCTTAGAAATTTGGCACTTAGAAACTTGGTAATTTAGAAATTTGGCATGGGAACTGTCTGGGAACTCGACTTCTACTCTCGTCCCTTAGTGGACGAAACGCAAAAAAAACGCTGGGAACTTCTGATTTGTGAAAGTCCGTTATCGGTCACGCGATCGCAGTCGGATCTATTTCGCTATTCCCAATACTGCGCCAGCGGCAATGTTAACTCAACTTGGTTAAAAGATGCCTTGGCCCAAGCCATGGCCGAAGCCCCCACCCCTCCGACCAAGGTGCGCTTCTTTCGGCGACAGATGAACAATATGATCGTCAAAGCCTGCAAAGATATGGGGCTAGATGCTCAAGTCAGTCGGCGCACCCTCGCCCTGTACCAATGGCTTGAAGAGCGGATGGTGACGGTCTATCCTCAAGATCCTTGTTATGAAAAAGCCGCCGTGCGATCGCCTTCGGTGCGCTATGAAATCCAAGCGCCTCGTCCCCTCCCAGATGCCTTAGAGGGCAATAAATGGGCCATGGTAAGCCTCACGGCCGCTGATTTTGCGGATTTACCGGACTGGAACATTGATTTTGGTGAATCATTCCCTCTCGAACTGCTCAACCTCGATCGCGATTGCGTGATCCCTGGACTCGTCATCTACTCCCCCCGCGCCTTCCCCATCGCCGCCTGGATGTCAGGATTGGAGCTCGGCTTTATCAAATTCGTCCCGAGTCCTCGGCCGCGCTTGATTTTGGAAACCGAAGATGACTCAAGTTGGGTGTTGGCCGATCTCACCAATGAGAGTAGCGTCAAGGATGCAAAAACCTTTGAAGAGCGCAAAGAAAAGGCGGGAGGAGCGCATTTCTTAGCCGTTCAGGCCTCGCCGCAGGTGGAAGCCTTCGCCGGCTTTTGGCTCTTGCCGGAATTGAACCTACGGTAGAGTTAAAACTCCTAAGACTCTCGCGTCCGTCATGATAGAACAACTCCTAGATTTAGCCTTACAAGAGGGCGCTGAAGCGGCCGAGGTCTTCCAATCGCGATCGCAGACCCGTCCGGTTTATTTTGAAGCCAACCGCCTCAAACAACTCGAAAGTCTCGAATCTGAAGGTCTCAGTCTCCGGGTGTGGCGTGATGGCCGACCGGGCCTGGCGGTGGCCTATGGGGAGGTTTCGGCCCCGGACCTGGTTCAGCGCGCCCTGCGCATCAGTCGCCTCAATCCCCCCCAAATCCCTGATTTACAAGACCCCTACCCGATGGGAAATCTGGATGTGGGCCAGACCGTCTCGGTTGAGCAACTCTTGAGTTGGGGCCGCGACAGCATCGCACAGATCCGAGATCTCTATCCCGAAACCCTCTGTACGGCGGCTTGGGAATGTGACCATGAACAAACTCGCTTAGCCAATACCGCTGGACTGGACTGTTCTTACACGGACATTACCTTAAGCAGCGATATGACCGTTGAATGGGTGCGCGGTGATGATTTTCTCGCGGTCTCCGATGGGGAAAGTCAACGCGATCGCCTCAATCCCTCGGATATCACTCAACCTATCCTACAACGGCTGGCTTGGGCTAAGGAGAATGTCTCTTGTCCGAGTGGGCGATTACCGGTGTTGTTTACCGCCAAAGCGGCCGATTTATTTTGGGGAACGGTTCAGGCGGCCCTGAATGGGAAACAGGCGATTGAGCAATCTTCTCCCTGGAGTTCTCGACTGCATCAGCAAGTCCTCTCGCCCCGCTTGACCATTTCTCAACAGCCTCAGTTGGGACCCTATAGCTGTCCCTTTGATGATGAGGGAACCCCGACTCGGCCCTTGACGTTTATTGAAAATGGGGTGTTACAACTGTTTTATTGCGATCGCCGCATTGGTCGTCTAATTGGCAGTGGTAGCACCGGCAATGGTTTTCGTCCAGGACTGTCGAGTTATCCGACTCCCGGACTGTTTAATCTCATGATTGAACCCGGTCACGGCTCCTTGGAGGAACTCATAATGGAGTTCGAGCATGGCATCATTGTCGATGAAATTCTTGGCAGTGGTGGCGGACTTTCCGGAGATTTTTCGATCAATGTTGCCCTCGGATATCGCGTGAAAAACGGACAAGTTCTCGGACGAATTAAAGATACGATGGTTTCCGGCAATATTTATACGGCCTTGCAGAATATCATCCGCTTAGGTAACGATGCCCGTTGGCATGGGTCTTGTTACACACCCTCTATTTTAGTTGACGGTTTATCCGTAACCGGTCAATAATACTTAATTTGAGGTGATGCTAAACCCCTTTTCCCTGAAGGCTCTCGGGTTAAGACTCTCGGGAACCATTATGGGGTCCAGGCGAGGGCAAATCATCCCCCAAAATCGGTCCGAGGGCTTCTGATAATGCTTTCGGGTCCATAAACACAACCTTCGAGTTTTCACTTTGACTCAACTTAAAACTTGAGTCCACATAGCGTTGTGTCATAAAAAAGTGTAAGATTTCTCGGGCATTTTCACGAGACTCTAAAGCGCGGGCAATATATTTCATATATTCGGCTGTTCCCTCAGCTTCTAAAATTGAGGCGCGTTTTTTAATTTCTGCCGCTTGTTCAAGTTCCATCGATTCCAAAACCGTCGCCGACGGATTGATTTTCTGAATATCAACCCGCAACACCTTAATTCCCCATTCCTGGGTTTCATCTTCAATCTGTTCTAACAAGACTTGGTTGATTTCCGATCGCGCCGTCACCGTCCGATCTAATTCCCGTTGTCCAATTTCCGAACCGATAATGGTACTGACACGGTTTTGTAAGGCGGCGGACACGTCCTCAATTTCATAATAGGCCATCTCTAAATTGAAGATGCGCCAGTACACCACCGCCAACACCTCCAAAGAGACATTATCTTTGGTAATAGCTAACTGAGGTTCAATGCGACAAAACTGTTCTCGGGTGGTATCTTCCCAGACAATACTCTCGATAACCGGCGCAACAAAGCTTAACCCGGCGGACAGGGTGCGATCGTATTTCCCCAAACGCTCTACAAGAGCAAGGTTTCCTTGATTGATAATTCGGATACCCACCGCCACATAACCGACGGCGGAGAGGACGATAACAGCCAAAATAGAGTTCATAGACAATCAAAGACGTCTCGATAAACGATAACTGGGGGTGACGGAGACGGTCGAGAGTGGGATATCATCGATGGAGAGTCTTTTGAACGCTCCTAGACTCATTGTGACACTTTTGAACCCCACTGGATGACAGCCGATGATGAATGATTACGACTCCCTCTATGTTGGTTTAGTTCGCAATCTTTCTAAACGAAAACGTCAAGCTCTATCTGAAGAACTCGAAACCCTCATCGAAGCGATTGAAAACGAAGGGTATACCTTTGCTGATCTCATCGGTGCGGTTCGAGATATCTTGCGCCGTCGCAAGTCGGGAGGCTATTGGACTGATTGTAGCACTGACCTCGATCGCGCCTTTGAGTCAGCCCAGCGGGCTCAGGAGAAACGGGAGGAACGAGAAGTGCGAGATCTGCGCTCTCAACGGGATGATGAGCGCGATCGCCTTGAGGGTGAGGACGATGACGCGGACTGGCGGGAACGGGATAATCCTCTCGTCGGTTAATCTCGTCGGTTAAGGTGTTGGCTTAGGCTCATTTGAATCCCTCGTCTGAGAGTCTAGGAATTGAGGGTTAAAAACTTCTCTAGGGCTTGCACCATACGAGGCGGCCAGCGGCGTACATCGCTAACCCAGTCAAGATTACGATATCGGCCATCTAAGCCCGCAGCGGCCACCCAGTTACTCTCGGCTTCCCCTTGTTTCCCCATGTCCCACAAGACAGCGGTTAGGGCGGCCCGCATATCGGCAAATTGAGGGTAACGGCGGACGAGATTGCGCATCTCCCCGAGGGCTTTGTCTGACTGTTGCACTTGGTACAAGGCGAGGGCGTAATTGGCCCGAGCTAGGGCGAAGTCGGGGGCTTGTTCGATGGCCTGGCGGTAGTCGGCGATCGCCCCGGGCCAGTCTCCCTGGCCGGCTTTGGCGTTACCGCGATTGTTGTAGGCGGCTACGTCATCGGCGGAGCGGGCCAGGACGCGGTTATAGTCGGCGATCGCCTCATCCCAGCGCCCTAGGGCTTCGTAGGCGGTGCCTCGATTGAGATAGGTATCGGGGAACTCGGGGGCCAATTTGATGGCGTGATTGTAGTCGTCAAGGGCAGCATCGAGCTTATTTTGACTGACTCGGACATTGCCACGATTACTCCAAAGCGCCGGATTTTGGGGAACTTGCTCAATTAGGGCCGAGAGGAGGGCTTCGGCGGCTTCAAAGTCCCCTCGTTGTGCGGCCTCTCGGGCGCGATCGCTCACGTCTTCGAGTTCTTGTAAATCGGCGGTGCTGATGGGTGTATCTGCTACGGCAACAGGGGTTCCCCAAAGCAGCAGGGTTAGGGCCAACATCAACGCCAAGATGGGGCGACAGATCCCCCGCCAACGGTTCCCCCAATGCTGACCATAAGGCTGATTATACTCAGACCGACGATCTCGAATTAAATTCATGGATACCCCCAAGATAAACAAAATGAACACGATGAACAGTTAACGGCAATCATCTCGATGAACCGGTAATTCAATGCAAATTTCGGTTCCTGGTTCATCGGTGTCGTTGAGGTACAGTTTACCGTTATGGCCTTGGACAATGGCTTGGTAACAAGTCGATAAGCCTAAACCGGTCCCTGATCCCACGGCTTTGGTGGTGAAAAAGGGATCGAAGATGCGATCGCGAATTTCTTGGGGGATACCCGGCCCATTATCGGCGATGCAGATGCGAACCCAATCGTCAGATAACAGGTTCGTCCGCAAGCAGAGTTCACCCTGTTGCCCACCCACTTTTTCACCAGTTTTTCCGTCTGTTTCTAGGGCATCTAGGGCATTTTCAATGAGGTTAAAAAAGACCTGATTGACCTGTCCCGGATAGCAGGCGACTAAGGGCATGTCTTGGCTATAGTCTTTATGGATTTTCAGGTTAGCATTAAAGCGGAGCCGCAACATGGCTAAGCTACTTTCGAGACATTCATGTAAATCGACAGGTTTAATTTCGGCTTCATTTAGATGAGAAAAGGTTTGCAGCGATCGCACGACGTTATGAATCCGTTGACTCCCTTCTCGCATCGATTTGAGCATTTTTGGAAAATCGTCTTGGATGTAGTCAAAATCTAGATCTTCTTTGAGGTCAATTGCGGCTTCGGTATCCAGTTGAGCCAGTCCTTTTAATAAGTCTTCTCCATATTCTTGGACATAATGCAGGTTGGCAAAAATGAAATTATTAGCATTATTAATTTCATGGGCAACGCCAGCCGCCATTTTCCCTAATCCTGATAACTTCTCGGTTTGAATTAACTGTAATTGAGTCGATTGCAGACGGTTTAGGGTTGCTTGTAATTTTTGAGCTTGGGTTTTGGTTTGATTGTATAATTCTGCCTGTTGAATACCAATGGCAATTTGTTCGGCAAGTTGACCCAACAGACTGATTTCTCCCTCTTGCCACTGACGGGGCTGTTCACAGGCTTGGGCCAGCAATAAACCCCATAGGGAAGGTTTAGCATCTTGGGATTTAGTGGGATTAGTAACAATTGGAACAATTAGGTTAGCTTTGACGGAAATACTGTCTAAAAATTGTCGATGACAGTCATCTAATTCAGGATCAATCGAGACATTATCAATGGCTCGTACTCGCCCTTGTAAATAGAGTTGACTATGTTCACCACCAAAACAATCATCACAGGTTTTTTGATGAATAATCGACCATTTTTGGTCTCCAACATCTTCGACAACCACATCCCCATCCCACTCTCCGGCTGCGGCATTGATGAATTGATAGACCACAACGCGATCGCTATTCAAAAGACTACGAATTCCCGTTACCGCCGTTTGTAAAATTTCCTGTACATCTAGGGTTCCTCGAACCCGCTCTGTCATGAGTCGCAACAGAGATTCTCGTTCAACCTGGGCTTGAGATTTGGCAAAGAGTTCGGCTTGTTGAATGGCGATCGCCAACTGATCAGCTAATTGCAACATGAGATGACTCTCACGAACTCGCCAATGACGGGGACTGCGACATTGATGGACAATTAAGAGACCCCAAAGTTGAGATAAATCTCCCTCTTGATTTTGTCCAATGAGGATTGGCACAATCAGATTGGCTTTAACATCAAGAGTTCTCAAAAAATTCGCATGACAAGCATCTAAATCCAGGTCTGTCTCGATATTATCAATGGCGCGAACTCGCCCTTCCCGGTATAAATGGGCATATTCCCCGGAAAAACAATCATCAGCACCCATGTCTCCTAATACCGATGTCCAGGAGTCGGTAATATCTTCGACAACGACTCGTCCTTTCCAGTCATCCTGAAATTGATAGATGACCACTCGGTCTGCTTTGAGAAGTCGTCGCGCTCCTTCAACGGCTGTTTGTAAAATGGTGTTAACGTCTAAGGTATTACGAATTTTATTCGTAACGAGACGTAAAAAGGCTTCTTGGGCGGCGGCTTCCTGGCTGGTGTGATAGAGGCGAGCGCGATCGATGGCAATTCCCAGTTGGCGGGCTACCCCTTCGAGGAGTTGTTCTTCCCAGGGTTGCCAATCTCGGTGGCGATCGCATTGATGCAAACCAATGATGCCATTAACTTCCCCTTGATAGCGGGTGGCTATGGCAAGCATTGACTTGATTTGCAGCCCCTTGAGGGCTTTGCGAGTCGCGCTGCCTAAACCGGGAAATGTAGTCATATCCTGTTCGCTGACGGGGCGATCATCGGACATGAGAACCTGAATGTGGGTGTTGTCTTTGGCGTCGATTTTGAGTCCGAGTTGGCTGGGATAATCTCCATTGATATATTCTCCTCGGCTAACGAGGGTTTCGCGATCGCCATCTTCGCGAACCAAGACACTAGCGCGACTACAGTTGAGGGTTTGACACAGAAGCCGACAGGCGGTGTTGAGGATATCGTCGAGTTCGAGGGTGCTACTGAGTTCAGTATTAATTTCGTTGATCAGGTTGGCGAGTTTGACTTGACGTTGCAGATCAAGGGTGGCGTTGTCTGGGCTGGGTTGAGTTGTCCCCGGCTTGCGTTGTAACTCTTTCTCGGAACTCGGATGCGCAGAGGAGCGATCGGACTGAGATCCTTTATCTCGGCGTGGGTTGGTGGAGGGAAGGGAGAAAGACATATAAGTTCGCGTAGGGATAGGAAAATCGAGATTCCGTTCTGGTAAATGCCTCGTTAGAGGAACAAGTTTGTTTAGGCTTGCATCCTGAGGGGATGATGGCGCAGAAAAAATATCAGGGTCGAATGCTGGGAAAGGTATCTTCATTGTCCTTAAAAAATTGTTAACTTGCAACTGGTATCAGAGGTTGGACCAGTTGAGGATTAAAGATCGGTTAACCTTTGCTAGAACTGAATTGGGCGAAAACCGGACAAAATTTTGAGAGAGAATGAGGCTGGAAAATTAGCCATGATGAGATAGAGCAACGACGATGGCAGAGTTCGATTTTGAGTCCCAGTCTTGGTTAGCTGTCGCTCTGGGAAACTCCCGTAACCATTGGGTGCAGTTTGAGTCAGGGGCGATCGCCGCCTGGGGCCATAGTCGTCATTTACGGGCTACTGAAACGGAGGTCTCGTTGTCCAATTTACCCTGGTGGTCTTGCTTGAGTCCCGAGGTTCCCTTGGTTGTGGCCAGCGTAGTTCCCAAACAGTGGCAGCGGCTACAAGAGCATTTACCCCCCAAGACCCGAATTTATAATTTGGGGATAGTGTCGTTGCCCCTGGGGGGGGTTTATCCGGGCTTCGGGCTAGATCGGGGTTTGGCAGCGTTGGGAGCGGGGCAACGCTGGGGGTTTCCCCTGTTGTTGATTGATGGGGGGACGGCGTTGACGTTTACGGGCTTTGATGAGGGACGATCGCTGGTTGGAGGCGCGATTTTACCAGGGGTAGCCCTACAATATCGAGCCGTAGTCGAAGGAACTGCCTTAGATGATACCGGGGGCATCATGGGGGCAGATCTCCCGTCTCGTTGGGCGTTAGAGACCGGTGAGGCGATTCGCAGTGGTATTCTCTATACGCTGTTGGCTGGGGTTGAGCAGTTTATTCAGCAGTGGCAACAGCGATTTCCCGAGAGTGCGATCGTGTTGACGGGGGGAGATGGGGCTAGATTGGCGGCGGGGTTAGAGGCGATCGCCCCCCAGGTGGCGGCTCAGGTGGTGCTGGATGAGGAGGCGCTGTTTTGGGGGATGGCGGCGATGGTGGGCCAGTTGGATGTTACTCGTCGGGGCGATCGCAGTTAGGGGGTGGCTCCTTCACCTGGGAGAAGGCGGCGGCGTTGAGATCTTGAAGAGTCACCCAGCCTCCGACGGGAAAGGGTAATAGGGTGCAAGGGGTCAGTCGCACCCATTGGGGGGAGTCGGCATCGGCACGACGGATGGCTTCGACGATAAAGACCTGATTGTCGGTGGGGAAGCTACGGGGTGGGGCTGTGGTGGCGGGGTTACTGTACAGGTCGATGGGATTGTCCAGACGCAAGATGTCATCGACGTCTATGGGCATGGGGTCTTCGAGTTGAGCGGCGATGCCCTCGTCGGCGGATAAGTCTTCAGATAGGTCTTGAGATAAGGGTTGCCGCACGGGTGGCTCGGGTTCATCGGGACGGTTACGTTGGTTGAAGGCATAGGCAAGACCGGCCAGCAGGCCCGCCAGGACAATAATCATCAGGGTGATGGGCAGGCTGTAGGAGCGACGGCTTGGGGCGACTCGTAGTTCGGTGGTGTCGAGGTCGGCTGAGGTCGGGTCTGAACTGTCGGATTCGTCTTCGTCTCCGAGAAAACCAATGGTTTCATCGCGGTCTGGAGGCAGGGAACGAGGCAGCTTTTGCAGACAATTGAGTAAGTCTTGGGAGGAGGGAAGGGTTGGGGACTTTTTTTCGACGCTCAGATGCAGTAAGGAGATGGTTACGTTGTCGTGACCGTTTTGATTGTTGGCGATGTCAACGAGTTTGCTGACGGCTTGGTGCAGGTTGACGCCGTTGTTGAGGAGGGGCTGAATTTCCCGTTGCCAAATCCGCTCGACGCGATCGTAGTCACTGAGTCCGTCGGAACAGAGGAGACAGATGCAGTCTTCGTCGATGACAAAGTGGGTGGTGGTGGGGTGCAGGTTGTTGGAGGACCCCATGCCGAGGGCTTGGATGAGGGAACCGGCGGCGGGTCGTTGTAGGGCTTCTTGATAGAAGGCGTAGCCGAGGCGGACTTCACGGCTGGCGACGTCATCGTCGATGGTGATGGGATAGCAGTTATGGCGGGTGATCAGGTAGGCCCGACTGTCGCCGATGTGGGAGATGTAGAGGTCTTGTTTTTGAGAGAGGGCCATGACGAGGGTGGTTCCCATGCGTTGTCGGCCGTGGCGTTGTTCTTGGTTGTTGCGATCGCTGATGGCATCGTTGGCTTTGAAGATGGCTTCTTGAATGCCGTTGAGGAGGTGATCGCGGTCGTGCCGGCGGTGGCGATCGCGAAAGGGGCGCAGGTGTTGTTCAACGATGTGAATGGCGAGGTTGGAGGCGATGTCTCCCCCTTCATGACCGCCCACGCCGTCACAGACGAGGGTTAGGGGGTATTGTTCGGCGACTCCCCGTTGGCCGCTGACGGGATAGCAGGCGTCTTCGTTGCGGGCGCGACTGGGACCGCGATCGGTGCGGGCGGCGACTCGATTGTGGTAGTGGTAGCGATCGCCGACTTGTTGGATGGCTCGTTCGAGGGCGGTAATGAGTTGGTTTTCGTTCTCGATGGTTCCTTGACTGAGGCGATCGCACAATTGTTGGAGAAACGCTTGGACTGGGGGGGCGGTGCGCTCAGTCAGGCGACTCCAAAAGCCGCCGAGACGTTTGAGGGTTTGGGGATGATCGTCGGCAGCGAGGTGGGAGAGGCGAACCATGCTTCCTTCGACTCGTAAGCGATCGTAGTCCAGGAGACTCTTCGCCACTCCTTCTTGACAGCAGGGTTGCCAGAGCCGGGCGATTTGCCAGAGCCAGTTGAGTTGACGCAGGGGGGAGGCATCGGCCCATTTTTCTATGAGGCTCGGTTGCAGGAGCCAAACCCCTGAGGGGCCGCAACGGATGGGGGCTTCGTCGAGGAGCCAAATGGAACGACCTTTGAGTTGTGAGGGGGCGCCGGCCCGTCCGTAGAGTTGGGGGACGTGCCAGCGGTAGGGAAACAGGCGCAGATAGGCTTCGAGTTGCGCTGGGACGACTTCGGGCAGGTCGGGAAAGTTACCGGGGCGGGTATCGAGGACGACGCGATCGCCTTTGTGCCAGTAGCGATCGCCCCACACTTCACCCAAGTCTAGGTCATCCCAATCTCGGCTGAGTTGGCTATCGTCGGCATCGCGCAGTACCGTCGCCCAAAGGTATCGTTTGGGCAGCGGGGTTCGACAAACTTGGCAAAACTCATGGCGTTCGTCATTGACAGCCTGACAGGTGGGATTGGGGCAGTACAACTTTGCCAAGTTTTCTTCCATGAGGCTTGTTCAGGGCAAATAGTTCGGCGGCGGCGTCCATCACCGCTTCACCATTGTAGCTCTCTCCTGGCAATGGGTTAGTTCCCAAAACTGGATTTTCGCGGCTACTCTTAGCCTACCGCCGTTGGGGGTCTCACCCATTGGGGCGTTTTCGGGGGCTTCGGAGGGTCAGGGGATGACAGGTTTTGGTATTGATACAGTTTAGGCGGCTCCCGGATTTTTGTCACAATTTGTAACAGAAAAAGTGGAACAATAGCCCTGATTGAGCTGTCTCGGTTGATGGCTGGTTAAGGGTTGAGTCAACTCAGGTCGTGTCTTTGGCTGTCCCTCGCAGCTTGAATCAATGGCTCAAAGGCATTGGGGCGCTGGGGCGATCGCTCGGGGAAGGGACAGGCTAGGATGGGATAGGTTGCCCGGTCTTGATTGCTGATGCGATCGCGCCCTGACTTGATTCCCAACTCCGTTGTCGATGCACTCCTTGCGGGTTAAGAACTATTATGCGTTATTCCTCTTCGTCTGTTTCTCCCTCTCGCCTCGTGGTTCTCGATGCTGGGGTTGACTCGGTTCAGTCTCTGGTGGCTGGAGTCCGGCCTGGGGTGGAGGTGTTGGTTCTGCGGGATGATAGGGATGGTTTGGGACAAGTCTCGGAGGCGATCGCGGCCCGGCCGGGGTTAGCGGAATTACATATCATTGCTCATGGTTGTCCCGGTTCTCTGAGGCTGGGGAGCGGTTATCTGAATTTGCAAACGCTGAGGGACAACCCCTCGATTGTACAGGCTTGGGGTGAGGGAAAAACGGACTGGGCGATCGCCCTCTACGGCTGTCAGG
>P_2C_Liq_2_UnCtyDRAFT_1000083_pt1 | contig 23691 bp, 18 predicted proteins | sample Pon2CUnioCityCA_FD_10236 | JGI IMG/M metagenome (IMG submission 10236) | reverse complement strand
GAGCATTCGCGGGCCGTCGGCGGGTGGGGGAGGGTGACCCGCCGGCGGGCAAGCCCCTCACCCTTGCCCACCGGCCTCGGCCATCCGGGGGGGAGCGGGAGGACGCCAGAATCCGCCGAGCAGCCGGGTGGCGACGCGGTGGGTGACGAAGAGGGCGAGGAGGAGACCGGTGACCACTGCGGTGGCGATCCCGAACCACACCCCCCAGATTCCCAGCCCGAATCCCTGCACGAACACCCAGGCGAAGAAGGCGACCGCGAAGGCCTGGCGGTAGAGCCCGATCCAGAGGGACCAGACCGGCTTTTTCAGACCCTGGAGGAAGGCATTGATCGCGAAGAGCATCATGTAGGCCGGCAGGATGACCCCGTCCACCCGCAGGTAGGAGGCGCCGATCCGGAGAACCTCCGGGTCGTTGGTGAAGAGGGAAAGGATGGGTCGTCCGGCCACCCAGAGGATCGGGCAGGCCACCGCCATGAAGATCCAGCCGTACTTCCAGCAGGTAAACAGGGCGGAGCGCACCCGGTCCGGCTCCCCGGCGCCGAAATTCTGGGCGGTGATCGGGAGCAAGGCCGTGGTCAGGCCAAAGACCGGCAACAGGAAGAGCTGCTCGACCCGCAGGGCGACCCCGTAGGCGGCGACGGCGGCGTCCCCGAAGTTCTTGAGGTAGTACTGCACCACGAACCCCGTCACGAAGAGGACCAGCATGGTGAAAGCCGTGGGAAGGGCCTGTGCGGTGATCTGGCGGTAGGGGTTGATCCGCGGGCGCAGCTCCGGCAACCGGAGGGCGCGACCGACCTCCGTGCGGTTCACCCGGAAAAGCAGGTAGGCCATCACCCCCGTCTGGCTGACGGCCGTGGCCACCGCGATCCCGTTCAGGCCCAGCGCCGGGACCAGGCCGGGCACCCCGTAGATGAAGAGCGGGTTCAGACCGATGTTGGCGAAGAAGGCGACGATGAGCGCGCGCTGCTGGGAAACCGTATCGCCCTGGGCACGGAGGATTCCATTGGCGGCGAATCCCACCACGAATCCCGGCAGGGCCAGCATCTGCACGCCGAAGTAGAGGAAAGCGGCCTCCCGGTAGCCTCCCGGTGCGGAGATCAGGCGGATGAGGGCCGGGCCGACCACCGAGCCGACTCCCCAGAGAACCACGCAGGCAAGGGCGGCGTAGCCGAGCCCCTGGGCGGCGAAGCGTCGCGCCCCTTCCCCGTCCCGCTGGCCTGCCGCGTTGCCAACGAGGGCACCCATGGCTGCAGCGAGCCCGAATCCCACCGCGTTGAGCAGGAAGAAAGCCTGGAAGGCGATGGCCATGGCTGCCTGGGCCTCCGTGGAGATCCGGCCCGCGTAGAAGGTATCCACCACGTTGTAGAGTGTGTTGAAGACCATCCCGATCGCCGCGGGCACCGCCAGCCTCCGGAAATGGGCGGAGAGGGAGCCGGAGGTGAGGTCGTAAGTGCGGTTGGCCGGCGAGCTCACGCGACCTCTCCCGGGAAGGATCCAGCGGTGGTGCAGGAGGCGGGCCCCTTGGCCGCTCGCGGGCTGGTCTCCGTGGGCCGACAAGCCTTCGTGGTTCGTGGGGAGGGTGACCTTCCGACCTTCATCCGAATCGGATACCACGCTTCCCGGCCAAACGCAAAGCCCGCCGGGCAGGTCGACCCGTTGCTGCGGGGTTGGTCGATCCGGTGCGTCTCCCTGCAATTCGGATTTGCCATCCGTGCCGACCTTTGGATGCTTCGGCGGCCTCTCTCACTGCAGTATCTCCCCAACCCACCCAAGAAACGGAGGACAGTACCATGAGCCTTCTACGCGGCGGCCTCATCCAGATGGCCCTCAAGGCGAGCACGGAGGAAGAGCCGGAAACCATCCGGCAGGCCATGCTCGAGGCGCACCTACCCTACATTGCGGAGGCGGCGAAGAAAGGCGTGCAGGTGCTCTGCTTCCAGGAGGTTTTCACCCAGCCCTATTTTTGTCCCAGCCAGGATCGCAAGTGGTACGCCGCGGCTGAGCCCATCCCGGACGGGCCGACCACCCGGCGGCTCCAGGAGGAAGCCCGCAAGCACCAGATGGTGATCGTCGTGCCGATCTACGAGGAAGCGATGACCGGGGTCTACTACAACACGGCCGCCGTTCTCGACGCCGACGGCACTTATCTCGGCAAGTACCGCAAGACCCACATCCCGCAGGTGGCCGGATTCTGGGAAAAGTTCTTCTTCAAGCCCGGATCCACCGACTGGCCCGTGTTTTCCACCCGCTACGGGAAGATCGGCGTCTACATCTGCTACGACCGTCATTTTCCCGAGGGCTGGCGGGCGCTCGCCCTGAACGGGGCCGAGTACATCGTCAACCCCTCCGCGACTGTGGCGGGCCTGTCCGAGTACCTCTGGAAGCTCGAGCAACCGGCCTCCGCCGTGGCCAACGGCTGCTACATCGGGGCCATCAACCGCGTCGGTTGGGAAGCCCCCTGGAACATCGGGGAGTTCTACGGGCAGAGCTACTTCGTGAACCCGCGCGGCCAGATCGAGGCGGAGGCCAGCCGGGACCAGGACGAGTTGCTCGTGCACGACATGGACATGGATCTCGTCCGCGAGGTCCGCAACACCTGGCAGTTCTTCCGCGACCGCCGGCCGGAAACCTACGGACCGCTCACCGAGGTATGAGTCGCCTGCACCCTCTCCGTTGTGGGACCTTCCCTTTCCGCGGCCGCTTCCTCTCCCAAACCGCCTGACCCCATGCGCATCGGCATCCCCCGAGAAATCAAGGCCCAGGAGGACCGCGTGGCGCTCGTGCCCGCCGGGGCCCGGCAACTCGTGGAGGACGGACATGAAGTCCTCGTGGAGAGCGGCGCGGGGGAGGGAGCCGGTTTCGCCGACGCCGACTACCGGGCGGCCGGGGCCAGGCTCGTGGACACTGCCGACGCGGTCTTCGCCGGGGCCGAGCTGCTCGTCAAGGTGAAGGAGCCCCTCCCCGAGGAAGTCGCCCGCCTCCGGCCCCACCATCTCCTCTTCACCTTCCTTCATCTCGCCGCCAGCCGCAGCCTCACCGAAGGCCTGCTCGCCTCCGGGTGCACCGCGATGGCGTATGAGATGGTGGAAAGGGACGGCAAGCTGCCCCTCCTCGAGCCGATGAGCGAGATCGCCGGCCGGATGTCGGCCCTCGTCGGGGCCCACCACCTCGCCCGCCCGCAGGGAGGGCGCGGCGTCCTCCTCGGCGGGATCAGCGGCGTCCTGCCCGCCCGCGTGCTCGTGCTCGGGGGAGGAACGGCCGGAGTCAGTGCCGCCCGCATGGCTGGCGGGCTCGGGGCCGAGGTCGTCCTCCTCGAGATCGATCCCGAGAGGATGCGCTTTCTCGACCTGACCCTCCCGCCCAACCTCCGCACCGCCTTCTCCTCCCCCGCCACCCTCGAAGAGCTTCTCCCCAGCGCCGACCTGGTCGTCGGGGCGGTCCTCGTGCCCGGCGCGAAGGCACCGCACCTCGTGAGCCGCTCCGCGCTTTCCCTCCTGCGGGAAGGTTCCGTGGTCGTGGACATCGCCATCGACCAGGGCGGCTGCATCGAGACCTCCCGGCCGACTACCCACGAGGCACCGACCTTTGTGGAGGAGGGGATTGTCCACTACTGCGTCGCGAACATGCCCGGCGCCTACTCCCGGACGGCGACCCAGGGCCTCACCAACGTCACCCTCCCTTATCTCCGCCGACTGGCCGCCGAGGGTCGGGAGGGGGTCCACTCCGAAGGGTCTCCCCTCCGTCCGGCGCTCTCCGTGGCGGAGGGCCGCCTCTACTGTCGACCGGTTGCCGAGGCCCTCGGGCTGGAACTTGCTTCCGGATAGAGGACCCGAATTTTCCGGCTGGCGTCGACGGGTAGGTCGGGCTAATATTTCCACAATACCCCTACAACAGAGGATTCTTTCTGCGCTCTTGGCGCGGTGCTTGCTTCCCCCGCCCGTTTTCTTCCATGGCGACCCCACTCGATCCCCAACGAACGATTGACGAACTCAAGGAACTGCGCGCCCTCACCGGCGACGAGGACGGAGCGCACCGCGTTGCCTTCACTCCCGTCTGGGCGCAGGCCCGCGCCTGGCTGCAGGCGAAACTCGAGGAATTGCCCGTCGAGGTCCACACGGACGAGGCCGGCAACCTCTGGGCGACCCTCGCCGGCGCGTCGGAGCGCGCCCTTCTCCTCGGCGGCCACATCGACTCCGTGCCAAACGGCGGTTGGCTGGACGGGTGCCTGAACACCCTCGCCGCCCTCGAGACCCTGCGCCGGATCGTGGCGACCTACGGGACCGAGCCCCCGGTGACCGTCCGGCTCGTGGACTGGGCGGACGAGGAGGGTGCCCGCTTCGGGAAGAGCCTCTTCGGGTCCTCGGCCTGCTCCGGGACCATCGATATGGAGGAGGCTCGTCGCCTCGTCGACCGGGACGGCGTCCGCCTGCCCGATGCCCTCGCCGAGCACGGCATTGACTTCGAGAGGATCCGGGAGTCCGGCCGGGAGCTCGCGGAGGCCGGCGGCTACATTGAGCTGCACATCGAGCAGGGCCCCGTGCTCCTCGACCGCGACCTCCCCCTCGGGGCAGTGCTCGGGACCTTTGGCGTGGAGCGGCACGAGATCATCTTCCGTGGGCAGGCCGCCCACTCCGGGAGTACCCCCATGAACAAGCGGAAGGACGCCTTTCTGGCGGCTGCCCGGATGAGCCCGGAGATTTACGCGATCACCGAGCGGCACGGCGGGGTCTGCACCATCGGGTCCTGCCGGACGCAGCCCGGCATCGTGACCAGCGTGGTCGCCGATTGCACGATCACCCTCGACCAGCGCCACCTCGATGCGGAATCCCTCGCCCGGATGCTCGCCGAGGCGAAGGAGGCCAGCGAGCGCTTTGCCGGGGAGGCCGGGTGTACCGTGGAGTGGAAGCGCCTCTGGCACATCGACCCCATCCTCTTCGACGACGAACTCATCGGGATGTGCGATGACTCCATCCGGGAAGTCGCCGGGGAGTCCCTTCGCCTTCCCTCCGGACCCCTTCACGATGCGGCCGAGCCCGCCCGCGTCGGCATCCCGACCGTCATGATGTTCGTGCAGAGCCTGTACGGCATCAGTCACAACAAGATCGAGGACACCCGCGAGGAGCACCTCGCCCAGTCCGTACAAGCCTACGACCGCCTCGTCGAGAAGGCCCTCCACTGGCTGGCCCGCCGGTCCTGATCCGGCCTTCCCGATCCGCCTTTTCCCGGGTTCTCCTTTCCGAACCACCTTCGCCTCCAACCACAATCCCTCCGACTTCCCCGCCATGACGGTCCAGACCCAGCCCTCCCTTCCCCCCTGCGACTACACCCCGCCTCCCTACGAGGGGCCCTCCCGCGAGGAGACCCTCGCCCTCCGCCAGCAGTACCTGAATCCCGGTCTCTTCCTCTACTACGGCCAGCCCATCCAGATCGTCGACGGGCACATGCAGTACCTCTACGAGGACAACGGGCGCCGCTACCTCGATGCCTTCGGGGGGATCGTCACCGTTGGTGTCGGCCATGCCCACCCGCATGTGGTGGAGGCGGCCCACCGCCAGATGCAGCGGGTCTCGCACACCACTACCATCTACCTGAACCCCGTCATTGCCGAGTACGCCGAGCACCTCGCCTCGAAGATGCCCGGGGACCTCAAGGTCTGCTACTTCGTGAACTCCGGGTCGGAGGCGAACGACCTCGCCATGATGATGGCCCGGGTCTATACCGGCAACTTCGACATCGTTGCCCTGCGCAACGCCTACCACGGGGGCTCCGGCGGCACCATGGGCCTGACCGCACACAGCTCCTGGAAGTTCAACTTCCCGCATTCCTTCGGCGTCCACCACGCCCTCCATCCCGATCCCTACCGCGGGCGCTACGGTCACGACGACCCCGAGGCCGGGCCGAAGTACGCCGAGGACATTCGCGAAACCATCCGCTACGGTACTTCCGGCCAGGTGGCGGCCTTCTTTGCCGAATCGATCCAGGGCGTCGGTGGCGTGGTCGTCTTCCCGGATGGCTACCTCCGCGAGTCCTACCGGATCGTGCGGGAGCACGGCGGGGTGACCATCGCCGATGAGGTGCAGGCCGGCTTCGGGCGCACCGGCGAGGCCTTCTGGGGCTTCGAGACCCAGGGCGTGGTACCGGACATCGTCACTATGGCCAAGAGCATCGGCAACGGGGCCCCCCTCGCCGCGGTGGTGACCACCCCCGAGATCGCCTCGGTCGTCCAGCAGCGGATCCACTTCAACACCTTTGGCGGCAACCCCGTCTCCTGCGCGATCGGGAAGGCCGTCCTCGAGGTGATCGAGAAGGAGAATCTCCAGGAACGCTGCGCGGTCCTCGGCGAGCGGCTCCTCGGTGGGCTTCGCCCGATGGTCGACCGCTACGAATCGGTCGGCGAGGTACGGGGCAAGGGTCTCATGGTGGGGGTGGAGATGGTGGCCGACTCCGGGAGCAAGGCTCCTTCCAAGGCCCGTTGCACCGCCGTCTTCGAGAAATGCCGGGAGCTCGGCGTCCTCATCGGTAAGGGCGGGCTCGACGGCAACATCCTGCGCATCACCCCGCCCATGTGCGTCCACGAGGGCGATATCGACTTCCTCCTCGAAGTGCTCGACCTCGCCTTCGCCGAGGCGGACTCGGTGGCCGGCTGAGCCGGGGCCACTGCACCCGGCCGTCGCCCGTCCCACGAAAGTTCCCGCCCGCAAAGCATTCTTCCCCCTCCCTGTTCCGCTTATGAGTCTCGAACCACAGCTCGACCCCCTCACCGCCGCCGCCAACATGGCCGAGATGGAGCCTCCCTACACCCAGCAGCAGGCCCGGGTGGAGGCCAGCCGTTGTCTCAACTGCTTCGACGCCCCCTGTATCACCGCCTGTCCCACCGGCATCGACATCCCCGGATTCATCAAGAAGATCGAGCATGCCAAGGACGAAGCGGCCGGGCGCACCATTCTCGAGGCGAACATTCTCGGGGCCAGCTGTGCCCGCGTCTGCCCGACCGACGTGCTGTGCGAGGGAGCCTGCGTGCTCAACGCGCGGGACGAGAAGCCCATTGAGATCGGCCGTCTCCAGCGGCACGCCACCGACTTCCTCTACGACCGCGGAATCCGGCCCTTCTCCGCGCCCACCGAAAAGTCCGGCAAGCGCGTCGCCCTCGTCGGATCCGGCCCCGCTTCCCTCGGCTGCGCCGCCGAGCTGGCCCTTCTCGGGCACGAGGCGGTGGTCTTTGAGAAGAGTGAGCAGCCCGGCGGCCTGAACACCTACGGCATCGCCTACTACAAGATGCCGCCGGCGATCAGCCTGCAGGAAGTCGACCTCATTCGCTCCCTCGGCGTGGAGTTCCGCTGCGGCGTGGAGGTCGGGAATGATCCGACCCTTGCCCAGCTCCGCGAGGAGTTCGACGCCGTCTTTCTCGGGGTCGGCCTGGGCCAGACGCGTGCCCTCGGGATTCCCGGTGAGGAGCTCGAGGGCGTGGTGGACGCGCTCTCCTTTATCCAGAGTTTTCATGCCGGCCCCCTCCACGAGACCCCGGTCGGCCGCCAGGTGGTGGTGCTCGGGTGCGGCAACACCGCGATCGACGCCGTTACCCAAGCGAAGCGGCTTGGCGCGGAGAGCGCCACCATCGTCTACCGCCGCACCCCCCGGGAGATGTCCGCCTACTACTTCGAGTACGAGCTCGCCATGGGCGACGGCTGCGACTTCGCCTTCGAGGCCACTCCCGTGGAAATCCTCGGCGACGGGAAGGGCGGCATCCGTGCCCTCCGCTGCCGGCGGACCCGTCCTGCCGAGGGCGGTGGGGTCGAGACCGTGCCGGACTCCGACTTCGAACTCCCCTGCGACATGGTCATCGAGGCCCTTGGCCAGGAAAAGCAGCAGGAGTGGCTGGCGTCCGTCCTTCCCGGCCTCGAGCTCGATCGGGCCGGCCGGGTGATCATCGATCCCGCCAGCGGCCAGACCACCCTCGCCGGTGTCTACTGCGGCGGGGACGCCGTGAACGGCGGCAAGGAAGTCGTCAACGCCGTCGCCGACGGGCGCAAGGCAGCCCGCGGCATGCACAGTGCCTTCACCGGCGAGCAGGTCAGCGGCCCCGTACAGGCTTCCCGGCACGGGGTAGCGGGCGAGCCTTCCGGCTCCGGGTACTGGGAGCCCGTGCGGGTGCCCGAGCGGGCCCGCGCGAAGGCCGGTCTCTAGGCTCTCCACCATTCATCTCCCACCAACCAAGGAGGAATCCATCATGGCAGATCTCAGCACCCATTTCGCCGGCATCGAGAGCCCCAACCCTTTCTGGGTAGCCTCCGGTCCGCCCTCGAACACCGCCTACCAGTGCCACCGGGCCTTCGAAGCCGGCTGGGGCGGCGTGGTCTGGAAGACGATCGGCGACCCGATCGTGAACGTCTCTTCGCGGTACTCCGCCCACAACGTGAACGGGCAGCGCATGGTCGGCTTCAACAACATCGAGCTGATCAGTGACCGGTCCCCGGAGACGAACCTCCGGGAGATCAAGGAGTGCGCCGACCGTTGGCCGGAGCACGCGGTGATCGCCTCCCTCATGACGGACACCCGGGAGAACTGGCACGATCTCGTGAAGCGATCGGCGGACGCCGGGGCCAAGGGGATCGAGCTGAACTTCGGCTGCCCGCACGGGATGTGCGAGCGCGGCATGGGGTCGGCCGTCGGGCAGAATCCCGACGTTGCCGAGACCCTCGTCAGCTGGGTGATGGAGGCCGCCGAGATCCCGGTGATCGTGAAACTCACCCCGAACATCACCGATGTCACCGCCGCGGCCCGGGCCGCCCGGCGCGGCGGGGCCGACGCGATCTCCCTGATCAACACGATCAACAGCATCACCCAGGTCGATCTCGACCGCCTCGTCCCCGAGCCCTACGTCGGCGGCCAGTCGGCCCACGGGGGATACTGTGGCCCGGCGGTCAAGCCGATCGCCCTGAACATGGTGCAATCCTGCGCGGCCGACGAGGACGTGCGCCTGCCCATCTCCGGGATCGGTGGGATCGGCACCTGGCGCGACGCCGCCGAGTTCCTCGCTCTCGGGGCCTCCTCCCTGCAGGTCTGCACGGCGATCATGCACTACGGCTTCCGCATCGTGGAGGAGATGAAGGAGGGTCTCAGCGACTACCTCGACTCCAAGGGCATGGCCACCGTCGGCGAACTCGTCGGCAAGGCGGCCCCCACCGTCAACTCCTGGGAAAACCTCGACCTCCACTACAAGCGGATTGCGGCGATCGACTACGACAAGTGCATCGGCTGCAACCTCTGCTACATCGCCTGCGAGGATGGCGCCCACCAGGCGATTGATCTCGTCGCGCCCGGGGACCGCGGCAACGGCCCCGGCCGCATCGAGGGGAAGCCCATCCCGGAAATCGTTGAGGAGGAGTGCGTGGGCTGCAACCTCTGCTCCCTCGTCTGCCCGGTGGACGACTGCATCACGATGGTGGATGTCGAGACCGGGAAGGAGGAGCTCACCTGGAAGCAGTACGGCGAGCTCCTCGAGCAGGGGAAGATCGATCCGATCCCCGCGCATCCCTGAGACCGTTCACCCAACCCGGAACACCTTCCTCCCCTCGCGGACCGACCCCCTAACCAACCGAAGCCCGACTTCCCGTCCTCCCCACACCTCCCGTACGTCCCGGAAAACCATCATGATCACGACCGCCTCCCTCGCTCCCGCTCCCAACCTCGTCGGCTCCGACTGGATCATGCCCGAGGGCGTGGAGACCACTCCCGTCTACAATCCCTCCACCGGGGAAACCATTGCCGCCACCCCGGACAGCGGTCCCGCCGAAGTCGATGCCGCCGTACAGGCGGCGCACGCCGCGCTTCCCGCCTGGGCGGAGACCCCGGTCATCGAGCGCGTGCGCGTGCTCATGCGCTTCGCCGCTCTCCTCGAGGCGAACTTCGACGAGATCACCCGGCTGATCACCCGCGAGCATGGCAAGACCCTCGCCGAGTCCCGGGGGGACCTCCGCCGTGGCATCGAGAACGTGGAGTATGCCTGTTGCGCGCCCGAGCTCCTCAAGGGCGAGAATCTCGAGAACGTGGCCCGCGGGATCGACTGCGAGATGGTCCGCCAGCCGGTGGGCGTGTGTGCCGGGATCTGCCCGTACAACTTCCCGGCCATGGTGCCCATGTGGATGTTCCCGATGTCCCTCGCCTGCGGGAACACCTTCGTCCTCAAGCCGAGCCAGAAGGTGCCGCTCACCTCCATCCGGCTCATGGAGCTCCTCCACGAGGCCGGCCTGCCCCACGGGGTGATCAACCTCGTCAACGGGGGCACTGCCGCCGTGCAGGCCCTCCTGACCCACGAGCTCGTCCGGGCGGTTTCCTTCGTCGGTTCCACCCGCGTGGCCAAGATCGTCCAGGAAATCGGGACGAAGCACGGCAAGCGGGTGCAGGCGGCCGGGGGTGCCAAGAACTATGTGTTTGTCCTGCCGGACGCGGACATGCCCAAGGCGGTCGACGGCCTCAGCGACGGGGCCTTTGGCTGTGCCGGGCAGCGCTGCATGGCCGCGGCCACCGCCGTGACCATCGGCTCCGCCGGCGACGAGGTGGTGGAACGCCTGCGCGAGAAACTCACCTCCTTCCGGGTCGGGCCGACCGACCGCGAGCCCGGCGGCCAGATGGGGGCGGTGATCAGCGCCGAGCACCGCGAGAACGTGGCTGGCTGGATCGGGGAAAGCGTCGACGAGGGCTGCGAGCTCGCTCTCGACGGTCGCGCCTTCCGCTGCGAGGAGGAGCCGAACGGGTTCTACCTCGGGCCGACGGTGATCGACCGGGTCGAGGAGCCCATGGAGATCGCCAAGACCGAGATCTTCGGGCCCGTCCTCAACGTGATGCGCTTCGACGATCTCGAGAGCGCCATCGCCATGGCCAACCGTGCCTCCTACGGCAACGGGGCCTGCCTCTTCACGCAGTCCGGCCGGGCGGCCCGCGAGTTCAAGCACCGGATCAAGGCCGGCATGGTCGGCATCAATGTCGGCGTGCCCGCTCCCATGTCCTTCTTCCCCTTTTCCGGATGGGATGAGTCCTTCATGGGAGACCTGCACGTGCAGGGCCGCGAGTCCGTGCTCTTCTACACCCGCGGCAAGGTGACCACCTCCCGCTGGTTCCAGCCGGGCGAGGGCGACATCTGGGCTCGCTGAGGGCGGGCCCGGAGCCGCTCCGCCGACCCCGCCCCCAACCCGCTGCCGCCTCTCCGCTTACCCAATCTTCAACCGAGAATTGTTCCCGACCATGGCCAACCTGCTCCTCACCAACGCCGAAATCATCAACGCCGACAGCCGCCAGCGCGCGGACATCCTCGTCGAGTCCGGCACGATCACGCGGATCGGTACCGGACTGACCGCTCCCGAGGGCACCGAAGTGGTGGACGCCGCCGGCCGCTATGTGTTTCCGGGCTTCGTCGATCCCCACGTGCACATCCACCTCCCCTTCATGGGAACCTACGCCAAGGATACCTACGAGTCCGCCAGCAAGGCGGCGGTCGTCGGGGGAACCACCTCCCTGATCGAGATGTGCGTGCCCGGTCCCACCGACGGCATCCTCGCCTCCTTCGAGCACTGGAAGGGTCTTGCCGAGGGCAAGAGCGCCTGTGACTACACTTTCCACATGGGGGTGCCCCGATGGGATGAGGGTGTGGAAAGCGACCTCGCCGAGGTCCAGCGGGCCGGGATTGCCAGCCTCAAGCTCTTTCTCGCCTACAAGGGGGTCTTTGCCCTGCCCGAGGCCGACCTCTACGCGGTGATGAAGCACGCCGGCCGGCACGGCTTGATCGTCACCGCGCACTGCGAGAATGCCGACCTCGTCGCCCTGCGCCAGCAGGCCCTCATCGCCGCCGGCCACACCGAGCCAGGCTACCACGAAGTCAGCCGTCCGCCCGAGGTCGAGGTGGAGGGGGTCCATCGGCTGGCCACCTACGCGGGAATCCTTGGCACCCATATCTATACGGTGCACACGAGCTGCCGGGAGTCGGTCGAGGCGGGCCTGCGTGCCCGCGAGCGGGGGGTCCGCATCTGGATCGAGACGCTCATCCAGTACCTCACCCACGACAAGACGGATGCGGAGCGCCCCGACTTCGAGGGTGCCAAGTACGTGATGTCGCCACCCCTCCGCGACAAGGCGAACCAGGACTACCTCTGGAATGCACTCCAGCAGGGCCTCGTCGACACCCTCGCCACCGACCACGCCCCCTTCGATTTCCACGGGCAGAAGGACATGGGCCGGGAGGACTTCACGAAGATTCCCAATGGGATTCCCTCCCTGGAGGACCGGGTCACCGTGCTCTACACGAAGGGAGTCAAGGAAGGCCGGCTCGACCTGCACCGCTTCGTCGAGGTCGCCTCGACCGCCTCCGCCGAGATCTTCGGGCTCGAGGGGAAGGGTGCGGTGGCCGTCGGTAAGGATGCCGATCTGGTTCTCTGGGACGACGATTACCGCGGTACCATCTCCGCGGAGAGGCAGTACATGGCCGTCGACTACAACCCCTATGAGGGCTGGGAGATCCAGGGCCGCCCGGCCATGACCTGGGTCCGTGGCGAGAAAGTCGCCGAGGACGGCCGGTTCACCGGCACCCTCGGCCACGGTCAATTCCTTCGTCGCGAGCCCACCCACTTCGTGCCGGGGCATTGAACGAACGCAGTGCGCCGGACAGGACCGTAGCTACGGCGGTGGGTCCTCGGGCGGACAACTGGTGGGGTGGCTGAAGGCGAGCGCTGTAGGTTCCCGGCCTTCGTCCAAGCTCTCACGAGTTTAGCTGCGGGATGGCTGACGAGGGGGAGTGCCGAGGTGCGGGCGTGCCGAGAGACCGAAGGGGAATGTAGCCGAGGAGGTGAGTCCTTGGGCGGCCAACCACGGGGGAGGCCGGGGGCTTGCAGGGGAGGTTCCCGGCCTTCGCCAAGCTCTCACGAGCTTAGCTACGGGGTCGGGTCGCTTAGCTACGGGGGGTGGCTTAGCTGAGGGGAGTCGCTCGGGTACGCGGGGCGAGGGGCTCCAAAAAGGGGCGTGCCCGCATTGCGGACACGCCCCGAAAACACGGGATCGGACGGGCTGCGGCCTTAGTTCAGGGCCCGGTCGGTGATTTCGTGGGTCCAGGCGTCGGGGCCCGGATTTTCGGTGATGACCGGATCGGACCCACCGCCGAGGAGAACCTCCACGGTGCGCTCGTAGTCCGCGGGGTCGAGGGTTCCGTTGGAGCCGGCCGTAAGCTTGGCGACCTCCCGCATCATGCGGGTTTGGTGCTTCTCGGTCTGGGCACCAGTGGCGTCATTCTCGAGGACGATCATGGCGGCGGCGTCGGGATTGTCCTCCGCCCACTTCCAGCCCTTCATGGAGGCCCGCACGAAGCGGGTCATCTTGTCGACGAATTCCGGATCCTCGAGGTCGTCCTCCATCACATAGAGGCCATCCTCGAGAGTGGCCACGCCCTGGTCCTCGTACTTGAAGGTGATCAGCTCGTCGGGGGAGATGCCCGCATCGATCACTTGCCAGTACTCGTTGTAGGTCATCGTGGAGATGCAGGCGGCCTGGCCCTGGAGGAGCGGGTCCACATTGAATCCCTGCTTGAGCACGGTGACCCCGTCCGGCCCGCCGTCGGTGGGGATGTCGAGCGTGCTCATCCAGCTGAGGAAGGGATACTCGTTGCCGAAGAACCAGACGCCGAGGGTCTTCCCGGGGAAGTCGGCGGGTGTCTCCACGTCGTTGCCCTCGAGACAGGTCAGCATCATCCCGGAGGACTTGAAGGGTTGGGCGATGTTCACGAGGGGTAGGCCCTTCTCCCGGCTGGCGAGGGCGGCCGGCATCCAGTCGACGATGACGTCGGCACCGCCTCCGGCGATGACCTGGGAGGGGGCGATGTCGGGGCCTCCGGGTTTGATGGTCACGTCGAGTCCTTCCTCCTCGTAGTAGCCCTTGTCCTCGGCCACATAGTAGCCGGCGAACTGGGCCTGGGTGACCCACTTGAGTTGCAGGGTGACCTCGTCGTTGGCGCTCGCGTGGAGGGAGCCGAGGACCAAGCCGCCTCCGAGGAGCAGTGCGGTTGTCTTCTTCATGGTATTTCTTGGGTTGCTGGGTTGTACGCGTCGATCGGGCCGGACCGGGAGGTGCCGGGGATCCTCAGGTTCGTCGTTGAGAGGGGTGCCAGAAGGTGAGGCGGCGCTCGCAGAGGGCAACGAGGGCGTAGCTGCCGGAGCCGGCGAGGGCGGCCACGAGGATTTCCGCCCAGACCATGTCGACGTTGAGGCGGCCGACCTCGGTGGAGATGCGGAAGCCCATGCCCTTGATGGGGGAGCCAAAGAACTCGGCGACGATCGCGGCGACGAGGCCCATGGTCGTACAGATCTTCAGTCCGTTGAAGATCATGGGGAGGGCCGCGGGGAGGCGTACGCGGAAGAGGGTCTGGGCGTAGGAGGCTCCGTAGGTCTGGAGGAGCTCGCGTTGGATGCGGTCGCTGGAGCGGAGTCCCTCGAGGGTATTCACGAGCATGGGAAAAAAGACCACGGCGACGACCACGGCGGCCTTCGACTGCCAGTCGAAGCCAAACCACATNACGAGGATGGGGGCGGTCCCGACGATCGGCAGTACGGCGACGAGATTGCCGAGGGGGAGCAGGCCGCGCTGGAGGAAGGGGCTGCGGTCGATGAGGATGGCAAGCAGCACGGCGGCTCCGCAGCCGAGAAAGTAGCCGGAGAGCATGCCCTTCACAAAGGTCTGCACGAAGTCGACCCAGAGGATGTCGAGGCTCGAGCCGAACCGCGTGAGGATGTCACTGGGTGGCGGAAGGATGACGCCGGGCACTTCCAGGCCGCGCACGAGACCTTCCCAGAGCACCACCACGGCGAGCCCGAAGAGGAAGGGGGCGGCGATCCGGCCGAAGCGGTCCTCTGACCGCCGGGCCAGCCGATGGTTGCCCCAGAGACAACCGGCGGCGAAGAGGAGGGCGAAGAGGATCCAGGCCATGAGGGGGCTGCGGTCGGGGGAAGGAAGTGATCGGCGGTGTCAGCGCTCCATGGCTCCCATCCGGTGGAGAGTGATCCGTTGGATCAGGCCGAGGAGGCCCACGAGGAGGGCGGCGAGGAGGGCGGCGGCAAAGAGGGCGGACCAGATTTGCACCGTCTGGCCGTAGTAACTTCCAGCGAGGAGACGGGCCCCGAGCCCGGCAACCGCCCCGGTGGGCAGTTCCCCGACGATCGCCCCGATCAGCGAGGCCGCGATCCCGACCTTCAGCGAGGTGAACAGGTAGGGGACGGAGGCCGGCCAGCGGAGCTTCCGGAACGCCTGGGACCGATCGGCGTGGTAGGTGCGCAGGAGGTCGAGCTGGAGCCGGTCGGGACTGCGCAGGCCGGCGACCATGCCGACAACGACCGGAAAGAAGCTGAGGTAGGCGCTGATGGTGGCCTTGGGGAGGAGCCCGGTCACGCCCACCGAGTTGAGGACCACGATGATCATCGGGGCGAGGGCGAGAATGGGGACGGTCTGGCTGGCGATGGCCCAGGGCATGACGCTGAGATCCATGGATCGGCTGTGGACAATGCCGATGGCGAGGACGATGCCGAGGACGGTGCCAATCACGAATCCGGAAAGGGTGGCGCTCAGGGTGATCCAGGCGTGGTAGACAAGGCTGCGCTTCGAAGTGATCTTCTTGCCGACGGTGGTGTCCCAGAGTTCCCCGGCGATCTGGTGGGGGGCGGGGAGTTTCGGGCGGTCCTGGGAAAGGGTGTCCCGGACGAGTTCGGCTGGCGCCACGGAGCGGTCGGCCCGCTCGGCCTGATCGAGAGTCCACTTTGCGTTCATGGCAACGGCCGCCGCGTACCAGACGGCCACGAGGAGGAGGACGACCGTGAGGACGGGTAGGAAGTGGCGGGAGAGACTACGCATCATAGCTGTGGCCAGCCCGCAGTCCCTCCCGCACTTCGTGGGCGAGGGTCGCGAATTCGGGGCTGTCCCGGATGTCGAGGGGACGCTCGTCGGGCAGCGTGGATTCGATGACGCGGTGGATGCGGCCGGGGCGGGGACTCATCACGACGATCCGGGTGGAGAGGTAGACGGCTTCGAGAATGGAGTGGGTGACGAAGGCGATGGTCTTTTCTGTCCGCTTCCAGAGGTCGCGCAGCTGTCCGTTCAGGCGGTCCCGCACGATTTCGTCGAGTGCGCCGAAGGGCTCGTCCATGAGGAGGAGGTCGGCATCGAAAGAGAGGGCCCGGGCGATGGAGGCCCGCTGCTGCATCCCCCCGGAGAGTTGCCAGGGAAACTTGCGGCCGAAGCCGTCCAGCTCCACGAGGGAGAGCACCCGCGCGATCCGGTCCTTCTGCTCCGCCCGGCTGTAGCCCATGATCTCGAGGGGGAGGGCGATGTTGCGGGCGATGGTCCGCCAGGGGAGCAGACCCGCCGCCTGGAAGACGTAGCCGTACGCGCGGGACTGGCGGGCCTCGTCGGGGGAGAGCCCGTTGACCTCGAGTTCCCCTCCGGTAGGGTGTTCAAGCCCGGCGACCAGCCGGAGGAAGCTGGTCTTCCCGCAGCCGGACGGGCCGATGAAGCTAACGAATTCGCCGCGCCCGATCTCAAGATTGACCCGGTCGAGTGCCCGCACTTCCCCATCTGCGCTGGGGAACACGAGTTCCAGGCTCCGCGCGCGTACCGCGGGGACGGGTCGGGAGGAGGGGGCAGGGGAGGGAGTGGTTGCGGATGCAGGTTCGGCTGCGGTGGAATTCTTGGCCTCTGGTGGGGTCGGAGTCATGCAGATGGTGCTTTTTGTTTTCGGGCCTTCGCCGCTGCATTGGCGATGCCAAGACTGGGGAGAGGGGCCGAAAAAAGCAAACTTTGTACAGGCCTGTCGTGGATCGGTCGGTTTTCCGGCGGGGGAATGCGGATGGGTGGCGCTCGGTGGTTCAGGACGGGGAGGCGGGAGGCGGAGGAGGGATGACCCACTCGCCGTGGCGCAGCACCGCGACGGGGTGCTCGGCGGTGCGTAGGGCCTCGAGGGGATCGGGGGCGGCGAAGAGGAGTGCGTCGGCGGGCTGGCCGGGCCGGAGGGGTTCAGGGTCGAGTCCGATGGCCCGGGCCGCCCGGGTGGTCACACTGGCAAACAGAGTGGCCAGTTCCTCCCGTCCCATCATGTGGCCGAGATGGGCCCCCATCCGGGCGACATCGAGAAGATCGGCGTCCCCGAGGGGATACCAGGGATCCTCGTTGCAGTCCTGGGCGCAGGCCACGTTGATGCCGGCGGCAAGGAAATCCTTGATCGGGGCCATGGCCCGGGGAGCCGGGTGGTGGAAGTGGCCACCGAGGTGGACATTGATGCGGGGATTGACCACGAGGTGAAGGCCAGCGGCCGCAACGAGGGGGAGGAGTTTCCGGTGCAGGTAGTAGGGATCCATCATCGCGGAGGAGGTCACGTGGGAGACGACCACGCGACCGGCGAGCTGTCGGCGCCGGGTTTCCTCGGCGACGGTCTCCACGTGGCGGGAGTGGGGATCGTCCGACTCGTCGCAGTGAAAGTCGAGGGGCAGTCCGCGTTCCTCGGCGATGTCGAAGAGTCGGACGACGCTCCGGCGACCGAGCTCCGCGGTGCGCTCGTGGTGGGGGATCCCGCCGACAACGTCGAGTCCCCGGTCGAGCGCCCGGAGGAGGAGGGCCTCGGCCTTGTCCGTCGCGTAAAAGCCGTCCTGCGGGAAGGCTACGAGCTGGATCTGGATCCGGTCCCGCCACTCCTCCCGCACTTGCAGGAGTGCCTCCACCCCGAGGAGGCGGGGATCGGACACGTCGACATGGCTGCGGATCGCCTGGATGCCGTGGGCGAGGGCCCGTTCGCAATAGGTGGTGGCCCGGCGGTACACGTCCTCNGCGCTGAGGTGCTCCCGCTTGTACTTCCCCCAGTTCTCGATGCCCTCCCGAAGGGTGCCGGTCTGGTTGGGGAGGCGGGTCAGCACCGAGTCGAGATGGAAGTGGGCGTCCACGAACGGGGCGGAGAGGAGGCGCCCGCCGAGGTCGAAAGTGCGCAAGCCGTCGTCGGGGACGACCCGCGGGGTGGGCTCAACGCTCTGCCAGTGGCCGTCGACCACGGTAAGGTCGTAAGCGCCGGAGTGATCGGGAAGGGAAACGTGGTGAAGGCGAAGGGAAGACATGGGTGAGAAGTGGTAGGGAGGGGGAAAGGCGCCGGGAGGGTAGGCTCTGGATGGGATGTACCCACAAAAAAGTCTCGCTCTGTTTTCAACAATCGCTTGGTATGACATTTGCTAACTGCACTCCCCATGAAAAGAAAATACCTACCCTCCCGGCTTCGGCCGGCCCTTGCCTTCCTGGCAATTCCTTTCTTCCTCGGCAGCGGTTCGCTGCTGGCCGAAGAGGAAGACCCTGTCCGCGTAGCGGCGGTCTACCAGACCGCGATCGAAGAACCGTGGGTCGGCACGATCCACCAGGCGGCGCTCCAGGCGGAGGAGGAGCTTGGCATCGAGTACGAGTTCGTCGAGCAGGTCAGCGCGGCGGATTTTGAGCGCGTGGTTCGTGAGTACGCCAACCGCGGCTTCGACCTCATCATCGGGGATGCCTTCCTCGCCGGGGAGGAACCGGCTCGCCGGGTGGCGGCCGATTACCCCGAGGTCGCCTTTGCCTTCGGCTCGGAATTCGGGCCGGCCGAGCCAAACTTCAGCGTCTTTGACAACTGGATCCACGAGCCGGCCTACCTCATGGGCATTGTCGCCGGCAGCCTCACCGAGACCGACGTGATCGGGGCGGTGGCCGCCATTCCGATCAACGAGGTCAACCGCCTGGTCAACGCCTACTACGAGGGTGCGCTCAGCGTGAATCCGGAGGTGGAAATGGAAGTGACCTACATCGGTGGCTGGTTCAACCCGGCGGCCGCCGCCGAGGCCACCGAGGCCCAGATCGAGGCAGGGGCGGACATCATCTTCGCCGAGCGTTTCGGGGTCTTTGAAGTGGCCTCCCAGAATGACGTGCTCGCCTTCGGCAACATGACCGACCAGCATTCCCTTGCTCCGGAGATTGTTGTGACCAGTGCCCTCTGGAACATGTACCCGACCATCGAGTACCTCGTGCGGAGCGTGGACGCCGACCTTTTTGTCTCTCAGGACCTCAAGGACTGGTCGATGATGGCGAAGGGTGGGGCGGACCTCGCCCCCTTCTACCAGTTTGAGGAGACCCTCCCGCCCGAGGTGATCGCAAAGGTCGAGGAGACCAAGGAGTCGATCCTCGATGGGACCTTCCGGGTCCCGATCATCGAGACCGACCCGCAGACCGACTGAGTCGGTCCGCCGCGCGTTTCCTTTTTCCCGAGGCCGCCGCACCCGCCCGTGGGGCGGGGGCGGCCCGGGAATTTCCCGACCCGTTTCCCACTCCCTTTCCATGGCTCCACCGCCTCGCTGCGAACTCTCTGGCATCTCGAAGCGCTTTCTCGGCGTTACCGCGAATGACGCGGTCGATTTCCGGGTGGCCCCCGGCGAAATCTGTGCCCTCCTCGGGGAGAACGGGGCCGGCAAGACCACCCTCATGAACATCCTCTTCGGGTACTACCGCCCGGACGAGGGAACCATCCGGGTGGACGGGAGGGAGCACTCCTTCGCGGCCCCTCGCGACGCCATCCGGGCGGGCATCGGGATGGTGCACCAGCACTTCACTCTGGTGCCTCCGCACACCGTGCTCGAGAACATCATCATCGGCACGCGGGAGGGCGGCCGCTTTCTCCTCCACCGCGCGGCCGCCCGCAAACGGCTGGCCGCCCTGCAGGAACGTTTCGGTCTCCGGGTGGACCCGGACCGACCGGTCGCTGAGCTCTCCGTGGGGGAGCGCCAGCGGGTGGAAATCCTCAAGGCTCTCTACCGGGACTCGAGCGTTCTTATCCTGGACGAGCCCACTGCGGTCCTCGGTCCGCAGGAGGTCGAGGGTCTCTTCCACACCCTCCGGCTGCTCGCCGAGGAGGGACGGAGCGTCATCTTCATTTCCCACAAGCTGAACGAGGTGATGGAAATCGCCGACCGGGTGGTCGTCCTGCGCGGGGGCAAGGTGGCCGACGAGCGCCGGGTGGCCGACACCTCCGCCCGCGAGCTCGCCCAGCTCATGGTCGGCCGCGAGGTCCTCGAGCGAATCGAGCGACCGGCGGTCGAGCCGGGGGCGACGGTGCTCGCCGTGGAGAATCTCCGCCTCACGGATCGCCAGGGGGTCCCCCTGCTCGATGGAGTCGATCTCCATGTTGCGGCTCGCGAGATCGTCGGGGTGGCCGGGGTGGCCGGGAACGGCCAACGGGAGTTCTGTGAGGTGCTCTTCGGCCTGCGCGTACCGACGGCAGGCACGGTGCGGATCGGGGACGAGGCCTTCCCATTGGGACGGCCTCGTGCGGCCGAGGAAGCGGGGATGGCCCGCATCCCGGAGGACCGCATGGGTGCGGGGCTGCTTGTCGACCTCACGGTGGCCGAGAATCTGGTGCTGAACCGCTACGACCAGGCCCCGGTCGGGAGCGGCATCCTCTACCACCACGCCCGGGCCGAGGAATACGCCCGGGAGCGGGTGGAAGCCTACGGCGTGAAGACGCGCGGGGTCGACCAGGTCGCCCGGCTCCTTTCGGGGGGCAATCTCCAGAAATTGATCCTCGCCCGGGAGTTGGATGGCGAGCCGCGCGTGGTCGTGGCCGCCCAGCCTACCCGCGGGCTCGATGTCGGAGCCATGGAATACGTGCACCAACGGATCCTCGACCAGAAGGGACGCGGGGCCGCCGTGGTCCTCGTCTCGGATGATCTCGACGAGATTCTCCAGCTCGCCGATCGCATTGTGGTCTTCTACGAGGGCTGCCCGATCGGCGAGATGCCCGCCGCGGAGGCGGACCGGGAGAAGCTGGGACTGCTCATGAGCGGGGTGGCCGCATGAGGATGCGCCTGGAACGCCGCGAGCCGCTCCCCTCGTGGGTGCTGGTGCTCCTGCCGGTGGCGGCCATCCTCGCCACGCTGGTCCTCTCGGCCATTCCGGTGGCCCTCGCCGGGGCCAATGTTTTTGAGGCTTATGTCGCGCTCTTCCAGGGGGCCCTCGGCTCGCGTTTCAACCTGATCGAGACGCTGGTCAAGACGAGCCCGTTGGTCTTTACGGGGTTGGCGGTCGCCTTTGCCTTCCGGGCGAAGTTCTGGAACATCGGCGCGGAGGGACAACTGATCGCCGGTGCGATCGCCGGGGGCGTGGTCGGGATCTATGGGGGAGCCCTGCCGTCCTTCCTGCTGATTCCCCTGATGCTCCTGGTCGGCTTCCTCGCCGGGGGGCTCTATGCCTGCATTCCCGCCCTCCTCCGCACCCACCTGCAAGTCGACGATGTCGTCTCCAGCCTGCTCCTGAATTTCGTGATGATTTACCTGTTGAGCGCCCTGCTCTTTGGGCCGTTGCAGCGGCCGGACGCCGGTTGGCCGGTATCCGCGGAGATCGCCGAAGCCGCCCGCTACCCGGTCTTCATTGAGCGGACGCGACTGCACCTGGGGATTCCCCTCGCGCTGGGGGCGGTCCTGGTGGTCTGGTTCCTCAACCAGAAGACGAAGTTCGGCTACCAGGCGAGGGCGGTTGGCTCGAACCTGCAGGCCGCCCACTTCGCGGGCATTCCCACCAACCGGGTCATCGTGCTCACCGCCCTGGTGTCCGGTGGGCTCGCCGGGATTGCCGGGGTGGGGGAGGTCGCCGCGGTTCAGTACAAGCTACTCACGGGATTCTCTCCCGACTACGGATACACGGGCATCGTCATCGCCATGCTCGGCAACCTCCATCCGGTCGGTGTCGCCCTCAGTGCGCTCTTCTTCGGGATCATCAACGTGGGCTCGCAGACGATGAGCCGGATGGTCGATGTGCCGAGCTACATCTCCGGGGTCATGGAGGGAACGGCCCTGTTGGTCATGATGGTCTTTCTCCTCCTCAAGGACTTCCGCCTCCGCATCGAGCGGCGCTGATCGGGCATGGACGACTTCTTCACCTCCGCCTTCCTCACGGGCCTCATCGCCGCTACCCTCCGCATGGCGACCCCCATCATCTTCGCCATGCTGGGAGAGTTGATCAGCGAGCGCGCCGGTGTGCTCAACCTGGGAATCGAGGGAACGATGGTCATGGGCGCGATGGTCGGCTTCCTCACCACGCTCACGACGGGCTCCCTCTTGCTCGGGGTCGCCGCCGGCGCGGGGGCGGGCATGCTGCTTTCCCTGCTCATGGCGGTGCTCACGGTCTACCTTGGACTGAACCAGCATGTGTCCGGCCTGGGGATCACGCTCTTCGCCACGGGCCTGGCCATGTTTCTTTACCGATTGGCGGTGGGCTCGCCCATTGTCCCGCCGACGATTGACCCCTTCACCCGGATCGAGATTCCCGTCCTGTCCTCCATCCCGCTGATCGGACCCGCCCTCTTCCGGCAGTACGGCCTTACCTACCTCGCCTTCCTCCTCGTCCCGCTGGTCGCCTTCTTTCTCTACCGGACGCGAGCCGGCCTCGTCGTCCGTACGGTAGGCGAAAATCCGCTGGCCGCCGATACGGTGGGGGTCGACGTGCGCCTCACCCGCACGCTTTGCCTGATGGCTGGCGGAGCCCTCATGGGGATCGGGGGTGCCTTCCTCACCCTCGCCCACCAGAACATGTTCCTGATCGACGTGGTCGGCGGGCGCGGCTGGGTGGCCCTCGCCATGGTGATTTTCGGCAACTGGCACCCGGTCAAGGCCATGATCGGCGCCCTCCTCTTTGGACTGCTCGACGGGCTCCAACTGCGCCTGCAGGGCTCCGACCTCGCCATCCCTTTCGACTTCTTCCTGATGGTGCCCTACTTGATGACCATCATCGCACTAGTCCTCGTCTCCCGCCGGGCCCAGGTCCCGGCCGCCCTCCTCAAGCCTTACCGGCGTGAGGACCGGGGCTGACCGGGGCCTGAGCAGCGAGGGCGCAAAACTCCGGCACCCGGAGGTCTGCACGCAGCCCCCTCGACCCCCGGCCCGCGCTCTCAGGAACTTGGCGGGGAAGGGTGGGGGCTTCTCTGCGAGGAAACGATGGATCCGCGCGAGATGGATCCGCGCGATCCAAGCGGTCCGCAGGCCCTCCTTGCCGGTGGAAAGGCCAGCCCTGCCTGGAGCCACCTGCCGGGATCGAACCGGCGACCTGATGATTACAAATCAACTGCTCTACCTGCTGAGCTAAGGTGGCTTGCAGAAGAGAACGGAAGCAGCTCCCAAAGGGATGGGCAAGCTTGGCCCGTTCCCTGAATCACCCTTGCTCTTCCCTCACGCGGCTCCGGTGCACTTCCCTCCGCTCGCAGGTGCGCGCACGGCCTGCCTCCATGTGGCAAGCCCACGCGATCCCTCCCCCGTCCGCACGCGCGAAGGGGGGACCGGGTTTGCGGATTTGGCAAAGGGGCATCCCTTGCTAGACGATGAAAGCCCTTCTTGCCCCTCTCCTCCCGGTCCTCGTGCTCGCCACCTCCCTGCAGGCATGGGATCTCCAGAACGAGCGCTTCACCCAGCCGAGCCCGGACTTGGGTCCGGCGGAGGTGGTCGAGATCCAACTCGCCGCCCTGCAGGCCAACGACCGCCCGGTGCCGGGCACGGGCATCGCCCAGACCTGGATCTTCGCTCATCCGGGCAACAAGCGGGTAACGGGCCCTTTGCCGCGGTTTGCCCGCATGATGGAGACGCCGGCCTACCGCCTGCTCCTCAACCACCGCTCCCACACGGT
>P_2C_Liq_2_UnCtyDRAFT_1000078_pt1 | contig 24070 bp, 16 predicted proteins | sample Pon2CUnioCityCA_FD_10236 | JGI IMG/M metagenome (IMG submission 10236) | reverse complement strand
TCAATCCGCCACTCAATCTACCACTCAATCCACCACCAATCGAACCGACCGCCTGCGTCTCCTCATGACGCAGGCGGGAATTTCGAGTTTTCGGGAACTCAGCCGCCGCGCCGCCGTCTCCCAATGGCAAATCCGACAACTGCGAACCGGGCCGCTCTCAAACCTGCGTTGGGGAGTTCTCTGCCAACTGAGTCAGGCATTGAACCTCAGTCCCAGTCAACTCATCGCCGCCCTAGATCACCAGTCCAACCCAGCCGTAACCGCAACCGACGACTCTGACGTGAGGGATGGGGAGTCCCTCAAACAAGAATACCAACGGTTGCAAAGCCAACTGAACCAACAATCGAGCCAACTGCAACAGGACTTTCAACGGGAGAGTTTAGAGCAACTTGAATCCTTGCTGCGGTTTTGGCCCACCGCCGCCGCCAGAGTGCAGCAAAACCCACAACTTCCCGCGAAAAATATCTTGCCCCTCATCCGTCCCCTAGAAAAGCTATTAGACGATTGGGGGCTAATTCCCATAGGCGACGTTGACGCGATCGTTCCCTACAACCCCCAGCAGCATCAACTCAAACAGGGACAGGCCAACCCCGGCGATCGCGTCCGCATCACCCATCGCGGCTACCATCACGGCGATCGCCTCCTCTGGCGAGCCCAAGTTGACCCCCTCCCTGACAGCAACGAACCCGGGCAAACCTAGACCATGCAAGAACTACAGCAGCATCGACAATGGATGAACTACGCCCTGAACCTGGCCCAAGAGGCCGGAAACCAGGGAGAAGTTCCCGTCGGGGCTGTCGTCGTCGATGCCCAAAATCAACTCATCGCCAGTGCCAATAACCGCAAAGAACGCGATCGCGACCCCACCGCCCACGCCGAAGTCCTCGCCCTACGAAACGCCGGCCGCCGCCTCAACCGCTGGCATCTCCAAGGCTGTCGCCTCTACGTCACCCTCGAACCCTGTCCCATGTGTGCCGGGGCGATCGTCCAATCGCGCCTTAGCCAACTCATCTACGGAGCCGACGATCCAAAAACCGGTGCCATTCGTACCGTCGTTAACCTGCTCAACAGTCCCGTCTCCAACCATACCCCCCAAGTTATCGGTGGTATCCTAGAGCAGTCTTGCCGGCAACAACTGCACCACTGGTTCGCACAGCGTCGCCAACCCAAACCCAGCGTTCAGACAGCCCAACAAACTGGCTAAACCAGCAATTTCCCCGTGACGAGATCCCCTTAACCTAAAAACAACTCAGCCCAAGCCAACCTTGGCCAGAGTGACCCTGAGACTCCTTCTCACTCCCCAACCCGGATCCGATTCTGTCGTCACCTCTCCCCAAAATCCATGACTCAGTTGCACTCATCCGCCCAAGCGGACTCCGACACTCACGTCAGCAGCTCCTCCCCCAACACATCTGCCAATCCGTCCATGTCCTCCTCGGTTCATGCCACCTCCGTCTCCTCCCAAGTCTCACCCTGGCTAACCGCCATCCTCTATCCCCTAGCCCGCTACCTCGTCTTACCCAGTTACTTCCGCCACATCCACATTAGCGGCCAAGAGAACCTACCCCCATCCGGCGCCATCATCCTCGCCCCCACCCACCGCTCCCGCTGGGACCCCATTCTCGTCGCCTACGCCGCCGGACACCCCGTCAGCGGTAAACATCCTCATTTCATGACCTCCGCCAACGAAACCCAAGGTCTCCAAGGCTGTCTAGTGCGACGTCTCGGGGCATTTCCCGTCGATCTTGGGCGAGCCGGAATCGGCAGTTTACGTCATGGTTTAGAATTACTCATCCATCAACAGATGTTAGTGATTTTCCCCGAAGGGAACGTCTTTTTCATCAAACGGAACCTAGAGAAATGCCAACCGGATCCCGAGCAAGTCTATCCCATGAAACCCGGCTTAGGACGTTTAGCCATTCAAGCCGTTCGTAGCCAGGCCAACCGTGAGCAGCCCCTTGACGAGCAGAATCACGAGCATACTTCTAACGAAGCCACCCCAGCCAGTCGGCTTCAGATTGTCCCCATCAGCATTCGTTACAGTAGTGGCACCCCGACATTTCGTTGTGATGTCTCCGTCTGTATTGCAGAGGCGATCGCCGTCCAACCCCATTTAGACCAAGCCGGCTCCAAACAAGCCGCCAAATCCCTCATGGCACAAGTCAAATCCGCCCTTACCGCCCTACACCAATCCGAGAACTAACATCTCGACCCTCGTGCCTTAACCCCCACAGCCAAGATGGCACAAGTTTTGCTCCAACCTTGCGATATAATAATCGAGTTTTTTCAGCCTTTGCAAAAACATGGCGAATCCAACCCTATTTTTTATCAGCCTAATTACCAGCTTTTTTCGAGAACGATTTATTCGCAAAACTCGCAACCTGGAACAAGTTCAAGAGCATTTTTTACTCACCTTATTGCAAGAGTATCAAACTACAAAATTTGGCCAAGACTACGGCTTTTCAGATATCAAAAGCGTCGCAGAATTTCGGGAGAAAATGCCCATTCTTCCTTATGCCAGCTACGAACCCTACATCGATCGCATCGCCCAAGGAGAAACCAACGTCCTCCTCAGTGATCCCGTCGTCTACATCACCCTAACCAGCGGCTCCACCGGCAAGAAAAAACTCATCCCCACCAGTCGCAAATCCCAAACCGTCCTACGTCGAGCCAACCTCACCAGCATGGGTTTCGTGCAACAGGCCCTACGACGTCGGGGACTAAAATTCGGTAAACTCCTCCTCACCAACTCCGCCCTCATGTGGGGAACCACCGAAGGCGGTATCAACTATGGCCCCGCCAGCGTCGGCGTCATGCGTATGGACGAACGGCTCTATAAAATCCTCTTCGCCAATCCCTTTGAAAGCCTCCTTCCCGCCGATAGCGTCGCCCGTCATTACCTGGCCATTCTCTTCGCCTTGAGCGATCGCAGCACCCGAGGCATGATTGCCAACTTCCCCATGTTGATCCTACGGATGTGTAACTATCTCGAACGCTACGGCGAAGAGATGATCCAAGACATCGAACAAGGAACCATCGCCTCCTGGCTGCCCCTAGAACCCGAGTTACGCCCCACCCTTGAGTCCCTCCTCAGCCCTAACCCCAAACGCGCCACAGAGCTGCGTCAAGTCCTGCAACAAGACGGACGACTGACCCCCAAACGCGTCTGGCCCGAGTCCTTTTTCGTCACCGCCGCCCGAGGAGGAACCTCCGACTTTTACTTCCGCCGTTTCCCCGAATACTTCGGCGATACCCCCATCTTTGGCGCAGTCTTCTCCTCCGCCGAAGGCACCTTTAGCATCTACCCCGATCTCGACACCGACGGCAGTATCCTCTCCCTAGAAACCGGCTTTTTTGAATTTATCCCCGAATCTCAATGGCACATCGAGCAACCCCAGACCCTACTACCTCGTGAAGTTAAGGTAGGAGAACGCTATCGCATCCTCCTCAGTAGCTATGGCGGCTTTTTCCGCTATGACATCGGCGATATCATCGAAGTCGTCGGCTTTTACAACCAAGCCCCCCTCATCGTCTTCAAACACCGCAGCGGCGGCATGATCTCCTCCACCACCGAAAAAACCACCGAAGACCATGCCACCCGTGTCATGGATCACCTACAAGCCGAATTTAACATTACCTTCGAGGACTTTTGCCTAACCCTATCCGGCGATGAATTTCCAGCCCGTTATTTAGTTAACATCGAACTTGCCCCAGGCGACCAACTCAGCGATCCCGTTACCTTCTTACGTCGCTTTGACGAACAACTCGCCGCCGAAAACACCCATTATCAAATTTCTCGGGGCAGTGACATTCCCGCACCACGACTGCGTCTGTTAAAACCCGGAAGTTACGACTTGCTAAGACAGCAACAAGTCGAACGAGGTATTCCCGATTCTCAACTCAAATTTCCCCACATTACCGAAGATCGAGAGTTTCTCGCCAATTTACCCCTAGCCCAAGAGGTGAGACTGCCCGAAGATCGTCCCTTGACCTCCCAGGACGTCTCAGGGTAAAACTAGCCCAAGGACTAGCCCAAGGATAGTCTAGGGCCAAGACAAGAGCCAAGACTATCCTGAGCAGGGAATGGCAGGAATGAAAAAGGAATTAGCCGGTGCAATCGTTTTGGCCATCCCTCGTTCCTTCAAACCCGTTTATGTCTGTGCCTCTTGCTCTCTCGCCAAGTTCATTGATAGCTTCGGGTGTCACTTCACCGGAGCCATCGAGTTGGAATCAACAGGTCTATCAACGCCTGAAATTGGCGATCGCCCTCGGCTTGCGTCGGCAGATCTTTTTAGCCGTCTGTGACGATAAAACTCATGCGAGCGAGTTAGCCATTGCCCTACAATCAGAAGCCGATTTAAGTCAGTCCACCTGTTTAGCCAGCATTCAACTGGCCCCCACACAAACTGAAATCTTAGAGCAAATTCGTCAAGGATTACCTCAACATATCTCAGGCAGTAGTGCCATTTGTCTCCAACTCTTAGGAATCGCAGACTTCACCCGTCAATCTGCCAACTTACAATGGTCCTTTCTGCGGCAACTCCGAGAAATTCCTCAACAGTTGTCCCAATTGGATGCACAAACCTCTGACGAGAGTCTTGGCAGTTTAGTCTTTTGGATTTCTCGACCCTGGCTCTACCAAATTCAACACTCCGCCCCCGAATTTTGGCGATGTTGTACCGGAGTCTTTGAATTTTGCAGTGAACCCCTACCCAGTCATCATCAACGTCCCCTTCACCGCTCTAGCCTTAGCACCCAAACCGTCACCACCCCTAGACCTCAAAAAACCGTTCCCCAAGAAACCATTAGCATTTCTGCCTCAGCTTCTGACTCAATCACCTCTGACTCAACCGCCTCTTCAGAGCCAATGGTGTGGCAATTTGTCCCCATGTCTCTCGTGCAACTCGTTACCATCACCCAGGATGAATTACCCGGACATCAGCCCCTAGAACGCTTACAGCAAATCGAACGGCTGCACCGTTTACGCCCTCCCGGCGATCGCCTAGCCATCCAATACCAAGAGTTTGCAAACCTCTACCGCGATCGCCTGCAACAAGAGTGCGATCTCATCAAATGTGCCCGAGTCGGAATCGCCGCCTATCGTCAGGCCCTAAAATCGTGGCAGCTCTCCCCTCCCGACGAACCCGGACGACTGCTGGCCACCTTCAATGACCTAGGAACCCTCCATTGGCTTCTCGGTCGCCATGACCACCGAGATCGCCGCGTCGCGGAATTAGAAGCCAGCATCCAAGCCTATCAACAAGCCATCACCAGCCTAACAACCGTCCCCAAACCCGACATTGCAACCACCCTCCATCACAATCTCGGCTCCGTCTGGGCCGATCTCGGTCGCACCCGTCAACAGGCCAACGATTGGCAACAGGCCATTACCGCCTTTGAAACAGCCCTAAACCAGTCCCAACGCCAAGCCAACAGTCCATCTCATCTAGCCCAAGAGGCCTCAATTCAAAATAACCTCGGTACCGCCTATTGGAGTCTAGCCCAGTTTGAAGCGCCCCAATCCTGCCTACAGCGAGCCATTGCCGCCTATGAAGCGGCCCTCACCTATTACACCTGCGATCGCGACGAAATGACCTACGCCATGTTGCAGAGTAACCTCGGCACCGCCTACTGGACCCTCTCCGACTCCGGAAAATCCCTAGAGAACCTACAACGGGCCATCATCGCCTATCAAGAAGCCCTCACCTACCGCACCCCCGAGCGTTTTCCCGCCGGTTGTGCCGCCACCCAGAACAACCTAGGAACCGCCTATTGGCATCTGGCCCAACAATTGCCCCCAGAACAGGCTCTCGCGATTTTGCAGCAAGCCATCAATTCCTATCACACCGCCATAGACGTCGCCGCCTCCCAAACAGCCCTCAGTTTTGACCTCTACGCTACCTATAACAACCTTGGCTTAACCCATTACTATCTAGGGGTTCATCCCCAATGCGATCCCCAACACCGATTAGGCCATATTGAAGCCGCCTTAGAGCAACATCTGGCCGCCTTTCACGGTTGGCGATCGCAGCCTCAGCGACAAAAAAACGCTCAAGATGCGATCGCGCGGACCTTACGAGCCTGTTACGACCACGGCGGCATGGCCGCTCAAGGAAAAGCCTTGAATCAGCTTCCGGCGACCCTATTACCCGAGATTATGGCACGGCTATGAGATGATAAGCGAAGCCTTAACGGGACGATCAAGAAGACGTCGATCTCCCACCCAACCCCCGAACTACCCGTGAGGCCGCGACCTGTGTTAAGTTGAAGCCGATGTTTCTGATCTAGTAAAGCGTATGGCTCGTATCGAATTTGCCAAGGGTGTCAAAGAAGACGTCGTCCCCGACGTGCGTTTAACCCGTTCCAAAGATGGCTCCAATGGACGGGCGATTTTTTACTTCCAAAACCCGCAAGCCCTCGACCCTGAATTTGGTGAAGAAATCACCGGCATGTACCTCATTGACGAAGAAGGAGAACTGGTCACTCGGGAAGTCAAAGGGAAGTTTGTCAACGGACAAGCCGAAGCCGTCGAAGCCATTTACCCGATTAAATCTGAGCAAGAATGGGATCGTTTCATGCGGTTTATGGAGCGGTATGCCCAAGAAAATGGACTTGGCTTTTCCAAAGCCTAAGCCGGCGATCGCGTCACCATCGAAATGAATAGACGTTTGACCCAACTAGATATCAAAACGCTTTAAGACATAGTCATAGCAGTTGACCATTCACCGAGATCAAGCCTCGTCATGTTCTCAGTCTGAACTGATATCGTATGAAATTTGGCAACTGCTACAAAACCCCGATGTCATCAAAACATCGGGGTTTTCACATCCACAACCGGACTCAGCCGAGACGTTCAATCTAATCCAACCCGTACCCGATTACCGGACACTCTCAATATCCTTAAGCCGTAGAACCTTAACAGCCGCCTCCCTCGAACCATTACGACTCGAACCATTACGACTCGCCACAGGAATCTGATCCTGAAAAACATCAATTGCCCGAGAATAAACCGGATCAGAAAGAGTTCCTCGAAGACTCCCATCTCGACTTAACAAGAGTTGCTGATTTCCCGTCATCTCCACCCGAGAATCTGGAAAAATCCCATTTTCACTAATATCCGTTCCATTAGGAGTAAAGTAACGAGCCACCGTCACCGCCAACCCCGAACCATCCGACAACGAATTTACCGATTGCACCAACGCCTTACCAAACGTTGGCGTACCGATAATCGTCGCTCGTTCATTATCCTGTAACGCTCCCGCCACAATCTCACTCGCACTAGCAGAATTGTGATCCACAAGCACCGCCAGCGGTAAATCCGTCAAAGCCGTCCGAGTCGCCTCAACCGCCTCAACATTACCATGACGATCAACCGTACTAACGATCGCCCCTTCATCCAACCACATACGAGCAATCTGAATACTCACATTCAGCAAGCCTCCAGGATTCCCCCGTAAATCGAGCACAAACGCATCAACCCCCCGCTCTTTCAAGTCCTCAATCGCTCGATACATCTGCTCATGCGCATGAGAACTAAACTCACTCAAGCGGATATACCCCACCCGAGTCTCTCCCTGCAAACTGAGACTATGATGAACCGCCGGGAGTTCAATACGGCTACGGACAACAGTCACATTAAACTGTCGCTGATTTCGTAAAATCCGCAAAGTGACCGGCGTTCCAATCGCACCTCGAATCCGTTGCGAAGCCTCATCAATCCCCATTGATACCGTTGAGTCGCCATCAATAGCCAGAATGCGATCGCCAGAGCGAATCCCCTCACGACTCGCCGGAGAATTGGGAATCGGTGCCACCACTGAGATCGTTTGCCGTTGCTCATCCCGCTCTAAGCGCAAGCCAACCCCTGACAGTTCCCCCGAGGTTTGCTCATTAAGCGCCGCAAACGCTTCAGGGTCCAAAAAACGCGTATAGGGGTCATCCAAGCGGGCTAAGGCACGACGGAGCGCCGCATAAGCCTGTTCTCGGGAACTATACTCTTGCCCGAGGAGTTCTTCACGGACCTGTTGCCAATCCGTATCTTGGAACGTCTCATCAACATAATCACGATTGACAATCTGCCAGGCCTCATCCAAAACGGCTTTAGGACTGTTTTCAAAGGTCGCAGCGTGACTTGAGCGACTCGATAGGGGATTCAAGAAAGACACGGTGCTGGTTAGAAGAACAGTGCCAACCACCGTAACGGATTGAAGAATAGAAGGATGAGGACGATTCATGCGTGATGGGGTCAAAGAAGGACGATAAAGCGAAACGAGGTTTAATCTAAGCCATTTAGACCCTACCTACAGGTCTTGGAACCGTTATTCCCGATGATACAAGTCTCAATTAGGCGATGTCCGTTCTGAGTAGACATCCGAGATGAATCACCCAACGAATCCGAGTGAGTTTTTCTGAGCGGGTCTAATCCTGACCTAAAGCGTGATACCAAAACTACTGTAGCCATTCTAAAGGCGGTTCAGCGGTGTTTGCGATCACAATTTGGCCAAGCCTCTGATTTAGCCGCCACAACTTGAGAGCAGCAGTCAAGCCGTGATCTATCCTAGAAAGAAGAATTAGGGGAAAACACAGACGTTATGACGGTTCAAATGCTGTCTGGCTCAAAAGCCATAGGATTAAGTTTAATGACCGCAACCCTAGCCGCGATCGCCGCTGTCGGCCTCCAGAGCCTACACTGGCAACAGGTCATCGACGAGGAGACCGAACCCGTCCAAGAAGAACAACGCTTAGAACTACAACTGGCCCTTCTTGAGCAATTGCCCAGTTTAGGCTTCGACAACGCGATCGCCAGTTGGACCTTTCTACAATACCTCCAATACTTTGGCGACGAAGCCGCCCGAGACGAAACCGGCTGTCGTCTCAACTTCACCTATCTCGACCAAGTCACCCAACGAGATCCCCGTTTCTTCACCGCCTATACCTTTGTCCCCGGAGGCGTCTCCTACTGCCAAGGCGAACCCCTAAAAACCGTCGAACTGCTCGATCGCGGCTTAGAGTCCATTACCCCTAAAATCGAAGAGCAAGCCTTTGTCCTAGCCCTCCTAGAAGCCTTAGATCGCTTCCTTCTCCTCGGCGATGTCCCAGGAGCCATCAACGCCTACGAACAAGCGGCCGACTTAGCCGCCGCAACAGACAGCTACGCTGATTTTGCCCCCTACTACCGGCAAACCGCCCAATGGTTACGGGACAACCCCGACAGTCTACGCGCCCGTTTCATCGGCTGGCAAGAAGTTTACTCTAACGCCACCGATGAAAGCGTCAAAGAACGAGCTATCAGCGAACTCGAAAACCTCGGCGCACAAGTCATTCGCCAGGACGATGGTTCCGTCGAATTTCGCCCACCCCCAGACATGAACTCCTTGCCCCCCAACAACTCAAACACCGACTAACATGACCTTACCCCCCTGGCGGAGAGTTCCCCAGTCAATCTGGCGCTGGCTACAGTCAAAACGGCCCCTCTGGACTAAACTCGCCTGGGGGATTCTGGGCCTGATCTTGGCCCTAATTCTCGTCAGCGGACTGCGCGGACTTGAGGCCCTAAGCCATCGAGATGCTCCCACCGATGGCGTGTTAGTTTTAGGTGGCAGTATTCGCCGCGAAATGTATAGCGCCCAATACGCGCGATCGCACCCCCAAATTCCCATCCTCATCTCCACCGGTTCCCTCCCCCCCTGCATCTATCTCATCTTCGAACGAGACAACGCTCCCATGGACCGAGTCTGGCTCGAAAACTGCGCCTATTCAACCTTTTATAACTTCTTCTATAGCCTGCCTATCCTCGAACGTTGGCAAGTTCATCACGTCGAACTGATTACCTCAGCCAGTCATCTCCCTCGGGCCATTTGGATGGCTCGGATTAGCCTAGGATTACATGGGATCTGGGTTGAGGCCAACATCGTCCCCGAAATTGGCAGACCCGGAAACCAAGAAAGTCGCCTCAAAACCCTATTAGACGTCACACGAACCGGACTTTGGGCCGTTGTGAGTCAGATTCATTCTCCCTCCTGCGACCAACTGACGCCCCTTAGCCAGGTGGATTTAGATTACTGGGCAACAAAAGGCTTTCACTGTGAACATCAAGGACAGGTGGATTGGCAGCCGTGAACCAGTCCCGCAACTGATGAAGCACCTGCGTCATCGCCTCTTCAACCGACTCGGACAACGTGTCACCCAAACCAAAATCTTGCCCCGGAATTGAGATCAACCAAGCTTGGGGACAACGCTCATACAACCATTGCGTCATTCCCAGCAAAGATGGAGGAGTCAGATAATGTCCCATGACCGTTGGTCCCGAATCCGCACTCAACGGTTCAATCCTGAGCTCAGTTCCCGGCAACGAGGCATCAACAAATAGTGCCAAGTCCACATCAGCCAAAGATTCCGCCAGTTCCGGCGTTAACTGATGCCGAGGCAGCGATCGCACCCCCGGCAACTCCCAATCCGCCACCTCTGCTGCAATCCGCTGTCCCACCCCATCATCGCCGCGCAATAAACTACCATATCCGATCAGTAACCAAGACATCTCTGTCATCGTGACCCTATCTCCTCTCTGCCCATAAACATTAAACTAGCTAACATCGAACACCACAGTCACGAATTAACCGTCCAACTAATCCAGCCATCATTCTCCCGATTTCCCCATTCTTGACGATTAACCTCTCCCCATGAAACTTCCATTTCGGACTCTAATGAGCTGTTCGCTCCTCTTGACCCTGGTCGCCTGTCGTCAGCAAAGCGAACCCTTAACCCCAGCCCAGGTCGGAGATGCCCCCAATAGCGCCGATTTAGCCTCCAGCCGAGAGAGACCACCGGGGCTAACTCAAGCCGACTTTGAAACGCGCTTGGCCGGCGTCTGTCGGATTACCAAGATTTCCGAGGGAGACATTCCCTTGTCTGAAAAACCCGTCTTTGCCATTACCGAAGCTCCTCGCTATGACGAGCCGATCACGGACAATAGTCTCATCTTCATTCGGGATACTCCCGAGACCAATTATGACATCATTGGCAAACTTCCCGACCCTGACGCGGATCTGCGCGACGTGACCTCAGGCGATTTGAATGATACGCCCTTCATTCTCTGTTCTCATCAAACCACGAATCCCAATGATGGGGAAACCTGTTGGTATCTCAATGAAGAAGGTTGGTATGGATCGTTAGCAAGTTATGGAACTCAGGCGACCTTGTATCTTGTAGAAGCCAAAAGCCTGGATGTCATTGCCCAAACCCAACTGCAACGACCGAGCCTTGGCTGTCCCGAAACCTGGACTTTACCCGGAGACAGCCGTGAGCAAGTGCGGGATGCTGGCCCGATTGATGTCGATGAAATTCGCACCTGGCTCAATAGTTTGTCCTAAGTTTGTCCTAAGTTTGTCCTAGGGTCTCCAATTGGGCTGTTCTTCAGATAGCGATCCGACTTTGACGGGAGTTAGACTGACCATTTGACTCAAGTGATGGGGCCGGGAGTTCAAATTCCGGTTCCACCACACGCCAGAGTTGAGCCAAACGATTAGCCGGAATCGTTAAATAGAGGCGATCGCCCACCGTCAACTCAGCCCCCAATAACTCCCAACCATGGAGCGTATCGCTACTGGTTTCAAGATACAGTGGCACAAAATCACCATTGGCCGCCGCCGACTTCACATCCTGTTCTAGAAACGGGTGTTCGGGAGTGATCGTCGTGGCCATGGCAATCCAGAGATTTCCCGCCGTCATCCCACTGCCAAAAATCTGTCCCCCCAAAGCCGCCGCCGCAAAGGAGGGAGCGGCAATTTCTGTCGGACTCAGAACCGAGTTAAACTCAAACACCTCCTGAACCATCATGCCAAAATGAGCATCATGAGCGCGGACCACTACCCGCAGATCATTTTGAAGTCCCTTGGCGGTCAAAGCAATTTCGAGGTTCGTCGTATCGTCACTGCTGACAGCAAATAGGGCCTTAGCTCGGTGAATATTTGCCGTTTCCAGGGTATCTGGGAGCGTCGCATCTCCTTGAACCACAGGAATTTTCAGAGATTGGGCCGTATGCAAAAAGCGACCATTGGGATCATTCTCGATCGCCACCACATCATAGCCATTTTCCTGCAAACTCGTGGCAATCTTAATGCCAATGCCCCCTAAACCACAGACAACATAGTGATTTTCACTCGGCGTTGGGGCTGCATTCCAGAGTTTGCGGAAACTTGTTCCTAATACCCAGTCATTGAGGAGAGCATAGGCGATGCCAATCACCCCCGCCCCGGCTAACATCATGATCACCGTAAAGACTTTAATCAAAGCTGGAGCGGTTTCGGCAACCTTCTCGTTTCCGCCGGCCCCGGTAATCATGCCCACAGAAAAATAAAGGGCATCGACGGCCGTCACTTCGGCATTAATTACGGTATATGTCAAGGTGGCAATAAAAATTGTTAGAAACAAAACCAGAGTAATCGCCACACTCGACTGAATTTGCTGACGTAGGGTTTTCAACCAACGAAAAAACTGTTTTCCTCGGGCCAGCCAGGATTTATGGCGGGAGCCGATCGTCGGCTGAGTTGCAATAATCAGGCGATCGCCGACTTGCAGAGGCTGTTGACGCAACACCGCCGAAACCAAATCTAAATGAGTCTGCATCGGCAGATAATAGATCAACATCCGCGAGCGATCGTCCCAGAGTTCATCTAACGTGCGTCCTACCCAATCATGGCCATCATGGATATACTCCTCATGAATGGGCCAAGTTTGCTTAAAGAGCTGAAGTTGACCAATCGCCCGATTTCCGAACGCCGCAAACGCAAACACCGGCGCCGCTAACGCCGACACACTCATAGCCGTATGATGCTCCAGAGTCTGATTGAGTCGCTCCCCTAACCGCTGGTTGAAAAGTCGATTGACAATGCGAATATGGGGATTCAGGAGACGCGCCTGCACTAAAACCGCTAAATTGATGGCATCATCAACCATCGCCAACACCAGNGTTTGAGCCTCTTGGATGCCCGCCGCGAGAAGCGTCGAGGACGATCGCAAATTGCCCACAACCACATGATCTGTTTCCTGAGGGAGAGGCTGATCATGGATCCCGATGGCCTCAATCCCTTGCTGTCGTAGCAGTCGGAAAATTTCGTAGCCCGTCGGACCTAATCCACAGACAATAATCTGGGGTGTGCTCATTATTAAACAATGCTGAACCGCATCTGTGCCAGGTAGCTTGGGAAAGGGAGGATGGTCACAGTCAAACGTGGAATGGCTCAGAGGGACTGATGATGACTCAGACGACCTTCATCGAACCTTGACCCAACCACTCTTGACCCAACCACTCTTGACCCAATCACTGTCGGCTATTGTCCCTTAGGACCGATCGCCGTTTTGTAGCCTTGAACACTCAAACCAACCATCACATCAAAACTCCAAAAGAGCCACAGCCATGGCCGCTGAGGTGGGAAATGGCCGCATCTGGTTAGAATAGATCAGATTTACTACGATCGTGCGATCGCTGCTGTTGCTCTGTTATGGCTTTTTCTTCCGTTGTTCGTACCCTAGCTCGAACTCCTTTAACTCAAGAGCTAAGCGCCTATCTCGATCGCGATAGGCGCTTACACCTCGATGGAGTTCCTCGCTTTCCCAAGGGCCTGATGGTATCGGCCTTAGCTCAGCAGCGTCAACAGTACCTCTGTACTATCACCGCCACCCTAGAAGAAGCCGGCCGTTGGGCCGCACAACTCCAAGAAATGGGTTGGCCGGTGGTTCACTTCTACCCCACCAGTGAAGCCTCCCCCTATGACGACGGTGATGCTGATGAAATCACCTGGGGACAATTACAAGTTTTAGCCGATCTCGTCCATCTGTCGGACAGAGATCCTCACCCCTTCGCCATTGTCGCCACCCAACGCGCCCTTCATCCCCATTTACCCCCTCGCCAACACTTTCGCCAATCCTGTCTACGTCTCCACCTCGGACTTGATCTCTCCCTAGGCGCTCTCAAACGACGGTTAGCAGAACTCGATTATGAGTCAGTCTCCCTCGTCGAAAGTGAAGGACAATGGAGCCGACGCGGCGATATTATCGATATTTTCCCAGTTTCCGCTGAACTACCGCTGCGTTTAGAGTTTTTTGGCGATGAACTCGAAAAAATGCGGGAATTTGACCCCATTAGCCAGCGATCGCTTGACAAAATAGAGCAAGTTGTGCTAACGCCCCGTCAGATCAACAGTGGCCTGGCGGCTGAAATGGGTGACAATTGGCCCCAACAGGCCGGCGACTTATCTCCAAGCGCCCAAGTCGGCTTAGCCTTTGATGCCCCCGCCTCCCTTCTCGACTACTTACCCGACAACAGTCTCCTAATTCTCGATGAACCCGAAGCCTGTCAGGGCCACAGCGATCGCTGGGTTGACCATGTCGAACAAGACTTTCTCGGCCATCGCGATCGCCATCCCCAACTGAGCCCCCTGCATCGCCCCCTAAACGAAAGTCTCGCCCCCTGTCCCTTGCCACGAGTCGATTTGCGGGAATTAGTCGTCAGCGATCGCGACGCCGAAAACGACCCCGGCAAACATCTCAACCTGGCCAGTCGCCGTCTAGCCACCACCCCCCATCAATTCGCCAAAATCGCGCAAATTCTGCGACAGGAACGCGATCGCGGCTTCAATATCTTTCTCATCTCCGCCCAACCCAGTCGCACCGTGGCCCTACTCCAAGAACATGACTGTAGCGCCCAATTCCTGCCCAATCCCCGCGACTATCCCGCCGTCGATCGCCTGCAAACCCATCACATCCCCATCGCCGTCAAATACTCAGGCCAAGCCGAACTCGAAGGCTTCATCCTGCCCACCCTACGCCTCGTCATCGTCACCGATCGCGAGTTCTTCGGTCAACACGCCCTCGCCAGCCCCAGCTACATCCGCAAACGTCGTCGGGCCGCCTCCAAACAAGTTGATCCCAACCAACTACAACCGGGAGACTACGTCGTTCACCACAACCACGGAATCGGGCAATTCCTACAACTCGAAAGCCTCACCCTCAACGGCGAAACCCGCGAATATCTAGTATTACGCTATGCCGATGGCACCCTGCGCGTCGCCGCCGATCAACTCAACGCCCTCTCCCGCTACCGCCATACCGGCAGTGGCAGCCCGCAACTGAACAAAATGTCAGGCAAAGCTTGGGAACGGACGAAAAACAAAGTCCGCAAAGCCATCAAGAAAATTGCCATTGACTTATTGAAACTCTACGCCCAACGGGCCAAACAACAGGGATTTGCCTATCCTGCCGATGTTCCCTGGCAACAAGAACTCGAAGACTCCTTCCCCTATCAACCCACCCCCGATCAACTCAAAGCCACCCAAGATATTAAACATGATATGGAGAGCGATCGCCCCATGGATCGCTTAGTGTGCGGCGATGTGGGTTTTGGTAAAACTGAAGTCGCCATCCGGGCCATCTTTAAAGCCATTACGGCGGGTAAACAAGTCGCCCTACTCGCCCCCACCACCATCCTCACCCAACAGCATTATCACACCCTTAAAGAGCGCTTTGCCCCCTACCCGATTCAGGTGGGCCTGCTTAACCGCTTCCGCACCACCGAAGAACGCAAAGACATTCAGCAACGTTTAGCCACTGGGGAGTTAGATGTAGTGGTGGGAACCCACCAACTTCTGGGTAAAAGCGTAACCTTCAAAGACTTGGGCCTATTGGTGGTGGATGAAGAACAGCGATTTGGAGTGAGTCAGAAAGAGAAAATCAAAGCCCTGAAAACCCAAGTTGATGTCCTAACCTTGACGGCGACACCGATTCCTCGGACGTTGTATATGTCTCTATCGGGGATTCGTGAAATTAGCTTGATTACCACCCCGCCACCCTCCCGTCGCCCGATTAAAACCCATTTAGCCCGCTATGACTGGGAAACGATCCGAGGGGCCATCGCCCAGGAACTCGATCGCGGCGGCCAGGTGTTTTATGTGGTTCCCCGGGTTGAGGGGATTGAGGAGCGATCGGCGAAAATTCGTGAGTTAGTTCCCAGTGCTAGAATTGCGATCGCCCATGGCCAAATGGACGTGGCTCAACTCGAATCAGTCATGTTAGCTTTCAGTAATGGTGAAGCGGATGTTCTCGTTTGTACCACCATTGTTGAGTCAGGCTTAGATATTCCTCGCGTCAATACCATTTTGATTGAAGATGCCCATCGCTTTGGTCTCTCTCAACTGTATCAATTGCGAGGCCGGGTGGGGCGATCGGGCATTCAGGCCCATGCTTGGTTATTCTACAGTCAGCGTAGTCGACTCTCTCAAGCGGCTCAAAAACGCTTACGGGCCTTGCAAGAGTTTAGTCAGTTGGGATCAGGCTATCAGTTGGCCATGCGAGATCTCGAAATTCGCGGCGTCGGCAATCTGTTGGGGGCCGAACAATCGGGCCAGATGAATGCGATCGGCTTTGATCTCTATCGCACCATGCTTGAAGAAGAAATCCGTGAGATTCAAGGCCAGGCTATCCCCAAAGTCAACGATACTCAAGTCGATCTCAACCTGACGGCCTTTATCCCCAGCAACTATATCCCGGATCTCGACCATAAAATGAGCGCCTACCGTCAGGTGGCCATCGCTGACTCCTCCGAGGCCTTGCAGGCGATCGCCCTTGACTGGCAAGATTGCTACGGTCCCCTCCCGAAAGCCGCCAGCCAACTGTTGCGGGTAATGGAACTCAAACAACTGGCCAAAACCCTCGGATTTTCCCGTATCAAGCCCGAAGGAAAACAACATGTCGTCCTAGAGACACCTATGGAAGAACCAGCCTGGGGACTCTTAAAACGACATTTACCGAAACATTTACACTCCCGGTTCGTCTACGGTTCTGGGAAGGTCACCGTGCGTGGCCTCGGAGTCCTTGCGGCTGAGAAGCAACTCGATAGTCTCATTCAATGGTTAGAATGCCTACGTCCAGCCTTAGACAACGCCCAAAACTCAGCGGATTTAGCCGCCAGTGCCTCCTAGGGGGTCAGGCACATCTTGGTTCGTCCTTCCCATGGAGATGTCCTCATACAGACGTAAACCTTGCCACAACAAAATAACGCCCAAAACTTTGTTGTCTGGGGCGTTTAGGCACTCCTCACCTGAGGAGTCTCTAAACCCTAGCCATTGCTTTCAACTCCCGAGTTTGAACTCGCTTAGGGTAACGCACCATCTTGATGGTACTGGGCAAAACCCCCACCAAGCTCGCTAAGGCATCATCGGGCAAACTGTTTACCGTATCTGCATCAAAGTAATGTTCAAACTGGGCCAACAACATTTTCGCCCGTTGCAAGGGAACAGGGTTTTCTGTCAACTGTTCGGTCAGACGAATCCAATGTCGTCGAATCGAATAGGCTTTTTGCCGATCATCGTACGCTTCGGGCGCCACAAGGGCGAGATCCCCAACCGGAATCGTTCGTTGGGTTCCCACATCAAAAAAGCCCCCAACAGCCGCCCCAGGTCCGGCGAACTCTGCATGGTAGCGTTTGTAGATAATCAGGCCGTTGCGACGACGACTATCGACCGCCAACAGCTGACCGCTATTGAGCTGGGAAATAAGCTCGGCAGGTTGTGAAGACTTAACGAGGCTTCGCGACATATCAGTAACTCTCGTTTCAGGAATGGATCATGCCTTAGGTCATAGTCAGGCGGTCAAGGGGGAGGCATCTGCTCTCAGGGTAACTTAATCTGTTAAGAGATACCACGAAACTCGTACCGAAGTAGAAGGGCGACAGGAGAGATAGACCCAGACTCAATCACGGCAAAACCAGATCTGTCAGTCGGCCGAACGGTCGTGGATGATGCCAAACAGTTGTCAGTGATGAGTCGTTTAGATAATGGAACAACCCTAGATGCAATGACCTAGATGTCATGACCTTAGCATAACCTGTCCCAGAGTCAGTCCCGTCCTCATAAAATGACTGGCTACACCCTTGCCCTGATTCTATCAGAAATTTTCGTGCGGCTCCAATGTTGAGAAGTGGCATGGGGCAAGCTTAACGATCTCAGGACGATTTGACACCCTGATCGCCTCAAATGATCGCTTCAAGTCTATTATTTTTGGTCAGGAACGGATAAGGGACTTTGAGAGAAATAATTGTCGAGGTTGACCAAACCAAGTCGCTCCCCACGTTAGCTCAACTCGTCGCAGGCGGTAGCCCAACTGGGTGTACAAGGCACGAGCCGGTAGGTTGTCATCTAAAACATGCAGATAGATATCCCGGAAGCCCCACTCTAAGGCGGTTTGCTCACAAGCCATCAGGAGCTGCCGCGCCACACCGCAGCGACGGGCCTGGGGGCGAACAGCGAGGTTGGAGATGTAGGGATAACTCAACCCATTCATGCGCCATGCCGTTGTTGGAGAAGACTTCAAACTCAGCTCAACAGTTCCCAACAGCTGATCGCCTCGGGACGATAAAGGAACATTGAGGTCGTGATCAAGTCGAGGGCGATCGCCGCCATCAATGGCCACCAAACAGGCGTGGGGATGCTGGCTAGAACGCAGTCGATGGCGTAAGTCTTCATAAATTCCCAGACGAATCAGAGGCAAAAACCAGGTTCGCCAACCTTGAGTTTCATGAAAACTGGCCGCCAAAATCTCTGAAAGAGTCCGTAAATCCTGAGAGGTGGCCCGTCGGACAGCCACATCAGAAACAAGCCAACGCGAGATAGCCGCCGGATTGGGCCGTCCTTGAGAACCTGAATTCGGTTGAGAGCGTGCAGTACCAAAAAAGTTCACAGGTCTAGTCGGAGGGGATGAAGGATGCCAGCTTGAGAATCTGCGAACAGAATTTGAGGAGGCTGAACGAGTCGCAAACATTGACATGAAGTTCCATTGTAGCTGAATCGGTTAAGATGCAACGGGCAAGAGGTTCGACAACTTTCGCTATACTGACGATTGAAACCGGCCATTCAAACCGGCTACTTGGCCCTTGGTGTGAATCGAGACTTAGCTGACCTCATCAGCACAAAGTCCCTGTTGAACCCAGGTCTGCCTGCTACATCAACTGTTACCTATCTACTGTTGTTTGACCGATCTTGAATGATAGATCGCCCCCGTCGCCTCACTAAGATTTTGGTCGTGGACGATGAACCCGACAACCTTGACCTACTTGAGCGCGTTCTGTCCCCGACTTATCAGGTCCTCAGAGCCTCTAGTGGACAAGAGGCGCTGCAAACTCTATCCCGAGAACAGGATGTGGCGGTCATTGTCTCAGATCAGCGGATGCCGAAAATGACTGGAACGGAGTTCCTGAGTCTGACGGCTATGCAATATCCTGATATGATCCGCATTCTGGTGACGGCATATACGGATGTGGATGACTTGGTTGAGGCCATCAACAGTGGCAAGGTGTTTAAGTATGTCACTAAACCTTGGCACGTCGATGAGTTGCGGGCCGTCGTTCGTCAGGCGGTGGATACTCATAATGTTTTACGCACTCGCACTGAACAACTCTGTCGTACTCTGCGTCAAGAGTCGCTGCTCAATGCGGTCACCAACACCATTCGCTCACGCACCAATTATCGGCAAATTCTGCAAACCATTGTTGAAACGATGGGACAGATGTTTGAAGCGAGTTGTTGTATTCTGCGGACTTGTGATGACCCCGGTTGGACGCCTCAGTCCGCTCCCCCAAGGCGATCGCAGTTCTCCCACGCTTCGCGATCGCAGTGGTTTGGTTATGCCGGTCCCACACTCCCGGAACATCTCAAACATCCTCAGGACAGCGATCGCGACTCAGAGTCCCTTCGCCAACGCCCCAGCTTAGATCCTTGCTTAGCCCAAACCCTCTGGGAAACTGACGAAATCGTCGTCATGAGCGATTGTACTCGGGATGAACGGATACAGACTGATGAAGTGCTGCGCCAAGCCTATCAACAGGCAGACATCCGCTCAAGTCTCATTGTCCCCCTAAGCGCCCCGGTGTATCGTCATCCGACCCTATTAACCCCAGAGATTACCCCTCAGGAGTTGGCCCAAGGACCGGGAGAATTTTCCCTGGTGGCGGTTTTGGCCCTGCATCAATGCAGTCAGGGACGGATTTGGCAAGACGATGAGGTGCAATTGGTGGTCATGGTGGCCGAACAAGCGGCCCTCACCTTGGCTCAATCTCAAACCCTGGAGATGATGCAAACCCTGGCCCAGCGGGAAGCTCTGATTAACTCCATTACGACGGCGATTCGCTCAAGTCTCAATCCTCAGGATATTTTTGCCGCCATTACTGAACAACTCGGCTGTGCTTTACAGGCCGATGGTTGTGCCCTATCCCTGTGGACGCAAGAGGATGAATTTGTCGACTGTGTGGGCCTATATGAGCGGGAGCATGAAGACAGTCCTGAAGGCCGTTTACCTCAGTCGGTGGTCCCCATTGAGGGAAATCGAGTTCTACAACATCTGCTAGAGACACAACAGCCGGTGGTGATTGAGGATATGGCGGCTCAACCGACCTGGAATCAGGATTATCAACCGTTTCATCATCCGGCCCGCGCTCTGCTGGTGGTTCCTTTGCTCTGTGATGGCCGGATTATTGGCAGTATTTCCCTGCGACAAAATGAGACGCCCCGAGCTTGGCATCTGCATGAGGTGTCGCTGGCGCAAGCGGTGGCGGCTCAGGCGGCGATCGCCGTGCAACAGGCTCGACTCTATCAGAAAACGCGCCAACAGGCGGAGCGCTTATTGGTCTTAGACCGTCAAAAGACGGAGTTTTTCCAAAATGTCTCCCATGAGTTTCGCACCCCCTTAACCTTGATGATGGGACCCATGGAGGCGGCAGTGAGTCAGGGACAGGGGGTATCGTATGAGCGGGCTGAGATGGCGCTGCGCAATTGTCGCCGGCTGCTGCGGTTGGTGAATCAATTGCTGGATTTGCAACGGCTCGATGAACGGCGAATGCAGCCGAGGTTTGCTCCCTGTCAGTTTGGAGCCTGGGTTGGACAAACTTTAGAGGCATTTCGTCCCTATTGCCAACGTAAGGGGATTCGCTTACAACAACGGCTTCAGGGTCAGGTCTTGGTGTTTCTAGATCTAGATCTGTTTGAGAAGGTTCTCTATAATCTGCTCTCGAATGCCATGAAGTTTACGCCAGCGGGCGGTGAGATTGAGGTCTCGGTGGCCCAAGATGAGGAGGGGATCAGGTTGCAGGTGCGAGATACCGGAATTGGCATCGAGGGCGATCGCCTCCCCCAGTTATTTGACCGCTTTTATCAGGCCGAAGGCTCTGTCGATCGCACCTATGAGGGCAGTGGTCTCGGTTTAGCGTTGGTGAAGGAGTTGGTGCAAGTTCATGGGGGTCAGGTGCAGGTTGAGTCCCAGGTGGGCCAGGGCAGTTGTTTTACGGTGCTGTTACCCCCCGGAAGCGACCATCTCCCCCCGGAATCCTTAGCCTTAGAGGCGCGATCGCGAAGCGGGCGAGAATCGCCATCGTGTCCGCTGCCGGCCCATGACGCTGCTCGTCCTGGGGATAGCCGCTTCACGGTTGAGTTAGCGGATCTTGATTGCGATTCGGGTTCCCTGGGTGAGCGCCCCGAAAGGCTGACTCCACTGGCTTCTGAGATGGCGGATGCTCTGCCGGCCGGACTCGCTAGACCTATACCACAATCTGACACAAATNTCAAGAATGTAAATATCAAGAATGTAAATATCAAGAATACCACCGCCAATGTTGCCGCCACGATTTTGTTCGTCGAAGATAACAGTGATTTACGAGTCTATGTGGCGGGAATTCTCCAGGACGCGGGCTATCAGGCTCTCCTAGCCAGTAACGGCGAAGAAGGAACTCTTTTGGCTAAATCTCACCATCCTGATGCNATTGTTACTGATTTAATGATGCCCAAAGTCTCGGGCTTAGATTTGATTGCAGCGATTCGTGCTGATAAAGACTTACAGGGAACCCCCATTGTCTTATTGACGGCGAAAGCTAACGAAGAAACCCGCCTCGAAGGCGTTGAACAGGGGGCCGATGCCTATTTATCGAAGCCGTTTAATGATCGCGAACTCCTGGCCCAAATTCGCAATTTATTGGCCCTCAAGGAACAGGAACGACAGATTAAAGACCTCAATCGCTATTTAACCCAGTCGGTGTTAACCCGTTTTCTGCCGCCGGCGTTGGTGGAAAAAGCGCGTCTCGGGGAGTTGCAATTGAATTTGACCCCGGAACCTCGCTTGGTGACGATTGTCTTTACGGATATTGTCGGCTTTACTCAGATGGCGAACCAACTGCGATCGCGCCGAGTGGCCCAAATCTTAAATCAGTATCTCTCGTCGATGAGTCAGGTGATTTTCCAAGCCGGGGGAACGGTGGATAAGTTTGTTGGCGATGCGGTGATGGCGATTTTTGGCGCACCCGAGGATATGAAGCCTGAAGTTCAGGTGCAACAAGCCATTCACGCCGCTCGCCAGATGTATGAGCGTTTGGCGACCCTGAATGCTCAATGGACCGAAGAGGGACTGACTCCAGTACAATTTCGCTGTGGGATTCATCAGGGAACAGCAGTGGTGGGAATGTTTGGCAGTGAGGAGCGATCGGATTATACGGCGATCGGTCCGAGTGTCAATATTGCAGCGCGACTTCAGGAAGTGGCCCAGCCGGGAGGAATTCTGATTTCGGCGGCGGTAGCTGATTATTTGCAAGAGTCCGAGATTACTAAGTTTCGCCCCCTACATCTCAAGGGAATTGATGAAACGGTGCTTGCATTCTCGCTCAACCCCCTGGATAATGAGTGATTCTATGAACGCCGACGGGTTACTCTATTCCCTATTCCCCATTCCCCATTCCCCATTCCCCATTCACTATTCACTAGTCTCTCATGACGGTTGCCATTGTTGTCTTAAATCAAAGAAGTGTCTCTTTGGCGCGTCGGATTGCCCAGGGTTGTGCTGATGGGGTTATTTATGGCTTAGATCGCCGCACAACGGGGGTGGATGTCTCGTTTTCGGAGTTTGGGATAACGCTGCGATCGCTGTTTGAACAGAAAACTCCCATTATTGGTATCTGTGCGGCGGGGATTCTCATTCGCACCTTAGCTCCTCTGTTGGGCAATAAGACGGAGGACCCGCCTGTGTTAGCCATCGCCGAAGATGGAAGTGCGGTGGTTCCTCTATTGGGAGGGTTACAGGGTGTGAATGACTTGGCCCGTCAGATTGCCCAACTGTTACAGGTCTCACCGGCAATTACCGCCAGTGGTGAAATTCGCTTTCAGACGACGCTTCTGGCGCCACCTCGGGGCTATCGCTTGCTGAATGACCCGGATCAGGCTAAAGGGTTTATTGCCCAGGTTTTGGCTGGGGCGACGGTGAGGTTTGAAACCCACCCCACCCCGGCAAGATTCGCCTGGGAGGGAAGTTTGCCCGAATGGCTCCAACAGAGTCGTTTACCTTGGTCTGAGTCGGGAGAACACCGGCTGGTTCTTGCCACTGAGATCAGTCCTGATGTTCGTCCGAGCGATCGCTGTTTGGTCTATGAACAACTGCCTCAACGGGGGTATTTGGCGATTGTGGGGACGGGGCCGGGATCGTTTGAGTGGATGTCGCCTCAGGTGCGGCGAACCTTGCTAAAGGCGACGGATTGGGTGGGTTATCGGACTTATTTAAACTTGGTGGAATCCCTAAGATCGCCGTCGATTCAGCGTCATGAGTCTGATAATCGCGTTGAGGGCGATCGCGCGCGTCAGGCGTTGGATTTGGCGGCTACCGGGCGACGGGTGGTGTTAGTCTCGTCGGGAGATCCGGGGATTTTTGCCATGGCGGCGGCGGTGTTTGAGGTCTTGGAAACGGCAGATAACCCAGGTTGGCAACAGGTCGAGATTGAGGTCTGTCCGGGAATTTCAGCAATGCAGGCGGCGGCGGCTCAGGTGGGTGCGCCTTTAGGTCATGATTTTGTGGTGATGTCCCTCTCGGATATTCTCAAGCCTTGGTCGGTGATTGAGTCGCGGTTGCAGGCGGCGGCCCAGGGGGATTTTGCGATCGCCCTCTATAATCCCGTCTCCAAGCAACGTTCTTGGCAGTTAGACCGGGCGCAGGAGCTACTTCTCGAGTGGCGATCGCCCGCTACGCCAGTGGTTTTGGCTCGCAATTTGGGGCG
>P_2C_Liq_2_UnCtyDRAFT_1000075_pt1 | contig 24636 bp, 34 predicted proteins | sample Pon2CUnioCityCA_FD_10236 | JGI IMG/M metagenome (IMG submission 10236) | reverse complement strand
CTGACACCAAGCGCTTGCGTGATGTGATCGTTGTGGATGATGTGCGCAAGCTGGGGCACTTTTTGTCGATGTCAGCAGCTGAGGGGGGACGACGTGTCGTCATTCTGGATGCCGCGGACGAGATGAACACCCAAGCCGCGAATGCGCTGTTGAAGATGTTGGAGGAGCCACCAAAGCTCACCACTTTCCTTCTGATATCGCACCAGCCTGCGGGGCTGTTGCCGACCATTCGCTCGCGTTGCCGCGAGCTGCGGCTTGCGACACTTACCCCGGAGCATATGGCGGCGGCATTGCAGGCGGCGGGTGTTGAGGCCGAATTGGGCGCGGCCGATGCGCTTGCGCTGAGCACTCTTTCGGGCGGGTCTGTCGGAGCGGCAGCACGGATGCATGAGCTTGAGGGACTTGTGCTTTATGGCGAGCTGGTCACTATTTTCCAAAGCCTGCCCAACCTTGATCGTGCACGCGTGATGCGCCTGTCAGAGGCTTTTGCGGCCAGAGGGAGTGAGCAAAAGCTGGACTTGCTTTTGGTTCTTTTGGAAACCCTTTTGTTTCGTCTTGCGCGCGCTGGCGCTATGGGCGCTGAAGCCCAGCCGCTGGCGCATGCCGGTGAGCCTGCGCTGTTTGCGCAGCTCTCGCCCAACGGCCGCGCAGCACAGCGCTGGGCGCAGCTTTCTGACGAGCTTCTGGCGCGGGCACGCCACGGGCGCTCGGTGAACCTTGACCCTGCCGCGCTGATCCTTGATACCTTCCTGCGTATTCAACGATCCGTGGCAGAGCACAGCGCAAGATGACCTCACTTCCCAAGATAACAGACAGCCACTGCCACCTCGATTTTCCTGACTTTGACGAAGACCGCGCGTCTTATGTGCAAGGTGCTGTGGAAGCTGGGGTGCACCGTATGGTCACGATCTGCACGCGGCTGAAAAACGAGCCAAGTGTGAGGGCGATTGCGGACGCGTTTGCGCCTGTCTTTTACGCCGCGGGAACGCACCCTATGAGTGCAGCAGAAGAGCCGATGACCTCGGTTGACGAGCTGTGCCGTATCGCGGAGCACCCCAAGATGGTCGGGATCGGGGAAACGGGGCTTGATTATCACTATAGTGCCGACAGCATGGAGGTGCAGCAACAGAGCCTGCGCATCCATTGTGCTGCGGCGGCCGAGACGGGCCTGCCCTTGATCATTCATGCCCGTGCCGCTGATGACGATATGGCGCGTATTTTGGCTGAAGAGCATAAGAACGCTGCCTTCGGCTGCGTGATGCATTGCTTTTCCTCCAGCCGTGAGTTGGCTGATGCAGCGCTCGATCTCGGGTTCTATCTGTCCATGTCGGGGATAGGCACCTTCCCGAAAAGTCAGGATATTCGTGATATTTTCGCCAGTGCGCCTGTTGAGCGTATCTTGGTGGAAACCGATGCGCCCTACCTTGCGCCACCGCCCTTTCGGGGCAAACGCAACGAGCCTTCGTATGTTGTGCATACCGCCAAAGTGGCTGCGGATGTCTTTGGGCTGAGATATGAAGACTTTGCCCTGCAATGTGAGGCCAACTTCGAGCGGCTGTTTTCCAAGGCGGTTCTTTGATGGGAGATACGCTGCGCTTCACCATTCTGGGCTGCGGTTCGTCAGGCGGGGTGCCGCGCCTTGGTGGCCATTGGGGCGATTGCGACCCTGAGAACCCCAAGAACAGGCGCCGCCGCTGCTCTATGCTTGTGGAACGGGTTGGTGTGGACGGCATAACGCGGGTTTTGATTGATACATCCCCTGATATGCGCAGCCAGCTTTTGGACGCGGGCATTGGCGAGCTTGATGCTGTGGCATACACGCATTCGCACGCAGACCATGTGCATGGCCTTGATGACTTGCGCATGATTGTCTTCAACCAGCGCGAGCGGCTGCAAGTCTGGGCCGATGGCGACACGCAACGCGATCTATATGCGCGGTTTGGTTATGCTTTTGTGCAACCCAAGGGCAGCCCTTATCCGCCTATTCTGGATATGAATACAATTGACGGGCGCTTTGAAGTGTCTGGCAAGGGTGGGGCCATTGGGCTTTTGCCTTTTGAGGTCAATCACGGCTCTATCGAAGCGCTTGGCTTTCGTATCGGTGGTTTGGCGTATTTGCCTGATGTTGCCGAAATGACAGAAGAGGCCTGGCTGGCTGTCGAGGGGGCCGATGTCTGGGTGTTGGACGCTTTGCGCCGTGCGCCGCATCCGACCCATGCACATCTGGCGAAATCGCTTGAATGGATCGAGCAAGCTGCACCCCTGCGTGCTGTGCTCACCAATATGCATATTGATCTGGACTATGCGACAGTTGAGGCCGAGACGCCCTCGCATATCACCCCCGCGTTTGACGGTATGGTGATTGAGCTAGAGGTCTAACATGCAGGCGCTTCTTGATGTCATTTTGCCTGTCTTCCTGGTGGTTGGGGCAGGCTATGCCACGGTACGGTTTGCGCTGTTTTCTGACCAGATAATTGACGCGCTTATGAAGTATACCCAAAACTTCGCGATACCTGCGCTGTTGTTCAAGGCGATTTCGGGTCTGGACCTCGGTCAGAGCTTTGATCCGGCTTTGCTTCTGAGCTTTTACACAGGGTCTGCGACTTGTTTTTTTGCGGGCCTGTTGGCGGCGCGCTATGTCTTCAAGCGCGACTGGGAAGACAGTGTGGCTATCGGCTTTTGTTGCCTGTTTGCCAATTCTGTGATGATGGGCTTGGCGATAACCGAACGTGCCTTTGGCAGTGAAGCTCTTGCGGCAAATTATGCAATTGTCGCGGTGCATTCGCCATTTTGCTATGGGTTGGGCATTACAGCGATGGAAATTGCCCGCGCCCAAGCAGGTGGGCAGCCAGCCCGCACCTTGCCGATGAAGGTAGGCAAGGCGATGTTTTCCAACGCGTTGGTTTTGGGGATCTTGCTCGGCTTTACTGTAAACCTGACAGGGCTTCAGCTTCCGACAGTGTTTACAGATGCCTTGGGCATGATCGTGAGCACGGCGCTGCCGCTTGCGCTTTTCGGGCTCGGGGGCGTTTTGGTACGCTACAAGATCAAGGGGGATGCCAAGATCGTTGCCTATGTTTGCGCGGTGTCTCTCATGCTGCACCCGCTTGTGGTGTGGTACATGGGGAAGGTCATGGTGCTTGATACGGGGCAGTATCGCTCCGCTGTCCTCACGGCGGCCATGGCGCCGGGGGTGAACACTTATATTTTCGCGTCCATGTACGGGAAGGCACAGAAAATTGCCGCGACCTCGGTTTTGGTCGCGACAAGCTTGTCTCTTATTTCGGTGTGGCTCTGGCTTGGCTGGTTGCCTTAGGCCGCTTGCGCCGATGTGCCGCGCGCGCTGATAAAGACGGCGCGGCGCTGGCCCCGCTGCCATGGCATCAGATGTGTTTCGTCTTTCGCGGCTTTAATCATGTTGTCGAGCCAGCGCTTACGCTTTGGTGTGTCTTGCATTGCTCTTCTCTCCTCAGTCTGTGCCGCTCGGTTGGCGGCTTCAGTGTTTCTCAGGAGTGAATAAAGCCCTCAAATGGGGCGCTGATTGGGCCAATTGAGGACAATATTGAAGTTATTTGGAACCAATCTCAAGGCAGCCAAGCCACTGTTTCGTCAGAGACGAATGACAGATACTAGGCGACCGTAGTCTTTTTCGCCAAGGTGGGTGGTGCGGCGGTAGCTGTAGAAACGGGCTTCGTCTGAATAGGTGCAGTGACCTGTCCATGTTGCATGGCCAACCCCGCGCGCACGGAGGCGGGACAGGCCGAAGGCGGGGAGATCAAAGAGGTATTTGTCGCTGCTGGTCCCGTTTATGAAGAAGCGGCGTGTCTCTGGGTCTGTGTCAGTAAACTGTTCGAAGAACTCTTGGCCCACCTCGTAGGCTTTTTGGCTGATACAGGGGCCTATGACTGCGGCAATGTTCGTGGCGTTTGCTCCAAGGGCCTCCATGGCATCGACTGTAGCCTCGAGTACGCCAGCCTGTGCGCCCTTCCAGCCTGCGTGAGCCGCGCCGATGACACCAGCTTTTTTGTCTGCAAAAAGAACTGGCTGGCAGTCGGCGGTCAGGATGGCAAGGCCAAGGCCTTGGCTTGCTGTGACCATTGCATCGGCTTTGGGCTTTTCGCTAAAGGGAGCGATGACATGGGCGACATCGGGCGAATGCACCTGATGCACAGACACAAGCGCATCATGTTCCAGATCGAGCGCCTGTGCCACACGGCCCCGGTTGTGAGCGACGATCTCGCTTTGATCAGAGGACCCTTGCCCACAGTTGAGGCCCGAAAAGACACCAGACGACGCTCCGCCTTTGCGGGTGAAGAACCCGTGTCTCATCGGGGCAAGCTTCTCGTCGGTGATGATTTCAAGCGTCATCTTCAAGTCCTGCTGGGGGTGGCGCCCCTTGTGGGGTCAGCGCCATGACTTTGAAGAGCGTCCCCATTTCTTCTGGATGCGTCAAGCGGCGATGTGCTGCGATATGGCTCTCAAGCGCCGCTCCAGAGAGCTTTTTTGCCAAAGCTTGTGCACGTGCGGTGATGCCGAGGCGCTCAAGAAAGAGGCCTTGGGGGGTGAGCTTGCTGTGTTGAACCTCAGCTGCGGCTTTGGCTAGGGCTTCAAAATCCACGTGGGCGGTCAGATCGGCGGTTCCGAGGGCGGAAAGCGGGCTCACTTTTTTGTGGGCTTTGAGCGCTTGAAATGTATCGCCTTTTGAGCGCCAGTCGCCATAGTCGATGATGAGCGCACATCCGCCGTGCGCGGCGATATGGCTGCTGATTTCGCTCGCGACAGCATCAGCATGGCCGCTAAGCTCGACAACATCACCTATTTCGGTGTCATTCCATCGGTGCTCAAGGGCAGCAAGCTGCGTGGCGTCTGTGAGCCCAAAGGCCAGCGCGCCGTCATCAAGGCCGACCACACGCTCGCGCCAGCCAGCTTCATCGCGGATGAATTGACGGATGGGCAGGGCATCAAAGAACTCGTTGGCAATCAGAAAAAGCGGCTGATTTTTTGGCGTAAGCTGATTGGCCCAAGCGGGCTGATAGCCAGCCAGCGCTGCTTTCTGGCGTGCGCGCAGAGCTGGCGACGTTTCGACCAAGAGGAGCTCTGCAGCGGCGTGAAACCCGGGAACTGCGCGTGTTGCGCGCATGATATCAGCCATAAGAGTGCCGCGCCCGGGGCCAAGCTCGGCCAGTGTGAAAGGGCTAGGTGCGCCCGCATCAAGCCAGCTTTGGGCAAGGCAGAGACCCACCAACTCGCCAAACATCTGGCTGATTTCGGGGGCTGTGGTGAAGTCGCCCTCAGCGCCCAAAGGGTCACGGGTGGTGTAGTAGCCGTGCTCTGGATGCTGCAGGCAGAGCGCCATGAATTCGGCCAGTGTCAGGGGGCCGCTGGCGCGGATCAGCGCCGTAATATGTTGGGCGAGTGCGTTCATGTCTTGGGCTGGCGGCGGGCCCAGAGGACAATGGCCGCACCAATAAGAACCATGGGCAGTGACAGGATCTGCCCCATTGTGAGGCTCAGAAAGACATGGCCAAAGGGATTGTCAGGTGAGACGAACTGCGCATCTGCTTGGCGGAATTGCTCTACTATGAAGCGGGCGGCGCCATAGCCCAGAACGAAAACCCCTGTGACCAGACCTCGCGTTTTGAGCGCGCCACGTGCGAAGGTGATGTAAAGCAGAATGAGGCCCAGTAGCGCGCCCTCAAGTGTGGCTTGGTAGAGTTGTGAGGGGTGGCGGGTGACTTCAGCCCCAGTGTAGAACCATTCGCCCGCCTTTTCGCAGCCTTGGATAACTGTGCTGTGGCACATCGAGGGGAATTTCATGGCCCAAGGCGCATCAGATGGGCGGCCCCATAGCTCTGCGTTTATAAAGTTGGCAAGACGGCCCAACATCAGGCCCCAAGGCACCCCAAGAGCTATGGTGTCGGCTGCGGCGATCTTGCTGACGCCGTTGCGCGCGCACCAGATCCAGGAGGCGAAGACGACCCCGAGGAAGCCGCCATGAAAGGCCATGCCGCCTTGCCAGACTTTCAGTATCTGGCTGGGGTTGGCGAGGTAGTAGGCCGGCTCGTAAAACAGCACAAAGCCAAGGCGCCCCCCAAGAATGATCCCCAGGATGATCCATGTGAGCAGGTCTTCAAGCTGTGGTTTGGTGAGCGGCGCGTCGCCGTGCCAAAGCGCGGGTGTGCTGACAGCGCGGATGCTGATGCGCCATGCAATAACAATCCCGACTATGTAGGCCAGTGCATACCAGCGCAGTGCAAACTCCATGCCGAAGAGCGGGAGGGTGAAAATCTCTGGTGAGATTTCCGGAAAGGGGATTTGAGCTAACATATCTCACGTTGTTGCCTGCCTTGCGGGTATGGTCAAGCTTGAGAATGCGGCCAAGCTGCCCCATATAGGGGCAAGTAACATGCCAAGGAGGCAAGCCCCATGCAAACACGCAATAAAGTACTGGATGATATTTCCCAGTTGATGACAAACGCGATGGGCGTAGCCCAAGGCGCGAAGACCGAGGCCGAAACGGCGATGAAGTCGATGATGGATCGCTGGCTGGCCGACCGCGACTTTGTGACCCGTGAAGAGTTTGATGCGGTGCGCGCTATGGCACAGAAAGCCCGCGAAGAGAACGAAGCGCTGAAAGCACGCCTTGATGCGCTTGAGACACCGAAGACGGCAGCGAAAAAGAAGTAAGCTTTCTGAGTTGGATTGTCGCTTGCGACATGTGCCTGAGGCAGGCCTTACCCGGGGATTACCTTTCCCGGGTTCATTATGTTCTGCGGGTCCAGTGCAGCTTTGATCGCGCGCATGGACGAGACGGCAGCTTTGTTTTTGCGGCGCGCCATTGAGGGCAGCTTGTAGGTTCCGATGCCGTGCTCGGCGGAGAAGCTGCCGCCGAAGTGCAGCACGCATTCTTCCACGATCTCCACAATCTGCGCTTTGATTTCGGGCGTGTGGCTGGGGGCTTTGACCGCGTAGTGGACATTGCCATCGCCAAGATGCGCAACGATGAGGGGGAAGGCTTCAGGGTCGGCCTGCTTTGATGGCCTCGTCAGCCATGCTGATGAAAGCTTCAACCTTGTCGACAGGGACTGCTATGTCGTTGTTGATGATGGGTGTTTGCGCGAAGATCACTTCGGCAGCGGCTTCGCGGCGGGCCCACATCTCACGGCGTTGGGCTTCGTTTTGGGCCACGACGGCGTCGAGCACCACGCCATCTTCCAAGAGCACCCCGAGCGTTTCTTCAAGCTGGCTTGAGACCATGGGCCGACCGTCTGGCCCGAGGGCTGCGCCTTGCTCGGAGGTTGCGCCGACTTCTACGAGGATGTTCACATCATAGCTGGTTTCAAACGGTGCACGCGCACCGCGTATGGCGGCCATGTGGGCCTCGATATAGGGGCGAGGCATATATTCGAAGGCCTCGACACTGCCGCCGGTGGCCGCTTGCAGGCGGTTGAGCAGATCAAGCGCGCCCGAGACACTTTGGGCAGCGACCATGGCTGTCGCGTAAGCGCGGGGCTTAGGGGCGAGCTTGAGCACAGCGCCTGTGATGATGCCAAGTGTACCCTCGGCACCGATGAACAGGTGCTTGAGGTTGTAGCCCGAGTTGTCTTTGTGCAGCTCGCTCATGATATCCATGATCTCCCCATTGGGGAGCACAACCTCAAGGCCAAGGCAGAGATCGCGGGTATTGCCGTAGCGTAGAACGTTGGAGCCGCCTGCATTGGTGGACAGGTTGCCGCCGATCATGGCAGAGCCTTGTGCGCCAAAGGTCAGTGGGAAGATGAGGTTGTGGGTGTCGACGGCTTCGCGGAGGGCCGACAGAACCACGCCTGCCTCGACCACAGCGAGCTTGGCTTCGGGGCGGATCTCGCGGATTTTGTTCATCCGCTCGAGCGAAAGCATCAGCGCGCCTTCGGCTGTCGAGGCGGCGGCAAGATTGGTGTTGCCCGAGACAGGCACCACCGCTGTGCCTGTTACGCCTGCGAGTTTTACAACAGCGGCCACCTCGGCGGTGTTGGCGGGGCGAACAACGGCGAGGGGGGTCCAACTGAATTCACGGGTCCAGTCGTGGCTATAGCGCGCCATATCTGCACCTGTGAGCAGGTTGCCCTCGCCAACGATGTCTTTGAGTTGTTCTAACATGCGCCTCTCCCCGTTTTAAAAACGTTAGTCGGACAGGCCACTCTCATCAAGCAAATGCCGCCCTCTGCGATCTTCCACTTCAATGATCCAGAGGTCGGGGTCCATTTTGCGTTGTTTGGCAAGGGAGGTATCAACCATGGCTTCCTCGCCCTCGGCGAGAAGTTCCCAAGCACGGCTGTCTGTCATGAAATCAAAGCGGCGCTGGAACGCCTTTGCACAGCCATCAAGTGTGTTGAGTTTGACAAGCACAGCGCCTGCCGTGTCGTCGCCATGCTTCACAACGAAGGCAGGTATATCATGCAGTCTGAGGCGGGTGAGATAAGCAGATACCCAGAAACTGGATATGAGCCTGCTCAAGCGTTGCCATCCTTGAAATCAAGGCCCATTTCGGAGTAGCGCTCGCTCTCTTCCAGCCAGTTGGGCCGTACTTTGACCTGCAAAAACAGGTGTACTTTGCGGCCCAAAAACTCTTCAAGCTCTTCACGTGAGGCTTTCGAGACAGCCTTAATCGTGTCGCCGCGTTTGCCAAGCAGGATGCCTTTATGACCGTCGCGCATGACGTAGATAATCTGGTCAACGCGGCAGGAGCCGTCTTTTCGCTCTTCCCAGGCTTCTGTTTCGACCGTGAGCTGGTAGGGCAGTTCTTGGTGTAGGCGCAAAGTGAGCTTTTCGCGGGTCATCTCTGCGGCGATCATGCGCATGGGTAGATCTGCGATCTGGTCTTCGGGGTAGAGCCAAGGGCTCTCTGGCAGCTCGGCAGCGAGCCACTCGCGCAAGGCGGGTACACCATGGCCACGCTCAGCCGAGATCATAAAGGTTTGCACAAACGGGTGCAGCGAGTTCATTTGTTCGGCCAGCTGTAGAAGAGAGTCAGATTTGACTTTGTCGATCTTGTTGATTGCCAATGCAACTTGCTGGTTGGGGTTGAGGCCTTTCAGGCTTTCGAGAATGTGCTTCACACCCTCTGAGATGCCGCGATGGGCCTCAATCAGCAGTACAACGATATCAGCATCGGCGGCCCCGCCCCACGCAGCAGCAACCATAGCGCGGTCAAGGCGGCGGCGTGGCTTGAAGAGGCCAGGTGTGTCGACGAACACGATCTGTGACTCGCCCTCAAGCGCTACGCCACGGATACGGGCACGTGTGGTTTGGACCTTGTGGGTCACGATGCTGACCTTTGCTCCAACCATACGGTTGAGCAATGTGGATTTGCCAGCGTTTGGCTCTCCGATCAGGGCAACAAAGCCTGCGCGTGTGGTCATATCTTGTGCTCCAGTAAAGGCTTTGGGCTGTTTAACGTGTTTTGGGCCTAGCCGCCAGCGCTGCGTGCGCGGGCGAAGCTGTAAACGCCTGAGAGAACAATCACCAGTGCTCCAATGAGTGTTAGTGTATCGGGGCGCTCGCCAAACACGGTGAAGGCAATAAGAAGGGCAAAAATCAGCCGCGTGTAGCGATAAGGCGCGACAAAGCCGATATCCCCCGCGCGCATGGCGCGTGTAAGCGCGCCATAAGCCACGACGCCGACCACGGCTGCGCCTGCTGTTAAGGCGAGGCTGTGAGCGTCAGGGAGGGTGGTGGGTGTTGCCTCAAAGAAGCTGACAATAAGCCCCGATGCCATGAGGACGGTGAAGCCGAGGCTTCCGAGCTGGGCTGTCGACATGGCAGGCGGGCTTGCGCGGGTCGCCAGATCACGGCCCGCAAAACCAATGGTGGCGAGCAGGGCGTAGAGAGAGGTCATTTGAAAACTATCAAAGCCCGGGCGAATGATGAGCAAAACGCCGATGAAGCCTGCGGCCATCGCGGCCCAACGCCGCCAGCCAACCGACTCGCCAAAAACAAAGATTGCTCCGAAGGTGACGACGATTGGCGCAGCCTGAAGAATGGCCGATGTGCTGGACAAGGGGGCCAGCGCTAAGGCGAGGCCAAAGAAGAGCCGCCCCATCAGCTCAAAGGCGGAGCGGATGAGCATGGTCCGTTTCAGGCAGGCTGGGTGAAAGACAGGCTCGCTCACGCTCAGTGAGCGCATCGCAAAAATTGCAAAGCCTATTGTGCCAAAACAGATCAAGGCTGTGCTGATCGGGATGGTTTTTGTGGCGGCTTTAAAGAAGCTGTCTTCCAGGGCAAAGGCGGCCATAGCCAATGTCATAAAGAGCGCACCATTGCGGTTGGTGCGAGCGTTCATGCTTTGCCTTCAAGGCGGCCCAAAAGCTCTGATGCGGCACCTTGCTCGGCTGCGCGTTTGGAATTGGCGGTAGAACGGGCTGTTTCACCGCTCTCAAGGGCGGCTTCAATTGTGAAAACAGGCGCGTGGTCCGGGCCTGTGCGTGCCGTCTCTGTATATTTGGGCGGGGCTTGCTTGCGGGCTTGTGCCCATTCTTGAAGGGCGGTCTTCGGGTCGCGCGCGTCGCTTTCGACTGTTTTGATTTTGCTGTTCCAGAACCTGAGGATAAAGGCTTTGGCCGCGTCAAACCCACCATCCAGATATACCGCCGCTATCACGGCTTCCATGGCGTCTCCAAGCAGCGCTGTCTTGCGCCGCCCGCCCGACATCATTTCGGAGCGCCCCAGTTTGAGCACAGCACCGATATCCAGCTCGCGCGCCAGATCAGCGCAGGCTTCTTTGCGCACCAGGGCGTTGTAGCGGGGGGCAAGCTGGCCTTCGCTCGCGCTCATATCGTCTTTCAGAAGGGCTTCGGCGATCACGAGGCCGAGAACGCGGTCGCCCAGAAACTCGAGGCGCTGGTTGTCCGGGCGTGTGGCCGAAGACATCGAGCTGTGCGTGAGCGCGCGAATGAGCAACTCGGGGCGCGCAAACGTATGGCCGATGCGGGCCTCGAAGGCCTGAAGATCAGCAGAGAGTTTCACTGGACGCGCTTGAAGAAGCGGTCGCTCCGCCAAGTCCAGAAATAAAGCATGGAGCTGCCTGCAGATGAGAACATCACGCGATCAGCGCGTCCGATCAGGTTTTCGTAGGGGACGAAGCCGACGCCGCCCACGCGTTGGTCAAAACGGCTGTCGGTCGAGTTGTCGCGGTTGTCGCCCATGAAAAAGTAATGCCCTGCAGGGACAGTGAAAAGAGGTGTATCATCCGCACGGCGTTGACCGATGTTGAGGATCGCGTGGGACCGGCCATTTGGCAGGGTTTCGATTTGACGAGATTTGGTGCAGGCGCCGCCAAGGCCGACGGAACCGTTTTCGCAGGATGGTTGCATCCGCTGCGGGCCCTGCATTTCGAAGGTTTCTGTGAATACGCCATCATCTTCGAGCTTAACAGGGGTGCCGTTGATGTGGAGTACACTGTTCTTGAGCTGGACAGTGTCACCTGGCAGGCCAATGAGGCGCTTGATAAAGTCTGAGCCATTCACGGGGTGGCGGAAGACCACAACATCGCCGCGCTCCGGCTCGCCGCCAAAGAGGCGACCATTGTCACCGCGCGACCACCCGCAAACGTCTTCTGCATCTATGTTGAGCCCAGCGGCCGGAATGCGAACAGAGGGGCAGGAGGCGTAGGAGTAGCCATAGGCCATCTTGTTCACAAAGAGGAAATCGCCAATCAGCAGGGTGTCTTTCATGGATCCTGACGGAATCCAGAAAGGTTGAAAAAAGAGCGTCCTGAACACACCTGCAATAAGAAGTGCATAGAAAATTGTCTTGAGCGTTTCGACGAAGCCGCCGCTGCTTTTTTTATCTTCTGATGTCATAAAGCCATTCCCTGCAAAGCTTGAAGCTACATGAGCCGCAAGGGCGGGGCTGTCAACCCAAGGGCGTGTTCTGGGGCGCTTTGCCCAGAGTGCTAGGCTAGGATCTGCCGCGCCTCTATCACCACAAACGCCTGCGCCCAGGGGTGGTCGTCTGTGAGGGTGACATGAAGGATGGCTTCGTGGCCAGCGGGTGTCATGGCGTCAAGGCGCTCTTTGGCCCAGCCTGTGAGCTCCATGGTGGGTTGGCCTGTGTGTAGGTTGGCAACGCCCATGTCTTTCCAGGCTATTCCCATTCTAAGGCCTGTGCCGAGTGCTTTAGAGCAAGCTTCTTTCGCGGCCCAACGTTTGGCATAGGTTCCGGCGGTGTCGTGTCGGCGCTCGGCCTTGGCTTGCTCGATGTCTGTGAAGACGCGGTCGCGAAACCTGTCTCCAAAGCGCTCCAGCGTGGCCGCGATGCGCTCGATGTTGGCAAGGTCTGTGCCGATCCCCAGGATCACGCGCGCGCCTCATCCATCAATGCGCGCATTTGGCGTATGGCGGCTTCCATGCCGATAAAGAGCGATTCGGCCATGAGGAAGTGGCCTATGTTCAATTCCATAACCTCTGGCATTGCGGCGATTGGCGCGACAGTTTCAAAAGTCAGGCCGTGGCCTGCATGCACTTCAAGCCCTAGCGAGTGTGCAAGGCGGGCGCCTTCTTTGAGCGCGGCCAGTTCGGCATCACGGGCGGCATAATTTCCTTCATAGTGGTGGTCGCAGTAAGCGCCTGTATGCAGTTCGACAACGGCTGCTCCGATCCGAGCCGCAGCGTGAATTTGCGCAGGCTCATGGCCAATGAAGAGCGAAACGCGGCAGCCAGCCTCTATGAGGGGGGCGATGAAGGCCCCGAGGCGGCTTTCGTCGCCAGCGACATCGAGACCTCCCTCTGTCGTGCGCTCTTCGCGCTTTTCGGGTACGAGGCAAACGGCGTGGGGGCGGTGCTTTAGGGCGATGGCCTGCATCTCGTGGGTTGCAGCCATTTCAAAGTTGAGCGGCGTGGTGAGGGCAGCCATGAGGCCGTCGATGTCGCCATCTCGAATATGGCGACGGTCTTCCCGCAGATGCGCGGTGATTCCGTCGGCTCCTGCTGACTCGGCAAGTTTGGCTGCGCGTACGGGGTCAGGATAGGCGCTGCCGCGCGCGTTGCGCACGGTTGCGACGTGGTCGATATTCACGCCAAGGCGCAGTTTGTCCGACGTTTCCATGCTTGCTCCTAACGATTCGATCTGTTGATTTTTATTTGATCAAATTCCCGCGAAAACCCCAAGCCCCTTTTCGTCGGGCCCTAAGGGAAGGTTGCGCATTAATCGGTCTTTTTCTTTCGCATCGCGGCGAGCTTGGCTTTGATGCGCCCTTTGCGGCGGTTTTGATAGGCGCGGATCACGGGAACTGAGATGTAGTAGCAAACGGAAGCTGTGATGATGCCCGGGATGATGCCACCGACGAGGTAGGGAAAAAACACCTCATCAAAGAAGATAGACAGGCCGTGCCAGTCGGCCGTATCTGTTGTGAACATCGAGCGAAAATTGTGCCAAAGGTCGGCACCTGCCTCAGCAAACTTGCCACCCAGCTTTTGTTCGGCGACTTCAAACTCGGTGCCAAGCAGCCAGTGACCAGTTTTGAGCGACGCGACGCCGATGGGGATATACGTCAGCGGGTTTCCGAAAAACGTGGCCAACAAAGCTGCGATGAGATTGCCTTGCATCACGCGCGCTGTGAGTGCGGCGACAATAAAATGCATGCCATAGAAGGGCGTAAAGGTTGTGAAAACACCCGCCCAGACGCCACGAGCTATTTTGTGGGGTGGGTCAGGCAGGCGGTGCAGGCGGTGGCGGACATAATGAAAGGCGCGGGTCCACCCCCCTTTCGGGTAGATGAAGTCTGCGACGACCTGCCACAAAGCCCGTTTGTCTCGCCGTTTGAAGACCAAACCTAAGTCCTTACCGTCTCTTGCGCCTCTGCCTCAGAGCCACTGTCAGGCCCGTTGTCGACAATGCTGGCCTCGGGGTCAATGACCCGTTGTAGCTGTGCCACGTTGTTTTCGGCCTCAAGGATGGAGCTGAGCAGATGCAGGTGCTCTGCATCTTTCAAATCTACATCTATGCGGAGTTTGTAAAAATCGGGTTTGCGATCAAGGAAGACAAGGTTTGAGATGTTGGCTTTGCTCTCACCGATCAGTGTACAGACACGCCCCAAAACACCTGCGTCGTTGCCGATGGTGAGTTCTAATGTCACGGGGTAAACCGCCGGGTGGTTGCCTGACTGCCAATGCAGGTCAAGCCAGCGGTCGGGCTGATCTTCAAAGTCGCTCAGTCTGTCGCAATCGATACGGTGGGCCACAACGCCTTTGCCACGATATGTGATGCCGACAATCCGTTCGCCAGGAAGGGGCTGGCAGCACGTGCCACGCTGAAAGTGTTGATCTGGCGAAAGCCCGATCACGGCGCGCTCTGGCGGTACAGAGTCTGATTTGTCTTCGATAAGATCGGGATAGACCGCTTGGACCACGTTGCGCGAAATGATTTCGGCACTGCCAAGCTGGGCCAGCACGTCTTCGGCACTTTCAAGACGCAGCTTTTTAGCAGCGGTGGCCAGCACTTTGTCGGTGGCTTTTTTCCCGACGTTCTCAAAAGCGGCACGCGCGATTTCGCGGCCCAGTGTGATGAAGCGGTCTCTGTCCATCTCGCGCAGGGCGCGCCGGATGGCACTTTTGGCTTTGCCCGTGACGGCCATATCAAGCCACGTGGCTTGCGGTGTTTGGCCCTCGGCTGTGATGATCTCAACAGACTGGCCGTTGCGAATGCGTGTCCAGAGCGGGACGCGCATATGATCAATCTTGGCGCCAACGCAGGCATCGCCGATCCGGGTGTGGATGGCGTAGGCAAAATCCAGCGGCGTTGCGCCGCGCGGAAGCTTGATCACATCGCCTTTGGGGGAGAAGCAGAAGACTTGGTCGGCATACATTTCAAGCTTTACAGCTTCGAGAAATGCATCGTGATCTTCTTCGGCATCGAATTGTTCGGTCAGCCCTGACACCCATTTGACGGGATCAACGGCAAAGGGGTTTTCGGTGCGCACACCATCACGATATGACCAGTGCGCCGCCACGCCGCTTTCGGCGACGTCATGCATCTGCCACGTGCGTATCTGCACCTCAACGCGCTTGCCGTCGCGGCCAGAGACCGTGGTATGGATCGAGCGGTAGCCGTTGGACTTGGGCTGGCTGATATAGTCTTTGAACCGGCCCGGGATGGCGCGCCAGCGCTGGTGGATAACGCCAAGCGTGCGGTAGCAGTCGGCTTCGTTGCGGGTGATGATGCGAAAGCCGTAGATGTCTGACAGGCGTGAGAAGGCGAGCTCTTTCTCCTGCATCTTGCGCCAGATCGAATAGGGCTTCTTGGCACGACCAATGATTTTTGCCTCAATNCNCGCTTTCTCAAGTTCCAGCGTCATATCGGCNGTGATGCGTTCGATCACATCGTCNGTTTCGTTTTGCAGGGTGATGAAGCGGCGCATGATACTTGCGCGCCCTTCGGCATTGAGCACTTTGAAGGCGAGGTCTTCGAGCTCTTCCCGCATCCATTGCATACCCATCCGCCCTGCAAGGGGGGCGTAGATATCCATCGTCTCACGTGACTTTTGCGCTTGTTTGTCAGGGCGCATGGCCTTGATCGTGCGCATATTGTGCAGACGGTCGGCCAGCTTGACAAGAATCACCCTCAAGTCGCGCGACATGGCGATAAAGAGTTTGCGGAAGTTCTCGGACTGTTTTGTTTCAGCAGAAGACAGTTGCAGGTTGGTCAGTTTGGTGACGCCATCAACAAGATCAGCAACTTCGCTTCCAAACTTTTCTGTCACCAACTCATAAGAGGCGCCAGTGTCTTCGATTGTGTCATGAAGCAGTGCTGTGATGATCGTGCTGTCATCAAGCCGCTGGCCTGCCAGAATTTGGGCGACAGCGAAAGGATGGGTGAAGTATGATTCGCCTGAATGGCGCTTTTGCCCGTCGTGCGCCGATTTGGCGAACTCGTAGGCTTCGGTGATCAGCCGCTCGTTTGTCTTGGGGTTGTAAGCGCGGACGAGGCTCAGAAGCTCATCGACTGGAGGGATCATCCGCTACCTTACCTTTTGCGCAGACCAGGGGTGTCGGCGTTAGCCTTGACCCTGGGCTTCCATAAGCTGCCGCAGAAGCTGCTCTTCTGACATGTCGTCATCAGCAGGCTTATCGGCTTCAGCACCCATGAGAAGCGCCATTGCGTCATCTTCGGGCTCGTCAACTTCGATCTGTGTCTGGTTGCTCTCGATGAGACGTTCGCGCAGCGAGTCGGCTGTCTGCGTTTCGTCGGCAATCTCGCGCAGGGCAACAACAGGGTTTTTGTCGTTGTCGCGGTCAATCGTGAGGGATGCACCAGCGGAGATTTCACGCGCACGGTGCGATGCAAGCATAACAAGTTCAAAGCGGTTTGGAACTTTGTCTACGCAGTCTTCAACGGTCACACGGGCCATGGGGTACTCCAGATCAGTCTAATGAAGGCCTGTTACTAAGAGCCATTGCCCATAAACACAAGCTAAAAAGCCCTCTCAAAGAGCGGCTACACCCTCTTTTTCACCAGCAGGAAGGGCCGCAAGCATCTGGCTGACGCTTTGGCGGGAGACCGGGTGCTCCCAGTCAGGTGCGATATCGGCGAGAGGGATGAGGACAAACGCCCGCTCTGCCAAGCGGGGATGGGGCACGATAAGCTCTTCGGGCGTCTTGATGCGCTGCAGTTCTGCGTCGAGATTTCGCCAGCTTTCATATCGGGCGAGGTCAGGAAGCACTTGGCTTCCGGCTGCGATGATATCTAGGTCGAGGCTGCGCATGCCCCACCGTTCGGTGCGGGCGCGGCCAAATTCGGCTTCTATCTGGTGCAGTTTGGCCAAGAGCTCCTGTGGCGGGAGACTTGTTTCAATTTGTGCTGCTGCGTTTACATAGTCTGGGCCAGCGCCAGCAGGAAAACAGGGGGTTTGGAAAAAACGGCTCACAGCTGTCACTGTAAGACCTGTTTCTGCCAGGCGGGCTATCGCTGCGCGCAAAGTGCTTTCAGCGGGGCCAGCAGAAGACGGCATGTTACCGCCGAGCGCTATAAGGTAAATTTGCGCTTTCGCAGTCATGCCAATATCCTGTGTTATCTGGCCTTTGACTTGATCGGCCCTGTATTAACGAATAACTAATCGCATTAGCCCAGCTTGCTCAACCACTCAATCATTCACTCAAGAGCAGGTGCGTACGGGCTGAACTGGAAGGATCATTTATGTTTTACAAAGACGAACGGCTTGCGCTGTTCATCGATGGATCAAACTTATATGCAGCGGCGAAGTCACTGGGGTTTGACATCGACTACAAGCTGTTACGGCACGAGTTTATGCGCCGTGGCAAGCTTTTACGCGCTTTCTACTATACAGCGTTACTTGAAAATGAAGAGTACTCACCGATCCGACCACTCGTTGACTGGTTGAATTACAACGGCTTCACCATGGTGACAAAGCCAGCCAAAGAGTTCACCGACAGCATGGGGCGGCGAAAGATAAAGGGGAACATGGACATNGAACTTGCAGTCGATGCTATGGAGCTNGCACCCCATGTCGACCATATTGTGCTGTTTTCGGGCGATGGTGACTTTCGCCCGCTNGTTGAGAGCTTGCAGCGGCAGGGGGTGCGCGTATCGGTCGTGTCGACCATCCGTAGCCAACCTCCGATGATTGCTGATGAGTTGCGCCGCCAAGCGGATAATTTCATTGAACTGAGTGATCTGAAAGACGTGATCGGCAGACCCCCCCGCGAAGACACAGGGGATGGTGCGCAGAGCCAGGAAGATCACGACTGATATGCGGATCTTGACCTAATCAGGGCGCAGTGTCTTTGACATCTGCGCCCTTTTTTACGAGCTGGGTCTAGACGTGTGGGAGCGCATCGCTTAGCTCAGGGGGCACGAGGAGCACGCTTATGACAAAACCACCTCTCAAAGTAATTCTGGCGGCGCCGCGCGGCTTCTGTGCGGGTGTTGACCGCGCCATTAAGATCGTCGAGATGGCGATTGAAAAGTGGGGCGCGCCTGTCTACGTGCGCCACGAGATTGTTCACAACAAATATGTTGTGGATGATTTGCGCGGCAAGGGTGCTGTTTTTGTCGAAGAGCTAGAAGACTGCCCCGATGACCGGCCCGTTATTTTCTCGGCGCATGGTGTGCCCAAGGCTGTGCCAGCCGAGGCGGCGCGGCGTGAAATGGTTTTTGTGGATGCGACTTGCCCCCTGGTGAGTAAGGTTCACATTGAGGCGGAGCGTCATTTCGCGGCGGGGCTTCAGATCATCATGATTGGCCATGCAGGCCACCCCGAGACAGTCGGAACGATGGGCCAGCTTCCTGAGGGGGAAGTGCTGTTGGTGGAAACAGAGGCAGACGTGGGCGAAGTGGCCGTGCGCGACGAAAGCAAGCTGGCCTTTGTGACCCAAACCACCCTCTCGGTTGATGATACCGCAGGTATTGTGGCCGCGCTTCAGCGGCGCTTTCCCGCTATCGTTGGGCCACACAAAGAAGATATTTGCTACGCCACGACCAACCGTCAAGAAGCGGTGAAAGCCATGGCGACAGAAGTGGATGCCATGTTGGTGGTCGGTGCCCCCAATTCGTCAAACTCCCAGCGACTTGTTGAGGTGGGTGCAAATGCGGGGTGTGGCTATTCTCAGCTCGTCCAACGCGCCACCAATATCGACTGGCGCGCACTGGAGGGCATCACATCTATTGGCATTACGGCCGGGGCCTCTGCGCCTGAGCTCTTGGTGCAAGAGGTGATTGATGCCTTGGCTGCGCGGTATGAACTTGATGTTCAGGTGCTGGAAACGGCGCAAGAGAATGTCGAATTCAAGGTGCCTCGCGTGCTGCGGATGCCCGTATGAGTGCCGATGTCGAGACGCTTGCGGTCTATGATGCAAAGGCGCAAGACTACGCTCGCCTCGTGGTGAGCAAAGCCGAACATAAGAGCCTTGCCGAATTTGTCGCGGATTTGCCTGATCGTGCGCGGGTGCTTGATCTGGGCTGCGGGCCGGGCCATTACGCGGCCGAGATGCTGCGACTGGGGTGCCGCGTTGATGCCGTGGACGGCTCTGCTGCTATGGTAGAGCTCGCGCGCCAAGTCGACGGGCTGAATGTTTGGCAGGCGTTCTTTGACGAGCTTGATGCCGAGAACATTGTTGCACGCCCCGCGGGAAAAGCTGCCTCAGCACATGGCGCAGATTAAGCGGGCGATTAAGACAGGCGGCGTTTTTCACATTGGAATGAAACTTGGTGATGCGGAGTCTCGAGACGTTTTGGGGCGAGCATATACCTATGTGACGGAAGCCGAGCTCTTGGCTTTGCTGAAAGATGCTGGCTTTGAGCCTTATGAAACCTATCTTGGAGAGGGGGCTGGCTTGTCTGGAACCGTAGATAAATTTATTCTCGTGCGTGCCCATGGCTGAGCTTTTTGCCTATACTGACGGTGCCTGCAGCGGCAACCCAGGGCCAGGCGGTTGGGGTGTTCTGCTTTTGGCGAAACAGGGCGCTGAAGTTGTGAAAGAGCGTTGCCTGCAAGGTGGTGAAGCAGACACAACAAACAACCGCATGGAGCTTTTGGCGGCTATCAACGCGCTGGAAACACTGGAAAAGCCATCCCAGTTAACTGTGGTGACGGACAGCGCCTATGTGAAAAACGGTGTGACTGGCTGGATTTTCGGGTGGAAGCGAAATGGCTGGAAAACATCAAACAAGAAGCCCGTGAAGAATGTCGATCTCTGGCAGCGCCTTGACGCTGCACAAGAGCGTCACGCGGTGACTTGGAAGTGGATCAAGGGGCATGCGGGGCACGCTGAAAACGAGCGTGCTGATGAGCTGGCGCGCGCGGGCATGGAGCCGTTCAAGCCGAAGAAAGCAGCAGGATGAGCGCACTCGCTCTTCTGGATTATGCTTCGGTTTTGATCTTTGCCCTGACGGGGGCGTTGGCCGCGAGCCGTGCGCAGCTTGATCTGATCGGGTTTGCGTTTCTGGCCTCTCTTACGGCTGTGGGGGGAGGCACATTGCGAGACCTGCTGCTCGATCGCAATCCTGTCTTCTGGATTGCCCAGCCTGAGCATATTGCAATTGCCTGCTTGGCTGCTGTGCTGATCTTTTTCACGGCGCATCTGTTTGAAAGCCGTGCAAAACTCTTGCTGTGGCTTGATGCTTTGGCGCTTGGTGTGGCTGTTGCCGCAGGTGTTGGTGTGGCGATGGCGCTTGGCCATGAGGCACCGGTCGTCTTGCTGATGGGCGTCATGACGGGCACGTTTGGGGGGCTTATGCGCGACGTGGTTGCCAACGAGGTGCCGATGGTGCTGCGACAGGGAGAGCTTTATGTGTCTGCGGCATTTGGTGGCGCTTGTGTGGCGCTGTTAGCGGCTCTGATCTCAGGCGCGCCACTGGTTGTTTTTGGATCTTGTGTTTTGAGCACATTTGTTTTGCGGGCAGGGTCTATTGCCTTTGGATGGCGGTTGCCCGTGTATCGGGCCCGTCCTCCCAAACCCTAACGTTTGAAATATTTCTGCCAGATCCAGATGACGAGCATTGCGCCCATGACCGCGCCGATCAGGCCGCCGAGCAGGCCCATGACAGTGAGCAGAAAGCGTAACAGAAAGCCGCCGACGAGCGCGCCTGCGATGCCGATGGCCATTGTTGTGACAATGTCTGTTTCAAGCCGCATCAGCCGTGTGGCGAGAAAGCCCGCAGCCGCGCCGATGATGATCAGGTAGAGCGCCATATCACTTCCTCCAATGAGTCGGAATGATCACGAGTGCCCCGATAGAGGCTGCTATCGCGTTCATCCCATGGCTTCTAAACCCGATGTTGAACATCAGGCTGATGAAGTAAAACACGAAGGCTCCGCCGACACAGATGATAATGGATTGCAGAATGCCGTTGTGTGTGAAGCGTGAGCGCTCGCTGAGGTAGCCAATGATACCGGCGATAACGACCGTTCCGATCATGGAGGGGAACATGAAACTTTTGTCCTTAACTAAGGCGCGTTCCCGTCGGGAGAGGGGTGCCGCGTGTGAACTCTTTAACATCTTGAGCCTGACTGCCTGCTTTTTGCAAGCGGAGTAGCTCGACTGCGCCTGTGCCGCAGGCCACTGTCGCGGGCGGCATAAGCACTTCGCCTGCGCCACCACGGCCCTCTGCCAAGCGCGAGGNCAGAAGCTTCAGGCGCGTGCCGTTCAGCTCGCACCATGCGCCAGGGAAGGGGGACAGGCCCCGGATCTGGCGGTCAATCTCTTCGGCGGGGCGGGCCCAGTCAACGCGGGCTTCGTCTTTGCTGATCTTTTCGGCGTAGGTGATGCCAACATCTGGTTGCGGCTCGGGCGTGAGGTGCGACAGCTCTTTAAGTGCGATGATAATGGCCTCTGCACCAAGGGCTGAGAGGCGGTCATGAAGCTGTGCTGTTGTTTCCTCGGCTCCGATGGCGGTGCTTTGGCGCAGGAGTACGGCCCCTGTATCAAGGCCCGCATCCATCTGCATGATGCAAACGCCTGTTTGCGCATCCCCCGCCATAATGGCGCGATGGATCGGGGCTGCACCACGCCAACGGGGCAAGAGCGAGGCGTGGATGTTCAGGCAGCCGTGGATTGGCGTGCTAAGGATGGCTTGTGGTAGGATCAGACCGTAGGCGACAACAACGGCAATTTCAGGTGCGAAGGCAGCGAACTCTGCTTGCGCGTCTTCGGTTTTGAGGCTGACAGGGTGGCGCACTTCAAGCCCGAGTTCGACAGCGCGGGCGTGAACGGCGGTGAGCCGCTCTTTCTTACCGCGACCAGCGGGGCGGGGTGGCTGGCAGTAGACAGCTGCAACCTCGTGGCCATCCGCAACCAGAGCGTCCAGAACCGGGACGCTGAAGTCGGGTGAGCCCATGAACACAAGTTTCATGACAGCTTCCTTGCACGGCGCAGGAGCATGTCCCGCTTCACTTTTGAGAGGCGGTCAAAATACATACGCCCATTGAGGTGATCAATCTGGTGCTGCACCGACGTTGCCCAGAGGCCGACAAAATCGCGTCGGTCAATCATGCCTTCGGCATTCATAAACCGTACGCTCACGCCACGGGGGCGCTTGATGACAGCGGACATGCCTGGCAGGTTTGGGCTGGCCTCGTCATGTTCACGAAAGACGCCGCTGGCGTCGATGATTTCTGGGTTTGCCATGAGCACGGCTTTGCCACGCTCTTCGCTGGCATCCACCACGGCAAGCCTCAGCATCACGCCAATCTGAGGAGCCGCAAGGCCGACACCTGGCATGGCTTCCATAGTATCGACCATGTCGGCCCAGAGTGCGCGGATATCATCGGTGATGGCCTCAACCGGGGCTGCTTTGGTGCGCAGGCGTTTGTCGGGCCAAGGGATGCAGGTGCGAACGGTCATTTGGAGGCCTCAAGGTAAGGGGTTTCTAGGCGTGCACGGGTTTCAGCGCTCACGCGGTCAAAGTGAAGCTTGCCTTCGAGGTGGTCAAATTCGTGCTGGATAATCCGCGCTTCGGCCCCCGAGAAGCGCGCGGTTTGCAGCGCGCCCTCTTCGTCGCTCCAGCGCGCACAGACGCTTTCAGAGCGGCTGACAGGCACTGCAACATCAGGTACAGACAGGCACATTTCATCAAGTGACACTCTGTCCCCCTCGGGCATGATCTCTGGGTTGATCATCACCAGCGGTGTTTTTGTGCCGTCTTTCCAGCCTGCATCCATCACGAAAATACGTTGGAGGACACCCACCTGCGGCCCTGCCAGGCCGCGCCCCTTTGCGGCATACATGGTGTCAAACATATCAGCAATCAGTGGCCCCAGCTCAGCCTGTTCTACAGGCTCGCAGAGTGTGCTGAGCCGTGGATCGGGCCATTTGACGATCGGGCGCACACTCATGTGCGCGTCATCTCGCGTTTGAGCTTTTGCATTTTGCGGGTGATCATCTGGCGACGCATTGCGCCGAGATAGTCGATGAAAAGCTTGCCGTTGAGGTGGTCGATTTCGTGCTGCACACAAGTGGCCCATAGGCCATCAAATGTCTCGGTCTGTTCGTTTCCGTCGCGGTCCATCCAGCGCACATCGATGACCTTGGGGCGCGTGACTTCGCCGTACTGATCCGGGATCGAAAGGCAGCCCTCTTCGTAGGTATTCGTCTCGTCAGAGGAGGCAATGACCTCAGGGTTGAACATGGCGACGGGGCGGGGCGTTTCGCCGTCTTCCTTCACGCAGTCCAGAACGATGAGCCGCGAGAGCACACCTATCTGGGGGGCGGCCAAGCCGATGCCCGGCGCTTCATACATGGTCACGAGCATATCGTCGGCCAGTTTGCGCAAATCATCCGAAAGGTCGGCCACGGGGGCGCAGACCTTTTTGAGGCGGGGGTCGGGGTGTATCAGAATAGGCCTTTTCATGAGGCTCATTTAGGCGATGCAACCGCGCTGCGCAACATGGCCTTGCGCTTGGGGCGGAAATGGATAGCTTTTGACGCGAGATAACTCTGGAGAGCCCACATGAATTTTGACGAGATCATCGACCGCAAAGGAACCCACTCGGCCAAATGGGACATGATGGACAAGCTCTATAATGTACCTGCTGATGACGGGATTGCCATGTGGGTGGCGGATATGGACTTCCGCCCGCCTGCCTGCGTGCAAGGGGCTTTGGAGCGCATGGTCTCGCATGGGATCTACGGCTACTATGGCGGAGACGCCGAGTATCGTGCTGCGATCTGCTGGTGGATGAAAGAGCGGCATGGCTGGGAGGTTGACCCAGCTGCTATTTTCACGACCCACGGTTTGGTGAATGGCACCGCGCTGTGCGTGGATACCTGGACAGAAAAGGGCGATGGTGTTGTGCTTTTCACACCCGTCTATCACGCCTTTGCCAAAGTGATTAAAGCCAATGGCCGGCGCGTTGTCGAATGCCCCATGGTGCTTGAAAACGGGCGCTACGAGATGGACTTTGACGCCTACGAAGACATTTTGGATGGCACTGAAAAGATGGTTATTCTGTGCTCGCCACACAACCCGGGCGGCCGTGTCTGGAGCACAGACGAGCTGCGCCAAGTGGCTGAGTTTGCGAAAAAGCATGATTTGATTTTGGTGTCAGACGAAATCCACCATGATCTCGTGATGCCCGAGGCCAAGCATACGGTTATGGCCAATATCGAGGGGATTGAAGACCGGCTTGTCATGATGACGGCAACGACCAAGACGTTCAACATAGCGGGTGGGCATTCGGGCAATGTGATCATTCCCGACGAAAAGCTGCGCGCGGATTTCAACGCTAAAATGATGGGGCTTGGTATTTCGGCGAACTCTTTCGGGATCGAGATGGCCGAGGCGGCCTATTCACCTGAAGGCGCGGCTTGGGTTGATGCGCTGGTTGCCTATATCGATGGCAACAGAAAGGTCTTTGACGCGGGTATCAACGCTATTCCTGGCCTCAAATCGATGGGTTTGGAGGCAACCTACCTCGCATGGGTTGACTTTGAGGGCACCGGAATGAGCCGTGAGGAGTTTACCCGCCGTGTGGAAGAAGACGCGAAGATCGCGGCCAACCATGGGCCGACCTTTGGCACAGGCGGAGAAAGTTTTCTGCGCTTTAATCTGGCCACGCCACGCGCCTATGTCGAGCAAGCGGTAGAACGGCTGCAAAGAGCGTTTGCAGATTTGCAATAAGCTTTAGTGCAGCGAGGGCTGCGCTTT
>P_2C_Liq_2_UnCtyDRAFT_1000071_pt1 | contig 25315 bp, 43 predicted proteins | sample Pon2CUnioCityCA_FD_10236 | JGI IMG/M metagenome (IMG submission 10236) | reverse complement strand
GTTGCACAAGTTAACCGCAACTTGAGAGGCTGGGTATAATGACCGCAGCAACAATGATCAACTACACCGTCAATCCTTTTTGGAGTGGCTTAAAAGCATTTGGCCGTGGCACTTGGAATGTCATGGAGTCAATGGGCAAGGCACGTGCCGCTGCTGAATTGGCTCGCTTGGGCTATCACGAAGCAGCCCGCAACTTGATGTTGATGGAGAGATAATATGTGGAATCGTTTTATCAAAGCAATGGAATACCGTAGTTACTGCATGGCAATCCGTGAATTGCGCAATAAAGGGTTGTACAAAGAAGCACAACGTATTAGTGAATACAAACACAACATGTATCCTACACACTAATAGAAGCAAGCGTCTGTTTTATTTAGACGCTTTTTTCTTGACATAAATAAAAAACTACGCTATAGTAGTAACACACATAGATACACAGGAGAACAACTATGAATGATATGACAAAGAACTTTGAGCAGTTTGCCGACATGATGAAAGCAGCAATGCCACAAGTGAAAGCAAACAAGAACGGTTACGAACTACGCACAAAAGTGCTAGAGTTTGCACAGAACCAAGCGTGGCAGGACTATCACGCCAAGTTGGGTGCTTTTGAAACTACAGTTACCAAAGACGGTGACGAGATTGTAACCACTATTGAAATGCCCGAAGTGCCAGGTGCTGAACAAGTGCTTGAAACAGCCAACAAGTTCTATGAATTTGTAAGTGGCAATGCTAATAAGAATAAATAACTATATACAATAATACTTTAAGTGACAGGGCATAGCCCTTTTTAACTAATAAAAATAGAAAGCCCCTCGTTTAGTAATACTAAACGGGGGGTCAATCTTTATTAGAATCCAATGATCATTACATGAACATCAGTTAACCCTACACTTGATTCAATTGTAATGTTATTTGTATCAACAGAAACAACTTCACAGGATATACTTGCGCCTGAACTATCTGAAACTCGGATAGTAAATTGATCTTTGTCAGATAATCCCATTGCATGATTAACAGTCAACGGCGTATCTGCTACAAGAGTAAGAGATGAATTAAAGTAACGCTTCATCAATTCGCCATGCACTTCGTTAATAGCTGCTGTTACATCAGTTGCAGTTGTATCTAAACTCATTGATCCTAGATCTGCATCTAGTTCGTTTACTGCTGCTGCAAGATCAGTTGCTGTTGTTGTAAGCGTAGCACCCGAAGCACCGACATCACCGATATCAACACGTAATTCACGGATTGCTGCTGACAAATCTGTAGCAGCAAGCCCTGTTAGTGTCATGTTACCAATGTCAGTTTCGTGTTCATTAATTGCTGTAACTAGAGAACTTGCAGTTGTATTTAGGTCGCCAACTGCGCCGATATCATTTTCGTGTGCTGCAATTGCTGCTGTAACTGTTGAGCCAATAGCTGAGATATCAATATTACCTAGCTCTGCATCTAGTTCATTAATTGCTGCTGCTAGATTGGTTGCTGTTGTTGTGAGTGTAACACCGTTGCCTGTGTATGTGTCTAGTTCTGCAATAGCACCACTTACAGTTGAAGCAGTTGTTCCCATTGCCACAGATGTAATTGTACCTAGTTCTGCATCTAGTTCGTTTACTGCTGCTGCAAGATCAGTTGCTGTTGTTGTAAGATTACCTACAGTCCCAATATCAGCTTCGTGCTCATTGATAGCACCGGTTAGTGTTTGTGCTGTTGTATTAATAGTTGTGCCAGGTGCAGTAACAGTAAACAGCTCAGAACCTTCTAGGGTTGCGGGAGTAATAACTTTAGATGTATCTGTTCCTGTGTTTACTTCTGTTTGTGTTGCAAGTTCTACTATGCCTAGACTTGTTTCAGTTGCTTCTTCGGTATTACGTTGAAATACACTTGCTTCTGTTGCACTTGTAAAAAGTACAATGTCACCAATTTCTACAACACCTGACGGTGAGAATGTAACGCCTGTTGCTGTTAGTGTGCCAGCTGTGTCAACTGCATACTGAGAACCACTTTCTTTGTTTACACTGTCTGCATTAGTTGGATTAATAGTACCTTTGTAGATAATACTACCTGTAACAACAAGAGCATCTCTAATCCATGCTGAGCCGTCCCAGATATAAGGAGCATCTAGATCTGTATCCCAAACCTGTAAACCAACATTGCCTGCACCAAGGCTTGATGCTAATGTTGTCTTGTCACTCGTTGTAATATTTTGTAAACGAGCACCTTTTAGTTCACCAACATTAAGCATGTCAATATCGTGATAGAACTTTTTAGTTGCCATTTTGTTTCTCCCTCAAGAATTATTATTTGTATTTATCTGAATGCTTTACTTACTGTGCACTACTCTCAGTGTGTGGCCAGTTAGATCTACATTCGATTCAATCTGTGCACTATTGTTGTTAATTTTAAGCTGAACTTCTACTACACTGTTATCGCTATCGTCTAATACCTTAGCATCGATATAGTTTTCTATATTGTAAATTAAGAAGTTAAGTGTAACTGACGATCCTGTTAGTGGAAAGTCATCAATATAAATATCAAGACTGCCAGTTGGGTCCCCACTACTGCCGCCATTACTAATATATGAGATACCACCTTGTGTCTCACCATCGGACATTCTAATGATGCCATCGCTGTCGTCATAAAAGAGCCTACCTTCGTCGCCAACAAACTCATTCGGATCGCCTTTTACTCGTGATGCCCATATTTTGTAAAACGCCATCGGCCATTATCCTACCGTCTAGCTGCTGGTCTTTGTGATTGATCTGCACCTGCAAATGTCACTTCTTCTTCGTCACCAATATCCTCATCATCTGCTGTAAGACTATCTATTACTGGTGACTTTTTACCTAGTGCTGCTTTCTTTAATTCTAAATCCTGTTGCTGAGGTGTGACCATAACAGGATTACTATCAAGTTCATTGTCAGCATTGTTATCAACATCAACTTCAGGATCTCCGTCGCCGTTGATCTTAATATTAATAGGGATGTTGATTGTAAATTCTCTTGCTCGCATAATAGTCTCCTATGGTATTTATGCTATCGTATCTCCACCCAACATAAACTTCCAAACACATCCATACTATTTTTTTCAGGTGATGTAATTGCTAGAGTATAAACATCACTTGTATCAGCTAAGGTAGTGGTCGTGTGTCTTTCTATTTGTGTTAGCACTCCTTCTAGAAAATTTATTGTCTTTCCTAGATTTTGATTGCTGATATATCCCGAGCGAATTACTGTGCCACCTGACATACCAGTAGCATCGTTGTTGTACTCTACATAGCTATTGTCACTGTCAGAAGACCAAGTTCCGCCTGTGATGGTTGCATTTTGTCGTATTTCGTAAATTATATCTCGTGATCCTGTTGTATTGTCAAAAGTTGCTGCTGAAAACTCTTTTAACATTACCACGCCATTTAACTTGTCACTCTTTAGTCTAATACTAATTACCGGCGAAAAGTCACCTGCATCACCAAGTGTGTATCCTGTAACAGGTGAATGTATGCTAGTTTCTACACCTTGTATACCGAGCTGACCTTCTGATAGTACTGAATGACTGCCGTGAAACAGTGTATGCTGTCCTAGGAAGTTGCTGCCTGTGTTTTCTAATTCTACACGCAGAGGTAAAAATGCACTGCTAGCCCATGTATAATTGACTTGGTTAGCATGTTCAAATTCATGTGCTACAATTGTTTGATGTCCAATAGTAAACTTGAATTCAACATGCCCTGCGCCATACCATTCGTATTCGATAACAACCAGCTGTATCTTTTCAAAATCGATTACAATACCGCTAGGACCAGTTCCGTCTAGCTTATCTCTGTTCCAATTTGCACGTTCTATTCTTGTTTCTTCTATGCCTTCAGATGTTGTGCGTCTTACTACAACATTATAGTCAGTGCCATTGTTTTCTAGATATGCACCGTTGTCTTGATCAAATATACCTACACGCCTGCGGATATTATCTCTAGCTGTACCAAATATCACTGCCATTGAAGCTTCGTTAGGGCGTCCTGGAATATAACGCATTACTCTTTTGGTTTGTCTTATAACTTTATCGCCTGTAACCGATCCTACGGTTAACTTGGCCATACTCTTTATGCCATCAAGTTCTGAAGATCCGTTTACAGCTTCTTCGTCCCAAATATCTGTTCGTTCGTTGTATTGATATGAACAGTAGTCTATAATTTCATAAGTACTGATTTTACGTCTATTCTTACTGGTTAGCTCTGCTCCGTCGTTTACTCTTAGTTCAAGTTGGCCTTGACTGTTTGGTACGGTACCTATTATACTGATAGGATTGCCTGTGTCGTTTTTAACTTCTACTTCTGGAATGCCGTCTATTGTTATTGTGCCGCCTAGTATGTTAGCATCAACTGTTCCGCTTACTGGAATAGGATTACCTTCGTCATTTGATATTTCAACGTTACTAACATTTAGTTCGTCAACAGTAATAGCACCATCAACCCGCACACGGATCAGAGGTTTTCCTTGTGCATCGTATTCCATAGTCTTGTGTAGATTTACAAGGTTAGGTTCGTTTGGGTGTACATAGTCTGTGCTGTTGGGTATATTATTAGGCATTGATTATCTTATGTCCTCTAGTTATCTAACTTCAATCCAACCTAGGCTGGCAAAGCCTGATTTGTTAGCATTAATAGATGCTACGGCAATAAGGAATGTACCACTAGTATCGCCCAGTGTGGTTGTGGTGTTGCGAAGTAACTGTGTTAAACTACGATTAGGAAACGTATATACATTACCTTGGTTAGTAGCATTTACAAAGGTAGTTGACAGAACTGTACCTCCTATGAAACCTGTGGCTGTAAGATTGTATTCAACAGCACTTTCGTCACTATAACTTATCCAGGTACCGCCTGTTACAGTAGGCAACTCAACAATACGAATAAAGATGTTGGTGTTGTCCAGTGTTGCCGCAGAGAACTCATCTGGTATAACCACACTGTCAAGTGCTGTGTCTTTAAGACGTATAGCAACCAAAGGATAAAATGTGTTAGCAGTTGACAAAGTTCTTCCTGTGACAGGCGTTGATATACTGCTCTGTCTACCTAATATTTCTGTGCTACCCTCTGTGGCAAACGAGTGCGAACCTTGATAGAAAGTGTGTGTGCCTGCTGTACCACCTATGTTTTCTATTTCAACCCTTACTGGCAGTGCGGCTTTCGCTGCCCAAGTATGATCCTGTCTGTTAGCATGATATATTCTGTGTATGGGATACTTGTTGTTGTCTATGATAAAGTTCCACTCAACCATACCAGCACCATACCATTCGTACTCAATACTCATATGTTGAATGTTGTTAGGATTTGCTGTAACACCACTAGGACCTGTGCCGTCTAGTTTGTCCACATTCCAATCATCACGGGCAAAACTTTCTTCATCCACAACACCCAATGCGGAGTTTCTGCGTAGTGTACAACGATAGGTTCCGTCGCCGCTGTCCTCAAAGAAGAATCCGTTTAAGTCATCAAACATACCAAAGCGTCTGCGGATACCTGTGGTGGGTGTGCCAAATATCATAGTCATTGACACTTCTCCCTGGCGTCCTGGAATGTATCTTTGTACACGCTTGGTTTGTCTATATACCTTGTCGCCCACATTAGGACCCACAGTCATCTTAACCATGCCTAGGTATTCGTCGTGAACAGAACTACTGCTCGCACCCGTTACTATCTCGTCCCAAATGTCCAAATCCTTGCCTGTAGTAAAGGTAGCAAAGTCTGTTACTTCGTAGGTGCTCATCTTCACACGGTTCTTTGATGTGTGCTGTTTGGTAGTGTCGTCTATGCGTAGTACAGGCTGACCATATGGATCGTACGCCATTGCAGTGCGTAGATCTAATAGATTGGGTTCATCTGAATGTGTATAGGAAGTGCTATTAGGTTCTTTAACTGCCATTAATATCCGTACCTTGCTTTAGTTGTATTAAAGTTTTCCAACACTTCCGCAGCACTTAGACTTTTGTTATATATTCGTGCTTCGCCTAGACCACCAGCGAAGTGGCTGCCGTCGCCCATGTTGGTTTCTGTGCCTGCGCCAAACAATAGATAGTGAGCTGTTTCACCGTCATCGTGCGGACTATCATAAACAACATTCGCACTGGCTACTTCGGTTCCATTAATGTAACCCTTGACTGTGGTGCCATTGTAGGTCAACGCCATGTGATACCATGTGCCGTAACTGAGTGCAGTGCCCGAATCACTAGTAATACCTGTGCCATTCCATAATCCAAAGTAAGGCACAGGGTTGCCTGCACTTTCTACAAACTCAATCGCCGAATAGTGATATTCTGCGGCAGGTGTAGTAGTGTTTGTCACTTGTAGAACAACTCCGCTGTCAGTAGGCTTTGCCCATATGCCCGCACTGAATATATCTGGATTGCCAATATCGCTATATAAGTTTGCGGTTCTGATGTAGTCATCGTTGCCATCTAACACAATTGCATCTTCGCTAGTATTGTATGTTGCTCCGCCTACAACTGTTGCATCATTGTCATTGCCGCTTTGATCTATTATGAGTGTGCTATCGGCAACTTTGGGGTCGAGGCTAGTCTTTAGTTCGTCCAGTGTTATGCCACCGGTACTCCACGGACGCCCTAATAACAATCCGCTGCTGTTAGGATTGTTGATTACATTGTTAGTGTTGTTGTCGTTTGGTGCGTACTGTGTAGGTAGTTCTGTTATGTCGTAATCTTCGCCGCGCTTGGCTGCTGCTAATGCTAGTTTTGCTAGCTGTCTGTCACGCTTGTAAGTAAGAGTTGAAATATTATTTGCTGCCATTGTCTTCTCCGTATACTCTAATAGAATTGCCTCTGATGTCTGCAGGGTGCTTGGGGCCGTTAAAGCCGCCGCCGGCGTCAGTTGTAACACTGTCTACATCTGCTACTATTTCATTAGGAGTATTTGAATACTCACCAAAGCTGTCATTGTTCAGCATAGCAAGGATAGATTTAAATCTATTCTCAATATGTGCAGGATCATCTTGTATCTCTAGTGTGCCCTCAATGTCTTGTGCATCGTGTGGCCCTTCAAGTTGGTCCAGTAAATCTAGAACCTGTCTAACAATATCTGTTGCTCGCATCTTAATCTCCTACACTGTATTTAGTTTTTTTAAGAACAGCAGATAAATAATGCTAGCAGTTAATTACCTGCATAAGGAACCAGACATGATAGACATTGCACCTTTTAGAGATTTACTTGATAGTTTTCGAGATCAAGGAAAATACCGAATATTCAACGATATTATTAGAGAAAGGGGAGATTTTCCAAGAGCTCTATGGTATGGACCTTACAGTATAAAAACTATCATCAACTGGTGTTCAAATGACTATCTCGGAATGGGTCAGAATCAAACTGTAATTGATGCTATGCAAACAGCACTATTACAAACTGGTGCTGGGTCAGGCGGTACACGCAACATAGGCGGAACCAGTCACTATCATGTTGCACTAGAACATGAACTGGCAAGTTTACATCAAAAAGAATCATCACTGTTGTTTAGCAGTGCTTATGTTGCAAACGAATGGAGTCTTATTTCTCTTGCACAGATAGTAAAAGATATCGAGTTCCTCAGTGATTCAGACAATCACGCAAGCATTATACAAGGTGTACGACACAGTGGAGCCAAGAAAAAGATATGGCAACACAATGATATGAAAGATCTAGAGCTAAAACTACAAGAGAGTGTTGAAGAAGGAAACACTCCATGTGTGGTATTTGAGTCTGTGTATAGCATGGACGGCGATGTCAGCCCAGTAGAAGCCATATGTGATCTAGCAGAAAAGTACGGAGCAATGACTTACATTGACGAAGTACATGCTGTTGGCTTATATGGTAACCAGGGCGCGGGCTATTGTGATATGATAGGGCAGAGCCATAGAATAGATATAATCAATGCAACGCTGGGCAAGGCGTTTGGCATTACAGGTGGGTACATTGCAGGTAATAGGATTGTTGTAGATGCTATACGTTCAGTCGCTTCGGGCTTTATCTTTACAACCAGTATGAGTCCAGTGCTGTGTGCAGGAGCAATGGCCAGTGTGAAATATCTTAGAGATCACAACGAACTTAGAGTCAAGCATCAAGAAGTAGCTGCTAACCTAAAAACTCTGCTTGCTCAAGCAGGTATTGAAGTTATGCCCAATGAAACACATATTGTTCCTGTGTTGGTTCGAGATGCTAAAAAATGCAAAGCAATGAGCGATGATCTACTAAACGATCATGGCATATACGTGCAGCCTATCAACTATCCAACTGTTCCAGTGGGCACAGAGCGATTGAGGTTTGCACCTACACCATTACACACAGATCAAATGCTATACGATTTAGTAAATGCTCTAGTTGATGTATTTACAAAACATGGATTGTTAGATGATTAAAAAATATTTATATATGGCACTGGGGTTTTTCTGCCTAGGCATGGCTTATGTAGGCGTTATTGTACCAGGAATACCTTTTTCAATCTTCCTAGTAATTGCAGCATGGGCTTTTGCCAAAAGTTCAAAACGTATGCACGATTGGATCTACAATCACAAATACTTCGGACCATTCTTAACAAATTGGACACAGAAGCAGGTGTTTCCTACCAAAGGAAAGTATGCTATGTTGCTAGTAATGGCAAGTTCGCTTGCATTCCTTTGGTTCACTACCGAAAACATCAAGGCTGCACTATGGAGTGGAGGCTTTATGGCATTAGTAGCTGTATGGGCTTGGAGATTCCCGGGTTCAGTTGAAGAACACGCTAAACGTACTAAGCTAGGCAAACGTATAGGTTGGTTACGCTGATTTAATATCTAGCCAAGTGTACCAACTAGGGTGTTTGATAGTAATAGGCAACTGTTTACGTTTGCGCACTAGTTCATAATATCCAGGAGCATAGGGCTTATAACGTGGTCGCCACTCTGGCCCTATCTTATCACTCTTGCGCCAATTGCAGGGCTTACATGCTGTGATACAATTATCCCAACTGGTCTTGCCGCCTTTGCTCACAGGCTGGACATGATCTGTTGTTAGTTCATTTCTAGGGTGACGCTCGCCACAGTACCCGCACTCATACAAATCCCGCAAATACAAATTAGTTTTACTAAAGCGTGGTTTGCGGGTTTTGTGCATAAATTCTTTTAACATGATCACGGCGGGGACCCGTGTTTCCCATGTGGGGCTCCGAACTATCCAATCGTCGTACCACTCCATTACCATACATTTGTCGTGGTACATATACATCACAGCTTCTTTCCATTGTACCACACTCAGTGGTAAGAAGCTAACTGGTTGTCCGTCAGCATTAAGGCAAAGTGTATCACTCATAGTATTATCTCTGTTAATTTACATAAGGTTCAAAATCATTTCCAAACGCACTCACACAAGCTGTTCCGTCTCGATACATTGTAAGCATAGTCCATGTGCCTGATGTTTGATTTACAAAGAACAAGCTAGCACCCTGTACTGGCTGTCCTTGTGCAGTGATTGTAGTAGTTTCTAGACTAAACAGTGGTGTTTCGCCATAAGGTACAGGGTTAGACTGTACCATTTCTCTTGCTTCGCCACACTCTTGTTTGGTAGCAAAGTAAAGCAGATTCTGTGCCGAAGCAGCAGTGGCTGCGAGTACGACAGCACTGGTAACAAGTATTTTGAACATCATAGTTCTCCTAGATATACTGATCAATCGCAGTGCTTGCACAAATCTCAATAGCACGATTCCACTGATCAGGAGAGTCGTCCCATATAATAGCATGATTACTAGGCAGTGTCAACCAACTTCTGTTGACTTTGATTTCACGATCCAACTGTCCGTCTACCCACACACTCTGTCCAAACAAAAAGCGTCGATGTATGGGTGTGTTGTGCTCTGCCATCTTTTCAAACATAAACTTGTCTGATGATATAGCACAGTATTCACCCACTGGCATGGTGTTGCTTGACATCCATTCTGGCGAGTGTAGCATGACCATTGCACTTCTGTTGACAGGTCCTGCTTCATACATAAAGTCCTGCCAAGGCCACTCAAGCCCGTGTTGACCCACTGCTGTGCGCACTTCTGCTATGGTCTTTTTGTTGATGATGTAGCCCCAGTGTCCTGAGTCTTGTCTTTCAGTGATCAGCACAATAGCTTCTCTAAAGTATTCGCTTTGTATAGTGGGTGCAGCTACCAACAGCGTGCCGGGTGTTATGCCTCGATCTATTTCCATTAGCTTTTTCGCTTTTTGCTTGAGCTCTTTGAACCACTGCCATAGTCTGGTATGCTGCCGCCGTATTTTTTACCACGTATCTTTTTACCGCCCATGGTAACACGACTGGCTTTTTGATCACCACTTGATCTTATGAGATGACTTTTCTTGCCCGAACGACGACGCAGCCCTTGACTTTTACAGCTTGCTAGTGCACTGGCACCTATAGCTGAGTCTGGCTTTGACCCTGTGCAGAGATCACGTGATGCTTTCCATTCCGCTAGTGCACGACTGTCGTTCGATATAAGTTCTTGAACTTTCATACTGTATTTAGTCTTGCAGTGCAAACGTGAGCATTTTGCGCGGTCCTTGTGTGGTATTGAGTACAATCTCTCCCGAGCGAGCATGAAACTCTATTTTGGTTACTTCTGCTGGCTTGCGACCCTTGCCCACTAGAATAGTGTCACCAATTGATATCTCTACGTTAATTGTGCGTTGTGTACTCATGTTACTGCTCCTTGAATAGTACTCATATTTAGTGTGTGCGCACGACCCCACAGAATAATTAGTGTATAACCAGGAGCATGTAATGAAACCAGAAGATCTCAAACCAGGCAAGAGCTACGGATGTCGTTTTCGACTGCGCACTTATCTAGACGAACAAGGAGAACCTGTTCCCACTAGCAGTATACCAGACAATCCAGATGAATGGCAAACAGGCGATTGGGAGTCATGGGGACTTATAGCTAGAAGAGACACACACAATAGACTGTTGGAAATCAAAGATCAACGTGCTATACGCACATGGACACTGAGCTTCGATGATGTATGGGATATTGATGTTGCTGAGTACAACACATAAGCTATAGGCCCCGCTGTTGTAGTGTACACTCAATAGTACATGTGAGCGGATCACACAGACAAACACTATAAAAGAAAAATTTCATACAATACAGTGTGTAGAGAATCGTGTGAGTGTATAAGAGATTTTCGTTTCACTATAGATAGAATCATAGATTCTTTCTTCACGTAAAACTCAACTGGCCCCGCTGCTGTGATCTCCATACTGTGTACACAGTGTGCAGACGGCTGATTCAACTGTAACAGAGTGTGTGACAACGGATAGCACTAGATTGTTTACACTGTGTATGCTGTGTACACTGTAGTATACTGTAAGGCCCCGCTGCTTGGTCTGCGTATGCGTGTGTGAGTGTATGCTAGATCACACAGTCAAGAGAAATATACACAGTAGAGCACAGTGTAGAGCACAGTACGAGAACGGTGGTAGAAAGGTAGTAGAGAACGGTGAAAAGAATAGTGAAAAAGTATCAAAAAGTATTTGAACTATGCCTCTCTCGCCCACGCTCAAGAAATTTTTTTATTCTCTTACAATCTTGGATAACCTAGACAAAAAGTGTTACATTATAACACAAGGCCTTGACTCTAGAGGGGTTTTAGCAAGCTGCAATCAGAGTTGAGTCAAGGTTTTTGGGAGTTTTTCTCACGGTCAAGAATGGTTTGAATTCTGTCAAACTTTTCAAGAAGTTAGCACAAGAACCTCAACCAGCCCCAGGGGGCCTCTACTAGACTACACACTAGACTACACTATATACTACAGTGAGATCAATGACTTAGTGTGTGCTGTTACAGTGTAGCGTAAGCTGTTGATACTATTGGATTTGTTTTTGCCTACTGCTTCAATGACTTAGCGTGTGCTGTTACTGTACAGTGTAAGCAGTTGATGTTATTGAGTTTTTATTTGTGTTTGCCGTCAAGCACTTAGCATACACTGTAACTGTGCAGTGTAAGCTGTTGATTGAATTGGGTTTTTTCTCATCAATGAGTTATAGTGTGCTGTTGATGTAATGGGTGAGGTTGTGCTTGTAAGTTGGGGTGTTATAGTGTGTGTTGTAACCGTTTGAGATCGTTTGTGTTTTTAGAGGGGCTAAGTTGTTGATATTGTTGTGTTCTTTAGGCCGGGAGGGGAGGCGCACAAACGACACACAAAGAGCGGGGTGTAAACGTAGATTTACACGGGGAGGAGATAGTTTAACGTTAAACTATTTTCCGCCCTAAGCGTATTTTAGATACGAGATAGTTGGAGATAGTTTAGTGTTAAACTATCTCGAGGGGTAGTTTAATGTTAAACTAATTTGGTGGGAGACTGTTTAGTGTTAAACCATTTTGGAGAGATAGTTTAATCGTTAAACCGTCGAGTCAGGGCTCCGTGCCCTCCCGTCTACCGCTCCTGGCTCTCGCCTTCTCGCTAACCTCACTTACAATATAGCACCTACACACGTATATGCAACTAGAAAGAATCTAATGTTTTCAAGAGGTTAGGAAATAAATTTATTTTATAAGTCATTGTTTTTAAACAAAACGTTTTGCTTTACAACTAGTACTTTTAATGCTATAGTGTATGTATAAACAAACTAGCATAGAGGGCTATAATATGCAAAACACAACTACAAAAACAAACAACGTATTTTTAACTGCTGCAAACGCTGCTATCGCTGTACATGTAAACAACACAGTTGTTGCTACAGACGTACAAACAGCAGACGCACTTGTGCAAGTGTTTTTAACACACAATATTAATGTGCTAACAGACGTTATTATGTGCAGCAGCAGCATAGACTTTGCAGAAGAAGAGGGCTTTGCAAGTGACGCAAGTGCGCATAATATTATAGACGAAGCACTAGAAGCACTAGCATAAAATACTAATAAAAACAAGCACTTACAAAAAAAATGCTAAGTGCTTGTTTTTAAACAAAACGTTTTGCTTTACAAATGCAAATAGTTGTGCTATATTGTATGTATAAGTTAAGCAAATGAGGGCAAGCACATGCTAGACTATTACCACACTGCAAAAGAGTTTAAGCAAGACCAGTTCGACATCATCGTAGACTGGACCTATGAGCATTGCTCAGTCCGCGATTGCTTTGACGAGACTGAAGAACAGTTCCTAGAGATGGAGCGGCGCTTGAACGCACACCTTGACACTCACTACATTGCTCGAGTGCGTGTGATGTATGATGACGTAGAGATGGGCTGCGCTACACTAGGTTCTTGCTATGCATACAATTGCTCACCTGAAGACGACATCAACGACGGCATCGGCGGCTACTTGGCGGACATGATTGCGGAGGCAGTAGACGAGGCAGAGAACGAAGCTGTTCGTATGTTAGATCGTCTCAAAGCAGATTTTTTACAATAACTGGTTGACAGCTAGCACGTTCGGTGCTATAGTATATGAGTAAGTTGAAACAAACAACGCATGAGGGCATTATGCAAATCACAATCAAACACATCGGCATCGAAGGCACCACAGCAACAACAGGCAGCAGCCTCTCAGGCTATGTAGAAGCCACACTGTATGAACTCACTCAAGTGTTCGGTGCTCCAACATATCGCAATGAGGACTTGGACGAGAAGGTGCAAACGGAATGGGTTCTGCGTCTCAACGGTGCAGTTGCTACCATCTACAACTGGAAGACTGGACAGACGCCACGAGGCTTGTATCGTTGGCACATCGGCGGCTTTGGTCGTGGCGAAGTTGAGTTGGTGCAAGAAGCAGTTGCTGCCTATCGCAAGGCTGTCCGTGCTGTAGAAACTTACATGGCAGACTAATAAAAAGGTTGACAACGCTCTATGCATGTGCTATAGTATATGAGTAGGGCAACAAGGAGACGCACAATGACCGAAACCGCAACAGTAAAACTTGATCCGCGCCGTGAACTGGTAACCAGCATAATCACACACGCACTGAACTATTCAGACGATGTGTCCGAACAGACAGTTGCCGATATGGTTATGGCGGTGATGATCCTGGCCGAGTTGTCCGGTCTGGATCAGGATGATGTCCAAGCGATGGTAGATGCTGGTCAAGAAAACGCAATCCGCGCTGCTGCCAGCATTCAGTTTCAGTTCGAAGATTCGTAGAATAATGGTTGACAACGCTCTACTTATGTGCTATAGTATATGTATAGGCAACACAACACAAGAGGGCACTACACTATGTCAGCAGCACGTTTTGATCGCACAGTACTGGTTTGGGAACGGGGCAACTACTGCTCCACACACAGCTATACCGCAGAGGAGTTCAACACACAGTTCACAGAGAGGCAGCGTGTTCTACTGCTCGCAGGCATTGAGGTAGATGGCTGTGTGGATCTGGAAGCGTTCTATCATCGCCGCAGTCAAGAAGCAGCCGCATAAAAAGGTTGACAACCCAGTTGCCCTGTGCTATAGTAAAGCATAGGACAACACACAAGAGGAACACTTCATGTTTACTACTATCGCATTCATTACTACTGCTGTCATTGCTTTCGTCGCAGGTTGGGCTGTTGGCGTGTATTTTACCTGCAAGAACATTGCCAGTGGTAAAGTCAAAAATGTCAAAGTCGTTGGTTGACACATAGCACGTTCGGTGCTATAGTATATGTATAGGGCAAACAAACAAGAGGGAACGACATGCGTTCATATACTGTATTCGCAATCAAAGACGGCGGCGCAGAAGAACTGGTCACCACAGTTCACAGCACTGAAGAGGGCAAGACTGCTCACGCTATGCTGAAGGCGCAGGGCTACTTCGACGAGATCGTTGTGCGCGATGTGCTGGGCAACAAAATGATCCACCGCAGCCTAAAAGAGGTTGACACAGCCTAAGAGATGTGCTATAGTATATGAGTAGGGCAAACAAACAAGAGGGAACTACACAATGGCTAACATGAGCTACTGCCGCTTTCAGAACACGGTGCAGGACATGCAGGACTGCTTCTACGCAATCGAGGAAGCACTGGACAACGACGAGCCGATGGACCTCAGCCGCGAAGAGCAGCAAGCGTTTGAGCGTATGTTCAACCTTATGGAAGACATGATGCCGATGATGGACCAGCTTCGCTGAAGAAGCATAAAAGAGGTTGACAACTCAGCACAGTGGTGCTATAGTATAAGAGTAAGTTGAAACAAAGAGGGCATACAATGTTTAACTTGATCTGGGAAGACGAAATCATCGACACTGCTAGCAGCGCAGACGAAGCAGCATACTTGGCGAACGAGTATCGCATTGCATACGGCGGCGTCCGTATTGATATCGAAGAAGTAGAAGAGGAGGCAGTATAATGCCAAATTGGTGCAACAACTCATTCACAATCACAGGCTGTGTAGAATCAATCAAGGACCTTTGGGACACAGCACAGACAGCAGGCGACGATGGCGGCTTCGGCTTGCTCAATGCAATCGCTCCTATTGGTGAATGGGACTACGGCAAGGCAGTGGACACTTGGGGCACCAAATGGGATGTCTCGGACGAAGGTCTTGAGTATATCGACAATGGTGATGGCACTGCTATGATCACAGGTTGGTTCGACAGTGCTTGGGCTCCGCCTATTGGTGCATACGAGCAGTTGGCAGACGACTTTGACTCATGTGTGATTGAGTGTTCCTACTACGAGCCCGGCGTGGACTTCGGCGGCTTTTGGAGTTCAGAGCGCGGCGACGAATACTTTGACGACTTACAAGAGCGCCTAGAGCAGCCTGTAGAAGAGTGGGACGAGCGATTCAGTGCATTTGAAGTAGAGTATGATCTACTCAGTGAAGAATGGCGCTTTGAAGAAGATGAACTTATGATTGAGGAAGATTGATATGAAACTTACACCACGAGAACTTCAGAAGGCAATGCAGTATCTCCGCAACGTAGCGGAAGTAGATCCTGATGATATTATCTCTAACTCAGCTTCACAGCTGGCATACGAGCTAGAAACAGTAAAGGTACCGTTCGACACCAGCACGATGAACACCAAGCGACAAGAACTGTTGAAATACGCTATCAGTAAGCGCAACACCTATAAACTACTGCCGGGCGAAAAACACGCAAAAATAATTGCCTAAAAAGGTTGACACAGCTCTACTCATGTGCTATTGTATGCGAGTAGGGCAACAACGCAAGAGGGTTTGCACATGGCTAAGACGAAACGCAAGACAGTAGATGTAGGCACACTCCTGTATCGTTTGAACTACTTCCTTAAGAACGACAAAGGCTCAGTAGACGAGCGTGAAGTGATGTGTTCCTTTGTTGAAGGCATCCTACACGACACTGGCAACTACGAAGGCTATCGCTACCTTGATGCTCGCGAGTATGCAGGCGAAGCAGAGGGTCTTGGCACTCGTCGCTTCTACTTTGTCAGCAGCAAGATCGTTGAAGACTATAACGCTGCCGAACAGTTGGTAGCCAAATGCTATAACGGACAGGGAGTGTAAGACATGCGGAAGATTGTAATTGTATTAAACCTATCATTGTTTGCTACTTGCGGATACCTGCTGGGATACCACAATGGTGTGAACACTCCTATGGTAGATCAGAACAGCATCAACCAAGCAGTTTTTATGGCACTGATGCAAGATTAACGGTTGACAGTGTACAGGACTGGTGCTATAGTATATGAGTAAGTTGAAACAAAGGGCAGATGATATGAATGACTTGTTTGAAATCGTAGAAGACTTGAAAGACATCGACACCTTTGGTAGCGATACCACAGCGTTCGAAGATATCTTTCACAAGTGGAATGCACGTTTGATTGATGCACAAGAAGAAGCAGAGCGTCAATATGAACTATTCGAAATGGATGATGGAGCATAAATAGGATCACCGTCCCCATGGTGGAATAGGTAGACACACCAGACTTAAAATCTGTCGCTATGTGCGTCCCGGTTCGAGTCCGGGTGGGGACACCAACAACGGGTCGTTAGCTCAATTGGTTAGAGCCCTCCGCTCATAACGGAGTGGTTGTAGGTTCGAGTCCTACACGACCCACCAAACTACTTTTGCTGATTCCGTAGCTCAGCTGGATAGAGCAAGTGACTTCTAATCACTAGGTCGAGGGTTCGAATCCTTCCGGGATCGCCAAAAGCAGTTTGAAATGGAGAAACGATTATGGCACTGTGTATTCACTGTCACACATGGGACAAAGGCTTCTTTGCTCCTCGATGCTCAGAGTGTAACCAGGAGGTAGGCTTCCTCTTGCAGTGCTTCACAAGTCTTCTGTGGGTTGTGGCAACTGCTGTGTTCTATTATTTTGGAATGCTAGGTGCGTGGTGGTTGATCAAATATATGCTTGGATTTTGATATTTAAACGGTTGACAAGCACTAGATTGATTGTATACTGTATATAACAGTTAGACATAAGAGGGTACTATGCAAAAGATTAAGATCACAAACGGCACGTACAAGATCCGCGGTAAAGACGTAGACATGCAGGGCATGGTCTTTCCACTGGTAGACGAGTTTAAAATGGGAGCAAATGGTGGCTTTGTGACTGTTGACGGTTCAGCAGTAGCAGGCTTTCCAGATCGTAATATCAAAATCAAATGTGGTGGCCCGGAGGACTACAGGTCAGTAGGTGAGAACGAATCATCTGTTGAACGGGAAGAAAGCGATGCAGAAGTAGTAGAACGCCTCAGAGAGCGCTTTGATATGTTGAAAGACATGACCAAAGCTGTTAAGAAAGGCGATGTGCGAGCTATGATTGTATCGGGTCCTCCGGGCGTGGGCAAAAGCCACGGCATCGAAGAAGTGTTGGATCGCTATCGTATGGTGGAGACACTAGGCGGCAAGAAGACGCACGAAGTGATCAAAGGTGCTATGAGCCCTATTGGTTTGTACTGCAAGCTTTACAAGATGGCAGACGAAGGTAACGTTGTGGTGTTCGACGACTGTGACTCAATCTTCAGCGACGAACTGAGCTTGAACATTCTCAAAGCTGCTCTAGACTCAAAGAAGCGCCGTATGATCCACTGGAACACTGATTCATTCAAGCTGCGCAGTGAAGGTGTACCAGACTGCTTCGAATTCAAAGCAAGTGCTATCTTTGTAACCAACTTGAAGTTCGACAAGGTCAAAGGCAAGCTGCGTGAGCACTTGAGTGCGCTTGAGTCACGCTGCCACTACATGGATCTTACAATCGACACAGATCGAGACAAGATGCTCAGAATCAAACAGATTACCAACGACGGAATGCTAAATTCTTATATGTTCTCCGATGAAGTCACTCAAGATATTATCGACTTCATTGATACTAATAAAAACAAGCTAAGAGAACTGAGTTTGCGAACTGTCTTAAAAATCGCAGACTTGGCCAAAGCCTTTCCTACCAAGTGGGAAGCAATGGCCGAAAATACTGTTATGCGACGTGGCTAGCCCTCAGCTTTCCGTATAACAGTAGACCGCTGCTGAATGTGCCCTCGTTCAGCAGTACATAGGAGCAAGAAGCGCCGCCCTCACGCTCTGCTCCGATCAGCCCTCGTAGGACCGCCCTCATCCTACGGGGGCATTTTTTATTCTTTTTTGGTTGACACACCAGCACTCATGTGCTATAGTGTATGTATAAGTTAGACATTAGAGGAGCACACGATGTCCACAGAACTTAGAAATGTCCCAGGATGCCAAGCACAGAATGAATTGCGTCAGACTCGCTTCTGGGGCGGCGAGAACAGAATGACCTGTTTGCAAGTAACAAACCGCAAAGGTGAGTTCCTGCAACTGGACAAGTTCCAAGCTCGTGCATTGGCTGTAGAGTTGATGCTGTTCGCAGAAGGTCGCGAAGTTGAAGAATTCGAAGAGTGGACAGGTCAAGAGGAGGAAGTGTAATGGATCTTTGGGACAAGGTATGTGAACAGATCGAACGTGATATTAACGATCCACTGAACGATCTTCAAGCTCTGTATCTAATGCTGCAACAAGTGCCCAAGGACGTGTTGATTGCATACTTGCCAGAAGAGGAGTCAGCAGATGTGGGATGATCCATGTGATGACTGGAATGGCGGTCTTCCAAACTAAAAGGTTGACAGCTGCACAGTTGATGTTATTATAAGTGTATAGGGCAAACAAACACAGAGGGTACTACAAATGGCATATGTTTCACAAGCAGACAAAAAAGCACTTACACCAGCTATCAAAGCTGTTCTCAACAAGTACGGCATGAAGGGTTCGATCTCCGTGCGTCATCACTCAACACTGGTAGTGAAAGTCAAGAGTGGCAACATCGACTTCTCAGACTACATGCGTGGCGAGGCTTATGTTGATGTGAACCCATACTGGATCGATCAACACTACACAGGCATCGCACGTGACTTCCTAAACGAATTGCTTGACGCAATGAAAGGTCCCAACTACTTCAACGAAGATGATGCGATGACAGACTACTTCCACCGCAGCCACTACACAGACATCACAATTGGCACAGCATGGAACAAGCCCTACACATTCATGGGCGCACGTGAATACGCATAAGGAGTACTGACTATGAAGACTGTAGCACACACACTTGAACAATTGGACACAGCATTGGACACAGTAGAGGAGCTGATCCGTGAGCTTCCACTGAGCATGAAGAACGAAGCCAAGTGCATCGACATGCTGTATGTGATGTTTGAGATAGCTGAAGCAGCCGCATTAGAGGTTGACAAACACCTAGACTGAGCGTATACTATTATTAACAGCAAGACAACACGCATACTGAGGAGCACACTATGCAAAGCACTTACTGGAACAACCAAGGCACACACCAAGCAGACTACGATCGTTTGGTCAAACTGATGCCAATGATGGGCAAGTCAGATACTGTCGCAGGTGAGTTGATCCGTGCAGTCAGCAAGTTGGGACACGACTTCTACAACAATGGTATGGGTAATAACACCTCAGGTGCTGTGAACTTCCTCGAAGCCAAAGGTGCTATTGATCGCAACACCTACTGCACCATCTACGACTACACTCGTGGAATGCTGTATGACGGGCGCTATGAGGGTGACAGCTTGCAAGTGGCAATGGAGAGCATGGTTGATCAGACTGTCAAGTTCATCCTAGCTAACCCCGAGCTTGAGACACAAGCCAACACAGAAGACATGTTCGACTACAGTGAAGAAGATCAGCACTTCTGCGGCGAGTGCGGTGATGAAACAGATCGCTGGAGCCCCGTGTGCCGCTACTGTGAAGCTGCATGGGAAGAAGAGTATGACGACGAGGACGATTGCTACGCCTAAGAGGTTGACACTGTAGCACGAGATGCTATAACTAACACATAGGGCAACACACTAGAGGGAATACACAATGTCTAAGATGATCCACGTTACCGTCGCACTGTATCTAGACGAGGATGCAGACATCAGCGAAGTGATTGCTGAGATGGACTATGACTTTGAATACAAAGATCAGATCAAGACTATGGAACTGATCGACGTCAATACAGAGGTCTAAAAAGGTTGACACACACCAAATAGATGTTACACTGTAAGAGTAATAGGGCAACACACTAGAGGGAATACACAATGGCAATGATTAACACTGTACTAGATCAAATCCAACGCATGGACAATGCTGAACTCAACCGTGTGATAGCTGCGGTTAAGTCACAGCGCACCTACCTTGCTCGCACACTAACACGCAAGCTTATGGTAGGAGACATCGTAGGCTTTGATGCTAAGACACGCGGCTACATCACAGGGCGTGTGCTAAAGGTCAACCCTAAGACTGTAGTAGTAAAGGACAGCGCTACAGGTACGCAGTGGAAGGTAGCAGCAGCACTGCTAGAGCCTGCTGCCATCGGAGCATAGTAGAACAACTGTTGCAAGTTGTGTTTGCAAACTGGGAGGCAGTCAAATTTGATTGTCTCCTTTTTTCTTTTCGAGAATAATAAAAAAAGATTTTTTCTCGAGGGGGGTCGGGGCTTATAAGTATTTGAAAACAAACAACAAAAACAGCAGCAAAGCTAAAAAATGGAGTGATGCAAAATCACCACCTCACTTCTATAAGTACTTCACCTAAAAAAACTGCGCGGCAAATTTTTTTTCACCCTAGGACCCATTTCGGGTAAGTACTGTATGCACTATCTCATACCACACCTTACTGCACTGCTGCACATCGATCCCAATGATGCACACAGTCTTGCACAGCGTATACAGCTAGAGCTAGACACCAATCGTACACTCACACACCTACAGCGCAAACAACTGCGTACACTAATCAAAAAGCTGCTTGCAGCTAATTGAGCTCTGCTCAATTTAAACTGGACCTCTTAGCTGTGAACTAAATATTCAGCGCACAGTGCTTACTCACAGTCTGGACAATTCAAACTCAGTAGCCGCATAGCGAATAACTACACTTCAGCAGACTAGCTGATACGCTGTGCGCAGATCAACTACTATGTACACACTCAAGATTCAATATCCTGCTCACACTACTGATATAGTCAAGGAAACACGCACAGCCGCACTGTGTGTTCAACTCTACGCACAACATTCTCTAGAGTCATATCAAAGTTCAAACACTACACTAGAGTTCGAATCTGATTCAGCTAGATCATTTGCTGCTCTTGTACTGTGTGGGTTAGACTTTGAACTACTCTAAAACACCATCTTTTTGGAAACCTTTAAAAACAGTACAATACGCTTTGGCGGAAACAGTCTGTCGTTAAGGTTGAGATAGAATTTATTGTGTATAGACATGTTGTAGCTGAGTACTGGACTGTGTGATTACCGTTAGTTAACTGTGTGTTTAATGTCTAAAAAAATTTGCAGCAGACAGCTTCGCTGCTGGTTGGCATATCGCTGGCCGTTACACGGCTGGTTCGGCTTAGGGAAAGTATTCGAAGTTCTGTGCTGTGTCGTAACGTCCGATCAGTGTCGCACCGTTGCGCAGATGGAATCGTTCTGCCATTTCAGTTAGAGGGCTTAGTGTTACGTATCTCTTGACTGTGGGGCGAGTTTGCTTGATGTGATCTGCCGCACTAGCAATAATCTCTCTTCCAGAACCTTTAGCGTAACTCCATACTGTGTAGAATACGGCTACACTGTTGCCTGTTGACTGTAGCATCTCTGGTTCGCTTGTGGGAACTTTGTCTGCATAGTGTACACACACCACTGCACAGATGCGTGTGAAGTCTTCGTCCCATAAGCCGTATACTTCGGAACCCGTGCCGTTTCTCCACTCAGCTGGGATGTGAGGACGCACAGGATCATCTTTTATAACTGCTTCAATAGTAGTAACGTCCAGTCGGTGTAGCATTTATTCTCCCCCAAGGTTGTTGATGAAGCTGCGCAGTTTGCTTGAATCTGTTTCAGCTTTTACTTTGCCTATGCTGGCGCCTTGATCTGGTTCATTTGATGTTGTGGGATTGCGCTTGAGGCTGTTGAGTATGTTACTGCTTGTGGTTGTGGTGTTGGGTGAATAGCCGTCATCATCGTCTTGTTCACAGTCGCGAATACGCAGACTGTCGAGATCAAATTCGAGATCAATCTTTTGTCCTACGCCACTTGAGCTACGTGTCTTCATCAGCTGGATTTGATAGCGTCCACGTTCACGCATTGCTCTTGATGTAAAGATACCAATCAGATTGTCTGCTGTGTTGATCTTTGAAATACCGCCCGAGATGTGCGAGTGATCAAACTCAATCTCTTCCACACTCGATCTGTTCAGCTGGCTTGCTGTAACAAAGATACACTGTAGTTCCATGGCTAGGTTACGCAGTTCTTCACTTACATACTTGTCTTTGACAAACAGGTTCTCTGCTGAAATCTTTGCTGCAATAGGATGCATAAGATCTAGATAGTCTACCAGTAGTACATCAACCTTGCGCCCTGTTTTGATTTCATATTCTTTTAGATAGCTGCGAATGTCGTTGGCATTCTTGCCCGTGGGCATATACTTGACTTGAAAGGCGCCCGACTTCTTGCCCACCATCTTGACTTTCATTTCAACATCGTCAATTGATTTGAAAATGTCTCTGCTGGGAATGTCTGTGGTCATTGAGTCAACACGCATACTAACTAGGTTTTCACTAAGCTCGAATGTCAAATATACTACGTTAAGACCTTGCAGTGCCCAGTTAACACCCATATTGGCCAAGAACAAACTCTTGCCTGAACCCGAACCACCTGCAAAGATATTCAGCTCGCCTCTGTTGAAGCCGCCAAATAGTTTTTTGTCTAGGCTGGGCCACCCTGTTGAAATCTGTCCGTTCTTGTCTTTGATTGCTTCCAGTCTGCCTCTAGGATCAGCCCAGTAGTCTGTACCCAAGTCTTTTTGTAGACCAATCTGCACAGCCTTCTTGACTAGGTCTTCACATGCTCCATACTCGCCCTTTTCAAGTAAGTCAGCTGAGTCAAGGATAGCTTTTTCAAGTGCTTTGTGTTTAGAGAACGTTTCAAACTCTTTGAGCAACCAATCATAGTGATTCTCTTGTAGATCACCCGGGTGCTTCAACTGGGCATCAGTAGCTGCATTGATCATGTCAAACGTGGGCAGTGCGTTGTGCTCAATAACATAATCGTTTAAAAACGCGGCACAGTCGTGTAGACGCCGATCAAAGCTACTGGGATCAAATACCGCTTGAGCTCTAACAAACGACTCAGCATCTGTCATCATCATTTCAAGATACACCTTTTGTATCTCATACCCATAGTCTGTGTTTTGTCTTGTCATGAAACTACCTTTACTCCGTACATACTAGCAAACTCTTGCGCATCTGTCAAGTCGTTAACCATGGGCTTGCCTTTTATATTTAAACTTGTATTCAGCAGCACAGGGCAGCCTGTTTCTTCATACCAACGTTCTAGCAAACGTCTAAAGCCCGTGCCTTGATCCTTAGAAACTGTCTGTACCCTACTGGTGCCGTCCCCGTGTGTGATTGCAGGTAGTCCAGGATCTGTGCAAGTGCTAGTGTATTGCATAAAGGGACTGACAGGTCCTTGGAAATAACTGTCGGCATGTTCGGCGAGGACCGCTGGCGCAAAGGGTCTGAAAAGCTGCCGTTGCTTGATGTTGTTGACTCTATCTTTGACGTCGGTGCCGCGGGGGTCTGCAAGTAAGGAGCGATGTCCAAAAGCTCTGGGTCCAAACTCAGCACGGCCGTTGGCAACACCAACAATGCCAGTAGTAAGTAGTTCCTGCAATGCTTGTTCAACTGGATACTCTCCTTCGATGTTGTAGCCTGTGTACACATGAGGCATCTCCATGTGCTGTTTTTTGTGTGCTAGTACAGCACCTACAGCACTGCCTGCATCGCCCGGGTTGGGCATAATCCATACGTTTTTGAAATAATCATATGCTATGCTGTTGGCACTACAGTTTAGAGCACACCCTCCCATTAGTACAAGGTTCTGACTATCGTTCATTTTGGCTGCTTTGCCTATCACCCAGCGGAAAATGTCTTCATACACGCTTTGCGTAGCTGCTGCTATATCCATTAGATCCTGAGGGCTGTTCAATTCCGGTCGCCAGTCTAGGCACCCTCTGTGCAAATTCTGTCTAAACTTGGCTAGGGTGCGATCGCCTACTTCTACAAAGTCTGATTTGATATCGTGGTATAGCCTATCAGAGTCACCGTATGCTGCCATACCCATAAGGATGTATTCGTCCTCTTGTGGTTTTAATCCCACTCTCTGTGTGAGGGCCGAGTACCAGAGTCCCACGGAATGGGGGTACCCTTGAGAATAGATTTTCTTGAGTCCTTTTTTTCTGTCTGCATTCCAGATAGTAAGTGTATCAAACTCCCCAATGCTGTCAATACAAACGACAGTGGCGTTACTAAAAGGGGAAGTATAATAACCGCCAGCAGCATGGGCAAGGTGATGATCAGTATAACGAATAGGAGCAGTAATCCCATAACCCTTAAGATAATTTCGAATATTATTTTTCCTAAAGTATTTAAATCCTTGGCCTGCTCTAAACTGTCTAAGAGTTTTTCTAAAGGGCCGTTCATACCATACAACTTCATCTGGTTCTCCCCATTGTCGTGCATACTCTATTAATTTATCATTTAAATGGGCATCGTTTTTTACGCCGCTAAAGCGTTCACTGTGACTAGCGAACTCTAGTCCGTCATCTGTAAACACTGCTAGAGCAGCATCGTGACTGTTTGCTGATATACCCCAAGTAATCATTTATAAATAAACGGGTCCTTCTTGCGTAGTTCTTTGAGACGTTTTCTAAAACGTATTTCTTCTTTGATGCGTGTATAGGGCCATATAAGTATTTCCCAAACAGTCATAATTGCAAATACAATTGCTAACCAAATCTTTTTTAAATAAACCATTTCTTTGCTCTCAATCTAATTTTAAGTGGGCTGCTCTCAGCAGCACTTGC
>P_2C_Liq_2_UnCtyDRAFT_1000069_pt1 | contig 25671 bp, 22 predicted proteins | sample Pon2CUnioCityCA_FD_10236 | JGI IMG/M metagenome (IMG submission 10236) | reverse complement strand
AGTTGATTATGGAGGCTTTCACTGGCATCATTGGCTTGTTTTTCTAGCTCTTGAATGCGTGATTTAAAGGTTTCTACTTCCGCCAATAAGGCACTGACATCCTCGCCATGACGCTTGGCATCGCCAATTTTTTTGGACGCTTGATTGCGGGTTGCTTTTAATTCNTCTAATTCTGTGAGCACACGACGCCGTGTGTCATCGGTTGCCAGCAGCGATTCAATGGCCGCGGTGACGTCTTCACCCCGACTATTTAAGCGTTTGATAACCGCTGCTTTTGACTCACGAATCATTTTCAAATCTAACATTTGAACGCCTCCTTAAATAACAAACACTCGTCCCCTATGATAGGGACGAGTGTACCCGTGTTGCCACCCTGATTAACGTTTAAAACGTTCACTTTCATCGTTGATAACGGATCCGATCCGGTCATTTTGTGAGGTGGAAAGCTCGTTGAGATTTCCTAAGTTTCACCAAGCCTTAGGTCTCTAATAAATCTCTTCATAAAGCGTTAATCTCACATTTTTTGTAGTATAGCATGGTGCTAAGATTCCTGCAATTACTCGTCGTTGAGTAGATCGAGTAAACTTTCTGGATCATGTGATTCTGCCTCTTTAACGTCTTGACCTTTTTCGGAGGTTTTCGACTCACTGACAGTCAGTGGTTCAGTGTCTTCTAAGAGTGTCTGTTCTATTTCTTCTTCGTGTTTGACAATGGCAATATTGACGATCTGTTGATTTTTTTGCATCCGCATCAAGCGAACGCCTTGCGTGGCTCGCCCAGATTCAGAAATTTGGACGATGGGAATGCGAATCATCATGCCTTTGCCCGAGACTAATACGAGGTCATCGTCGTTGTTGACGCTTCTCAGCTTAACGAGGGGCCCGTTTTTGTCGGTGACTTGCAGTGTTTTGACGCCACGTCCCCCGCGTTTTTGCTGGCGGTAGAGTTCGGCTCTTGAGCGTTTGCCATAGCCTTTTTGTGAGACGACTAAAATGGTTTGCGATTCATCGACAATTTGGGCCGCTCCGATGACTTCATCATCTGGATTTAACCGCATACCTAAAACGCCTGAAGCCGTTCGTCCCATGACGCGGACATCCGTTTCACTAAAGCGAATGGCTTTCCCGTTGGACGCACCTAAAATTAAATCTTGATCGCCCGTGGTATGACGTACGGCGAGTAATTCATCATCTTCTTTGAGTTCAATCGCCCGAATCCCACTCGTTCGAATGTTTCGGTACGCGTTAATGGCGGTTCGTTTGACCCGGCCTTTTTTCGTCACGAAGAAGAGGAATTCTTCGTTATCAAAGTCATCAATGGTAGAGACTGACTGTAAGGTTTCTCCTTCTTCAAAGTTCAAGATGTTGACGAGGGGAAGCCCTTTTGAATTACGTCCATAACTCGGAATCTTATAGCCTTTTAGTTTATAGACGCGGCCTTTGTTGGTGAAAAAGAGTAAATAATCATGCGTTGAGGTCATGATGATGTGTTCTAAGACGTCATCATCATTGGTTTTTAAGCCTGTGACACCCACGCCTCCGCGGTTTTGCGTGCGCGCTAAATCAACGGGCATCCGTTTCGTGTATCCCGCTTGCGTAATGACGATCATCACATCTTCCACAGGAATTAAATCTTCGTCTTCAATGTCTAAATCGATGGCCAAAGAAATCTCTGTCCGGCGATCGTCACCAAAGGTTTTTTGTAATTCTCTTAATTCGTCTTGAATAACTTCTTTTTGTTTGTCTGTGTCGGTTAAAATGGCCTGATACTCGTCGATAGACAGTGCGAGGTCATTTAATTCTGATTCAATTTTTTCACGTTCTAAGCCACTTAAGCGTCGTAAGCGCATTTCCAAGATGGCTTTTGTTTGTTCGGCCGATAATTTAAATTGGGTTTTGATTTTTTCTTCGGCGTCGTCGTAAGCGCTGCGAATAATGTCGATGATGGCATCGATGTTATTCAACGCAATAATGAGTCCGTCTAAAATGTGTTTACGTTCTTCCGCTTTCTTTAAATCATAGGCCGTTTTACGGACCAATACCTCGAATTGATGGTCCAAATAATGGCTGAGTGCTTGCTTTATGCCTAAGACGACGGGTTTATTGTCGACCAAGGCGAGCATGTTGATGCCATATGAAGTCTGCAATGGCGTATATTTATACAAGTTATTAAGCGTCACTTCAGCGCTGACATCTTTGCGTAACTCAATGATGATTTTGATGCCATTGCGGTTCGATTCATCGCGTAAATCGGTGATGCCTTCTAAGCGTTTTTCTTTGGCCAACTCGGCAATTCGCTCGAGCAAACGGGTTTTATTCACTTGATAGGGAATTTCTGTGACCGTAATCATCTGTTTCCCAGTTTTTGTTTCACTAATGGTCGCTTTTGAACGAATTTTGATCGACCCATTGCCATTTTCATAGGCTTCTCGAAGCCCCGTTTTACCAATTAAAATTCCTCCGGTTGGAAAATCAGGTCCGGGAATTTTTTCCATAATCTCATCGAGCGTTGCATCTGGGTTTTCCAACAATAAAAGTAACCCATCGACGACTTCATTTAAGTTGTGCGGCGGGATGTTGGTTGCCATCCCAACGGCAATCCCAGTCGCTCCGTTGACTAGCAAGTTAGGAAATTTCGATGGTAAAACGACCGGTTCACTTTCAGACCCGTCGTAGTTGTCTTGATAATCAATGGTATTTTTCTTAATATCGGCGAGCATTTCAGCGGCAATCTTCGCCATTTTAGCTTCCGTATACCGCATGGCCGCCGCTCCGTCTCCATCGATGGATCCGAAGTTTCCGTGCCCATTCACCAGCGGATAGCGGGACGAAAAGGGCTGCGCCAAGCGAACCATCGCATCGTAAATGGCTGAGTCACCGTGGGGGTGATATTTTCCCATGACATCGCCCACAATCCGGGCGCTTTTCTTGTACGATTTTTCCGGTTGGACCCCGAGTTCTTCCATGCCGTATAAAATGCGGCGATGGACTGGTTTTAAGCCGTCTCTAACGTCAGGTAATGCCCGTGATACGATGACACTCATGGCATACGAGAGAAACGATGTCCGCATCTCGTCGCTAATATTAATGTCCGCCATTTTATCGCGTTTATTTAAATCGTCTTGCATCATTGGCCTCCTATATGTCTAAGTTCACAACGCGATCGGCGTTGTCTTGAATGAATGATTTACGTGGGGCCACTTCATCCCCCATTAACATTGTGAACACTTGATCGGCTTCCATGGCGTCATCTAAATTGACTTTCAATAACGTCCGGTGATCAGGGTCCATGGTCGTTTCCCACAGCTGCTCAGGGTTCATTTCACCAAGCCCTTTATACCGCTGAATGGAAGGTCTTTGACCAAAGTCTTTAAGCGCTTCTTCAAGCTCTTCATCAGAGAATGTATAGGCGATTTTTTTCCCTTGTTGCACTTTATATAAAGGGGGTTGAGCGATGTAGACATAGCCTCGTTCGATGAGTGGTCGCATATGTCTAAATAAGAACGTCATAAGCAGTGTGCGAATGTGCGCACCGTCAACGTCGGCATCGGTCATGATAACGATTTTATGGTAGCGGACTGCATCGGGATTGAATTCTTCCCCAATGCCTGTGCCAAACGCTTGAATCATCGATAAGATTTCTTTATTACCCAAAATTTTATCGAGGCGCGCTTTTTCCACATTCAAGACTTTTCCGCGCAGAGGTAAAATTGCTTGAAACCCTGAATCTCGACCTTGTTTAGCAGATCCACCGGCGGAGTCCCCTTCCACAATATAAAGTTCAGATTTAACGGGGTCTTTTTCTCGGCAATCGGCCAGTTTTGAGGCAAACCCTAAGCCATCGAGTGGNCTTTTCCGGCGCGTTGCTTCGCGGGCCTTTTTGGCGGCTAAGCGAGCCCGTGAGGCTAAGAGNGCTTTTTCAATGATGATTTTCGCATCNTGCGGATTTTCTAAGAGGAATCGTTCGAGTCCTTCGGCTAAAATGCCTCCGACAATTTTACGGACTTCCGTCGAGCCTAATTTTCCTTTGGTTTGTCCTTCAAATTGTGGATCAGGGTGTTTGACTGAAATGATGGCTGTGAGCCCTTCACGCGTATCTTCACCGACAAATGTTTCGTCTTTTTTAAATAAGTTATGGGCTTTGCCGTAATTGTTCAGTACCCGGGTGAGGGTCATTCTAAATCCTTCGTCGTGAGTTCCCCCTTCTGGGTTATGGATGTTGTTCGTGAAGGGGAATATGTTGGCGTTAAACCCATTGTTATACTGCAAGGCAATTTCGGCGATAATGTCGTCGGTTTCACCTTCACAATAAATCACACTTGGGTGCAAGACTTCTTTGTTTGTATTCAAATACGCCACATACTCTTGAATGCCCCCGTCATATTTATAGTGAATGGGGTCTTGCTCGTTTTTCCGGTGATCACTAATCGTAAATTGAATGCCCCGATTTAAAAAGGCCATTTGTTGCATCCGTAATCGCAGTTGTTCAAAATCATAGACTTGCGATTCTTGGAAAATATCAGGGTCTGGTTTAAAGGTAATTAAGGTCCCTTTTTGATCGGTTGGACCTTGTTCAATGACTTCAGTCGTCGCAAAGCCTTTTTCATAGAGTTGCGTATATTTCACGCCATCTCGGTGAATTTCCACATCAAAATGCGACGATATGAATTTCCACATCAAAATGCGACGATAAGGCGTTGACCACACTGGCCCCAACGCCGTGCAAACCGCCGGATACTTTGTATGATTTGTTATCGAACTTACCTCCCGCATGGAGCGTGGTAAGGATGGTTTCAACCGCAGGTTTTCCAGTTTTTGGATGAATGTCAACGGGGATTCCCCGGCCATCATCTCGCACGCGAATGGAATTATCTTCCAAAATTTCCAGCGTAATGTACGTGGCATGACCCGCCAACGCTTCATCGACACCATTATCGACAATTTCCCAGACCAGATGGTGAAGGCCGCGCGGTCCCGTTGACCCAATGTACATCCCGGGCCGTTTTTTTACAGCCTCGAGTCCTTCTAAAATTTGGATGTTATCGGAGGTATACGTATTCGGATTATTCATAGTGATCTACCTGTACCTTTCCTTGATTGATGGTGAAATGACTGTAATTCTTTAAATTTTCGCGTTTGATGAGATTTAAGTCAGTGGTGGTGATGAATACTTGGGTTCGTTCATCTAAATGCTTAAGAAGCGCATTTTGCCTATGAACGTCGAGTTCCGAGAATACATCATCGAGCAACACCATCGGTGTGACGCCTTTGACGTCGCGCATCCAATCCACCAACGCTAACTTTAAAGCGATGGCTAAGGAGCGAATTTGCCCTTGTGAGGCGTGAAGTTTGAAATCTTCCGTGAGATGGTTAATCAGGAAATCGTCTCGATGGATGCCTAAGTTGGTCGTTTTCGTTTGAAAATCACGTGGAATCATATTGCGCAGTTGCGTGGCGTGATCATAAAAGGCCATGGAAGGAACGTATTGAATCACTGGNACTAACCCATCTTGCGCAATCGCTTGATAAATTGGTGTGAGTCGCGTACTGAGTGCTGTGAGAAATGCTTTTCGCTGCATCATGATGGTTTCTGCGGAAGATGCAAGACGCTGCGTCAAAACTTGAAATAAGCCGTCATTTTGTAACGCTTCTAAGGTGCTGACTTGTTTAATCCGGTGATTGCGGTCTTTCAACAACGTTTGGTAGCGGGACAGCTCCCCCATTAGGCCCCGGTTTTGGTGGGTGCCTTGCATATTCATGAATTGCCGCCGACCCTTCGGTGGACCTTTAATTAAATCCAAATCTTCAGGAGCGAACATGACGACGCTTAAGTCCCCAACAAAGGCACTGAGTTTCTCCACTGGAGCTCCGTTTACTTTGACAGTTTTGCCGTGTGGACTGACGACGAGTTCATACAATGTATCGACCGTGTTCGCAGAAATTTTGGCGAAGGCGTGATCGGTTCGGATGATTTCTTTATCCGATGAGGTACGATGCGACCGGGTATACGACAAATAATAGATACTTTCCAGCACCGTCGTCTTCCCTTGCGCATTATCGCCAGTTAACACGTTGAGGCGGGGGTGAAAAGAAAAAGAAGTCGCCTCATAGACGCGCATGTACTTTAAAGAAAGTGTCGTTATGGACATGGTTGAATGCACCATGCTTCATCGTTCACTCGGATGCGATCACCCGGGCGACACTTTCGACCGCGTCGATGTTCCACTTCATCGTTTACAAAAATTTGAGCGGTTGCCAGTAGAGCTTTGACATCGCCGCCGCCAGAGGCTAAATTAACGAATTTTAAAAATTGGCCTAGGGTAATATATTCGGTATGGATTGTTATGGATGTCATGGGGTCTCTTTCATATATTATATATATGTCATATTATACCTTAGAACCCCTTAAAAAACAATTGTCTAAGGGCAAAAAAAAAGACCTTGATGAAGGTCTTTAATCGGTTTTTACAGGGAGTATTAATTGCAAGGAATCCGGATCGTATTCGCCGGTCATTACGAACGGTCGAATTTCTCCAGTAAATCCCACTTTAATTTCTGAGGAATTGAAGCTTTTTAAGGCATCCATTAAAAATTTCGAGCTGAAGGCAATTTTAAGTCCGTTCCCTTTCACACCCTCAACAGGATTGAGTTCTTCCAACACACGCCCAATTTCAGGCGATGAGGATGATATCTCAACGACATCGTCGTCGCGAATCTCACATTTGACGATGGCATTTTGGCCATCTCGAATGGAAAGTAAGCTGGCGCGTTCAATGGCAACTAACAATTGTTCTTTGCTAAAGACGACTTCTGTTGGGAATTCTCCTGGGATTAATTTCGAAGTTTCTGGGTAGTTGCCCTCTAATAAGCGTGACAAGAACACGGTGCCGTCATATTTGAAGAGCACATTGGACGGGCTGAAGTGTAATTCCACGTCTTTTTGATTGTCTTCTAAAATGCGCACTAACTCTTCCAACGACTTAGACGGAATGATGACATCTGTTTTGCCGTACGATTGATCGAGTTCAATCGATTTTTTAGCAAGCCGGTAACTGTCCGTCGCGACCGCGGTAAGTTGGTTGCCATTAAGTTGAATGTACACACCGGTTAAAATGGGGCGATTTTCGACCGATGAGGCAGCAAATGCGGTCTGGCGAATCAATGACTTAAAGACACGAACATTTACTTTAATGACTTCCGCACTCTCTTTAAACAGTAAATGTGGGTAGTCTTCTAAGTCGAGTAAATTAAGCGTAATGTCGGAGTGATCAGCTTCGATTTTAAGTAAGTTATCTTCAAGCGCTGACAACAATACATTTTGGCCGTCGAGTTTGCGAATAATTTCCACAAAGTAACGTCCGGGAATTAACGCAGACCCTTCTTGCTCCACAGAGAGCGATGGATCTCTAACCACTTTATGAATGGACACTTCTCCGTTGCTTGTGGTCATTTGTAAATGATCTTTAAAGGCTTCTAACTTAATTCCTGTTAACGCTGGATTGGGAGTTTTATTCGACAGTGCTTTTTGAACGATGACGAGATGATACAAGAGTTTATCTTTGTTCATTTGAAACCGCATAGAGTCACCCCTTATTAATTACTTATTTTAAGTATTATTATTGTTAGGTCATGTGGAAATGTGGATAACCATTTTTTCTCCCTATAATTATACCATAGTGGGGCGAAAAAACGAGGTTTGATTTAATCACTTTCTCCACATTTAATCGACAACTTTTCCACATCCACTTTGATGTTTGGGTCAAGGTGTAAATCGTTGTATATTTTCTCCACTGAATGCATCACAGTGGAGTGATCCCGGTTGGTAAAGTATTCGCCAATGCGTTTGTATGGAATGTCGTAAAGATGCTTAATTAAGTACATGGATATTTGTCTCGGATATAAGTAATTACGCGTCCTCTTTTTACTCACCAAGTCGCTCACAGAGATTTTAAAATAATCCGCTGTGACGCTCATTACATTGGTGATTTTTTCTTTCATAAAATCACGGCTCGTTGCTTTAGGTTTGACGAGGTTTTCCAGAGCGATTTCAGCGTTTCGAATACTGAATTCATAATCGAATGCGGTACAGTAGAACAACACGCGTTTTAAGGCGCCTTCAAGTTCTCGAACGTTATTGTCAAAGACCGAGGCAATGTATTCCAAAACCTTTTTGGGAATGAGGTCGCGTTCACTCGTTTCGGCGTTCAATTTCTTTTCTAAAATCTTAATGCGGTGTTCGAGATCGGGTCGGTTAATATCGACGTTGACACCCCATGCAAAGCGTGACGTGAGGCGGGCCATAATATCGCGTAAATCCGATGCTTTTCGGTCGGATGAAATGACGATTTGTTTTTGTTGCTGGTAGAGTTTCTCAAACAGTTTAAAAAATTCTTCCTGGGATTTTTCTTTTTTCGCTAAAAATTGAATGTCATCAACCAGTAAGACGTCTATATCTTTATATAAATTCGCAAATTCAGCATATTTTTTACGGTTTGCATGCTTGACGTAATCTTCCACAAATTGATCGGCTTTGATATAGAGCACATTGGCATGAATGTTGCCCTCTTTAATGTAGTTACCAATCGCATGCATCAAGTGTGTTTTTCCGAGGCCAACATCGCCAAATATATAGAGTGGGTTAGGCGACAATACCAGGCTGATCGGCCACTTTAATGGCACTCGTATACGATAAGCGGTTGGAATTTCCAATGACGAAATTATCAAAAGTGTATCCAGGGATTAAATTTGATTGAGTCGACGTGTATTCATCGGCGGATTCTTCGTAATCGGATTGTGATTTAATTTTTTCACTCACTTGGGCTTCTGTAATCAAGCGAAACTCGTGTTTATCTTGGACTTTGGATTCCAACATCCGGTTCATTTTTTTTAAATAAAGCATTTCCACGCGACGTTTGATAAAATCATTCGCAACAATCAAATAAATGAAATTGTTTTTGATTTCATAAATGGTATCGATGTGTGAAAAAATCTCTTGGAAGGTGTCAGGTTCAATTTCATGGGCGAGTTGAGATTTAATCTCCGTCCACATCACAGTGTTTTCCATCGCGGGCTCCTTATCCATTTGAGTGCTAGTAGTCTATCACAGAAAAATGGGGATAAAAACAATTTTTTATCCACATAAAATGTGGAAAAATATTTGGATTCACATCGTTTACACATGCAAATAAATTCTCACGATCAAGGAATGAAGCGATTCATTTGATTTATCCGCATTTCCACATATTCTGTTTTCCCCATTTCCCCTTTTCCACATTCGTCTATGTGGACTTCCCTAAAAGTGGCCGTTTTTGAGTGTGGAAAAAATCCTCATTATTTTTAAAATTAGGGATGGTTTGACACTTTTTGGTTTATCAACTATAATTTTCAAGCAATCTAGAGATATAGAACTAGGAGGTGCCACGTATGAAAAGAACTTACCAACCGAATAAACGACGCCGTGCAAAAACGCATGGTTTTAGAGAACGTATGTCAACGCCTACGGGACGCGCTGTGTTAGCTAGACGCCGTCAAAAAGGCAGAAAACGACTCACGGTATAAATCGTTAACTCCTGAAAACACCTGAAAACGATCAGTTTAGGGTGTTTTTTTTGGATTAAGGACGTCTATGAATCGACTGTATAGTTTAAAGAAAAATGAAGACATTAAAGCCGTATTGAATCATCAAACAAAACGATTTTCAAACGGAATCGGTGTTTTCATGAAACCAAATAAAACGATTCCTCATTACCGTATTGCATTCTCCGTGCCGAAAAAGTATGGAAATGCCGTCAAACGCAATCGAATGAAACGGCAACTAAGAGAAATTGTTCGGGGGGTTTCCATCAAAAATCATGTGGATATATTTATCCTCATCAAAGCCGACATTAAACCACTCACCTATCAGGCTCTCGAAAAAAATGTTCACGCATGTTTCAAACAACTCAAACTCATAGGAGATAACCATGACAAGTCTTAAGAAAAAAATCACACTTGGGGTAATGCTGTTACTCGTATTAACGCTCGCTGGGTGTGCGGAAGTGTATGATTCACCCATCGGTATTGAAGGCATCGGCGTTGGTTGGGTGCAATGGATTGTCGAACAAATTGCCAATGCGGTCGTCGCCATCAGTGATTTCTTCGGCGAACGTTACTGGATTGGACTCACTGTTATTACGGTGTTGATTCGTTTAGTTGGGTGGCCCATTTATTCCAAAACAACTGGGATGAGTACCAACATGCAATTTGCCCAACCAGAAATCAACAAGTTGCAAGAAAAATATGCCGGTAAAAACGATGATGCAAGTCGCCGGGCGCAACAACAAGAAATGATGAAAATTTATAAGAAATACAACATCAATCCACTCGGATGTTTCTTACCATTTTTACAAATGCCAATCTTCATTGCCATGTATCAAACGGTCCGCCGGATTCCCTTAACGGCTGAATATAATTATTTAAACTTTTCATTTTTGTGGTTTGATTTTAAAGATCAACCAACCGATAACTTATTCGATTTAGGAAACAACTGGACGTTTATACTCTTTGCCATCATCGTGGGAGCCTCGATGTTTGGGTATCAGCGGTATTCGATGAAAAAACCGGACTACGCACAAAACAAAAAGTATCAAACCGCTGTCCAAAACCAATCGCAAAACACGATGAAATATATGACGTATTTCTTAACCTTCCTGATTATGACCGTGGCCTATACAAACTTAGGGATTGCCTATTACTGGCTCATCGGAAACGGATTCTCATTCTTACAAGCCTATATCAATCGCCAGAAAACGGCCCGTAAAATGGAAGCTATGAAGGGAGCATATTAATGAAAACACTCGTTTTTGAAGCCAAAAATGACGACGAAGCCTTACTTCATGCAGCGCGAGAATTGCGCGTAAACCCAACCTACATCACCTTAAACCACGCCGAGAAAAAAGGCATGTTAGGACTCAAAAAAACGGTGGAATATACCGCCACCGTGAACGTCAATTTACTCGACTTTGGCTACGACTTCTTGAAAGATACCTTGCAAGCGATTGAAATTGAAGCCACCATTGAAGCCGAGTACAACACAGAAACCGGCGCCTATCATTACACGATTGATTCTTCAGAAAACCCACTTTTAATTGGTAAAAGTGGAAAGACTTTACACGGCTTTCAAACGTACATGCGCAACCTTATGAACTTATATAGTGATGAGGGAGTGACCGTTGTCTTAGACATCGGTGACTATAAAGCCAACCGAGAAAAACAACTGGAAATTTTAGCCACGAAAACAGCCAAAGAAGTGGCGCGCTCAAAAATTCCTGCGACCTTGCGTGACTTGAATGCGTATGAACGACGGATCATTCATACGAAACTCGCGGATTGGCGAGACGTTACGACTACGTCAGAAGGCGAACGGCCAAACCGGTATCTGGTCATTAAACCGAGCGAATGAAACTTGTCGTTGGCCTGGGAAATCCAACCGATAAATACGCAGGGACTCGGCACAACATCGGTTTTATGGCACTCGACTATTACTTGAAAGATAAAGGATTAAACCCGTCAGAAAAATTTAAAGGGTTGATCTATAAAGGCCCTGATGTCATGTATTTAAAACCGCAAACCTTCATGAATCTATCTGGAGAATCCGTGGGAGAGGCGATGCGCTATTTCTCGATTGACNCGAAAGATGTGTTAGTCATTTATGACGATATTGACTTACCGCCGGGTGCGTGTCGAATCCGAGAAAGCGGCGGGACCGGTGGGCACAATGGCATGAAGTCAATCATCGCCGTGACACAGACCGAGGCCATTGCCCGCATCCGCATTGGCATTGGCAAAGGAAAAAATCCGAAAGCGTATGTATTAAAAGCCATTCCTAAAAAAGAAAGACCGCTTTACGATGCGGCGTTTGAAAACGTCAAACACGCACTTGATGCATTCTTGTCCGGCCATTCCATTGAATATCTCATGAATCACTTTCAAATGAGCGACTCCCCCCTCTTGGGGTGAGTCGCCAGAGGTCGTTATGCAATCACTGATTAAGCACTACGCCAAGCACCCGTCTTTACGCACGATTGGGCAAGCGATTAAGGATGGACATAGTTTTCAACTAAATCTCCCTGAGGGAGATTTTTCGTCGTTTATGGTGGGGGTTATACGGGCACTTACAAAGCGGCCAATCTTTGTCGTCTATCCCAATTTATTTCAAGCAGAAAACGCCTATGAAAAACTCTTGGGAGTTGTACCTAATGCGAGCTTTTATCCGCACGATGAATTTGTGACTCTCGATCAACTCATTCTCAATGATACGTTGAAAACGGAGCGACTTAACACGTTGTACCGCCTTTTAGACGGCCAAACAGATACGGTCGTCACACACCCCGTAGCACTCCATCAATGGCTGCATCCAAAAGCCAAATTAAAAGGATTTATTAAGACGTATAACACGCACGATACCGTCCCCATGCAAGACTTTTTAGAACGTCTCGTGTTGTACGGCTATGAGGCTGTGGATCACGTGGAAAACGTGGGAGAATTTTCCCGGCGTGGTTCAATCATTGACTTGTATCAAATTCAGTATGAACACCCCATTCGCATTGACTTTTTTGACGACGACATCGATTCCATTCGCGTCTTTAATGCCTTATCACAACGCTCGATTAAAACGTTGGAAACATTCACCTTGATTCCGACCCGAGAAATGATCCTTTCATCGGATGATTTACAAGTGATTGAGGAGGGTGTCCGGCAACGGATGAGTCAAGCGTCACTCACTGACGATGAAAAGCAATCAGTCGAAGAAGATTTACTCCGCGTATCCAGTGCTGAGGGGGATGCCTTTAAACGCTATTTACCAGAACTTGAAGCAGCCAAAACATTGTTGGATATGCGCGAGGATCCGTTGGTGGTTTACATCCATTCAACGACGGCCTCCAGACAGGTAGAGTCTTTAAAAAAAGATATTTTTAATCACTTAAGAAGTCTCCCTGGACTCCGTAAAATCGGACTCAAATGGGTGCCTGAACATTTGCCCAAAACGCCGGAAATATTTTTTAACGCATTTGATGAACGAAGTGATTTAACGACGTATCAAATGCGCGCAAAAGAAAGCTTTCATTATCATCAAAACATGCAGATGCTATTTCAAGATTTGCAAAAAGCCGAACAGACGCAAACAGTATTAATACAAAGTGATACCAAACAAACCATCGATCAACTGAGTAGCCAACTGGAAGAGACTGGTCTGCGCCCAATTATTATTGGGGCCGATGACGTTCCCGTTGAAAAACGCATTAACTTTGTTAAAACCGATAACCCGCTCGCCTTTGATTGGTTTGACGCTCGGCTCTTATTACTCGATGACGCACACATTTTTAAGACCGCCAAAAAGAAAAAGAGTCGATATAAATCAATTTTTAAAGATACCCAACGTATCGACTCTGCAAAGACGTTAAAACGTGGGGATTTCATCGTCCATTACGACCACGGAATTGGTCGCTTTTTAGGCATAGAAGCGATGACGTTAAAAGACGTCACTAACGAATATATGGTCTTGCAATATCAAGGGACTGAAAAGCTATATATTCCCGTTGAAAACCTGACTTCCATTCAAAAATATGATGTCTATGAAGGCATCCAACCGAAGCTTTCTAAACTGGGATCTTCGGAGTGGCAAAAGACGAAACAAAAAGCGAAGAAAAAAGCCAAAGAAGTGGCGGTCAATTTACTCAAACAATACGCCGAACGGAAGTCGCAAAAGGGGTTTGCATTTAGTCCAGATACGGATTTGACAGATGCCTTTGAAGCTGACTTTCCCTACCCCGAAACACCCGATCAGTTAACGGCCATTGCCGACGTTAAAAAAGACATGGAAGACAAGGTACCGATGGACCGTTTAATTTGCGGTGACGTGGGATATGGGAAAACAGAAATTGCACTGAGAGCCGCGTTTAAAGCAGTCCTTGATAATAAGCAAGTTGCCTACTTAGCGCCGACCACGATTCTTACGAAACAGCACTACGATACGTTTTACGATCGGCTCGCCAAACACGGTATAAAAATCGGCTTATTGAACCGGTACGCAGGGGCCAAAAAAACCAAAGAAATACTCACCCACCTAAAGACCGGCGAGATCGATATCGTCATTGGGACACACCGGTTATTATCGCATGATGTGACGTTCAAGGATTTAGGCCTACTCGTCATTGATGAAGAGCAACGCTTCGGCGTCAATCATAAAGAAATGATTCAGTCATTCCGCAATCACGTCGACGTCATCACATTAACCGCGACGCCGATTCCAAGAACCTTACAAATGTCTTTATCAGGCATTAAATCAATGAGCCTTCTGAACACGCCGCCTGCTAACCGTCACCCGATTCAAACGTACGTCATGAAACGATCCGACCGAGTGATTAAAGAAGCGATTGAACGCGAACTCGGACGTAAAGGCCAAGTCTTTTATTTATACAACCGGGTCGAGACGATTGCCCAGGTTGCATCGCATTTAGAACAGTTACTCCCAGGCGCTCGGATTGGTTTTGCGCACGGTCGCTTATCAAAGACGGCGCTGGAATCGATCATTCAAGATTTCCTCGATTATAAATTTGACGTTTTAGTCTCTACAACGATTATTGAGACAGGGATCGATATTCCAAGAGCCAATACCCTCATTGTTCATGATGCCGACCAGTTAGGACTCGCACAGATGTATCAAATTCGGGGACGGGTTGGCCGCTCCGACCGCATTGCTTACAGTTATATGATGGTCGATGAACACAAAGTGCTCAAAGAAGAGGCGATCAAACGATTGAATGTCATCNGAGATTTTACGGCACTTGGGAGTGGGTATAAAATTGCTGCCAGAGACTTAGCCATTCGGGGGGCTGGAGATTTATTAGGAGCTGAACAATCGGGCTTTATTGAATCGGTAGGCATCGACATGTTCATGCAGATGGTGTCCGATGAAATGACCGCCATTAATGAGCCGGAAAATGCCCCCAAAAAACTGCAAAAAATGGCTAAAATTAATGTGTCTAAAGCCTTCCCCGATACGTACATTAAAAGCGAAGATGACAAGCTCGTCTATCACAAGAAAATCAGTGCGCTGACATCGAGCTGGGATATTATACAATTAAGAGAGGAACTCACCGATCAATTCGGGACACTCCCTAAATCGGTGTATGCGTACATGTTGTCAAAAGTGTACGAACATCTCGCAAAAACGAAGCAAGTTGAACGCGTCATGCAACACAAATTTGAAACGGTTATGGTGTTATCAAAAGAGGCCTCTGACACCGTGTCTGGCGATCATTTGTTTACCGCCGCCGAAGGCATTTCACCGAAGATTAAACTGGCCTATAAAGACCGCAAAATTAAAGTCACCATTCCCCATTTAGAAATTCCAAAACCGCGATTAGAAATTTTGATTACCTTGCTTGAAAGCATTCAATAAAAGGAGCACACATGCCATCAATTGCAATTATCGGCGCCCAATGGGGTGACGAAGGAAAAGGAAAAATTACGGACTTTCTTAGTGGCAGTGCCGACTTTGTCGTTCGCTTTCAAGGCGGTGATAATGCCGGTCACACCATTCATTCTAAAGGCGTCAAATACGCCCTTCATTTACTGCCATCTGGTGTCATACGTGATGACATCATGAACGTCTTAGGAAATGGCATGGTGATCAATCCAGAGAGTTTAATTGAGGAACTGAATACATTGAAAGCCTTAGGTAGGCATCCTCAAATTGCCATCTCTAACCGGGCGCATGTCATCATGCCGTATCATCTGATGCGTGATCAAGCATCGGAAGATACCCAAAATATTGGGACCACGTTAAAAGGCATCGGGCCCGCTTATCAAGATAAAGCAGCCCGCGTCGGATTGCGGATGGGGACTTTTGTAGATAAAGACCTTTTTGCGGCATATTTAAAGACGTATTATCCGTACGTCAAAGGAGCCTCAACAGAAACACCCGAAGTGCTCATTAGACGCTACGCACCGATCATCGACGCATTAAAACCGTTTGTTCAAGATACAAGTGTGCTTTTATCAGAAGCGATTAAAAAAGATGCAAAAGTCGTTTTTGAAGGGGCTCAAGGCACGATGTTAGACATTGAACAAGGGACCTATCCGTATGTCACAAGTTCGAGTCCTACGGCGGCTGGGATTCCGTTGGGTGCGGGTGTTGCACCGAAACACGTACAAAAAGTACTTGGCATTGTTAAAGCCTATAACTCTCGCGTGGGGGAAGGCCCGTTTGTGTCTGAAATGCCAGAAAAAGATGCCCATATCATTCGTGAAAAAGCGAATGAATACGGGACGACAACGGGTCGACCCAGACGCATTGGGTACCTCGATTTGGTCGCCTTAAAACACGCCCACCGAGTCAATCATTTTGACGCCTTCGCAATCACGTTATTTGACGTGTTATCCGGGTTTGAATCATTGCATTTAGTGACGGGGTATCGATTAAATGGGACCGTCATTGATTACGTCCCTGCTGAACGTGAAACACTGCAAGCGTGTGAGCCGGTGATTGAAACTTTACCAGGCTTTGATGAGGATATATCAGGCCTCACGGATTGGAATGCATTACCCGATCATGCCCGCCAGTATTTACAACGCATTGAAACACTTACAGGTGTCCCCGTTGGAATGGTATCGGTCGGGCCAGATCGTCGGCAGACGATTTTAATGACACGCATATTTTAAATAAAAAAACTTACCATTCGGTAAGTTTTTAAGCGAGGATATCAAAGGTTGATTGTAAAAGAATCATGGCGATAAATGTGAGCCGAATGAAGTAAAAATAAATCAACCCACCAAACAAGTATACCGTGTATAAATTAAAGTCACGACGCTTCAGTTTTTTCTCTTTGAATTTCTTAATTTGCCAGAAGAAAAATCCTAAACCCGCGGTAAAGACCGAAAATTCAAAAACGATAAATAAGAGCTCTGTTGAGTTGTTGTTAAAGTATCCAGAAAAGACATAAGGGACGAGGAAGTATAGCGTCGGAACAAAGGTATACAAAAACAAAATTGGGAATGTCATTACCGGAATATTACGCGGCGTGGCTTTGGCGATGACGTCGCGACCAATCCATGCTAAAAGTCCGGGATAAACTAAAAGTGTTATCATAAATAAAGCGATGTAAATGCCATTAAAAATGCCGGTTCCCCCACGCACTTGAAAAAAGATTCCAATCAGTGAAAGGAAACTTATCATTAATACGATGGGTTCAGAAAACTGCAACACTTTTTGTTTAATCATGACACCTTCCTGTCTACACACAGTATACCATAGGATATTTTTAATCAATGATAAGAGCGCGTTAAATCAAAGGAGATTATATGCTTAAATCAGATCTAGAAATTGTTCAATCTCACACCCCGGAAGACATCGAAAAAATTGCTTCAAAAGCGGGAATAAAAGTCAATGAAATTGAACGGTATGGACGCGTCAAAGCAAAGGTCGACTTAGACATTTTTGACCGCTTAAAATCAGCCAAAGATGGCCGCTTGATTTTAGTAACTGCGATCAATCCAACACCAGCTGGTGAAGGAAAATCAACGACGACAGTTGGGCTGGGGCAAGCGTTAAGTCGACTTGGAAAAAATGCCATGATTGCCTTGCGTGAACCGTCGCTTGGTCCGATTTTTGGAATTAAAGGTGGCGCCGCTGGTGGCGGGTATTCACAAGTGGTTCCCATGGAAGATTTAAACCTCCATTTTACCGGTGACATCCACGCCGTGACAACGGCCAATAACTTAATCGCTGCCATGCTCGATAATCACTTATATCAAGGCAACGAACTAGACATTGATGTGAATCGAATTACTTGGAAAAGAGCGCTGGATATGAACGACCGAGCCTTGCGTAATATCACCGTTGGACTCGGAGGATTGGGTCAAGGAATTCCCCGGCAAGATGGGTTTAATATTTCGGTCGCTTCAGAAGTCATGGCCGTACTTACCTTAGCAAGAGACATCGATGATTTAAAAGTGCGATTAGGGCGAATGGTCATCGCTTACTCGAAAGATCGTACGCCGATAACAGTCCGTGATTTAAAAGCGGAAGGAGCAGTAGCGATGGTTTTAAAAGATGCCATCAAACCAAACTTAGTACAAACCTTAGAAGGGACCCCAGCCTTAGTTCACGGTGGCCCATTTGCCAACATTGCCCACGGTTGTAATTCAATCATCGCCACAAAGCTTGCCTTAAAACTCTCCGATTACGTCGTAACCGAAGCCGGGTTCGGCGCTGATTTAGGAGCGGAAAAATTCTTAAATATAAAAACTCAAGACGGTGATTTAACGCCGAATGCTGTTGTCATTGTCGCAACCATTCGGGCGTTAAAAATGCACGGCGGTCAAGCCAAAGATGATTTGGCCAAAGAAGATTTAGACGCGTTAGAAAAAGGCTTCGAAAATTTAGAAAAACACATTGAAACCATTCAAGCATTCAACCTTCCATATGTGGTAGCGATTAATCAATTTCCAACCGATACTGACCAGGAAGTTCAAGCATTAAGTGATCGTTTAGAAAAAGCGAACCACGCATACGCGTTATCTCGCGTCTTTGCCGAAGGGGGTAAAGGCGGTGAAGCGCTCGCCCATGAAGTGTTAAAAATGACCGAAGGTCCCGCTCAATTCAAACCGTTATATAAAGCGAGTGACTCATTAAAAACGAAGATTGAAACCATTGCTCACACCGTATACGGAGCGTCCAGCGTCGTTTTCTCAGACACGGCGAAGCGACAACTGAGAACGTTCAAAAAACATGGATGGGAGTCGCTCAAAATATGCATGGCAAAAACCCAATCCAGTTTATCGGATGATCCGAAAAAATTAGGACGCCCGAGAGATTTCACGCTCACCATTCGTGAACTACGACCATCGATTGGGGCAGGGTTTATCGTCGCCTTAACCGGCAATATGATGACCATGCCAGGATTACCCAAAGTTCCATCAGCCGTGCACATGAAATTACATGAAGACGGCCGGGTTGACGGGTTATTTTAAAAGGAGGAAACAATGACATATCTCGAACAATTTAAAGCGTATGAAAAGAAATTACAAGCCTATCAATATGTCCTTAATGTCGTCGGTTGGGATTCAGCGACCGAGGCCCCAAAGGGTGCGTTTGAACGGCGAGCTGAGATGCAGAGTATGATCGCTCAAGAGGCGTTTGAACTCTGGACAAGCGACACATACTTAGAAACGTTAAAAGCGTTAGAAGCGCAAGATGACCTTTCTGAGATCGACCGCAAAAGTGTGAAAAAAGCCGGGGAAGCACTGCGTAAAGTTAACAAGATACCCGCGGATGAATATGCGGCGTACGATAAGTTATTGGCGCTGGCGCAACGCACGTGGGAAGAGGCAAAAGCAAACGATGATTATGACAGTTTTAAAGAGACGCTCGGAAAGATTATCGAAACGTCAAAACGATTCATCACGTATCGCAATGAAGACAAAGCGCCGTACGATGTCTTACTCGATGATTATGAAGCAGGCATGTCGATGGAAAAATACGATGCCTTCTTTGATGTTATTCGACAAGACCTCGTCCCGTTTGTGCAAAACGTGTTAAATAATCGTCCGGAAAAACCCGCTTTCATTGATCGCCACTTTCCAAAAGCGAAACAAAAAGAATTTGTCGAATATTTGAACGAGGTATTTGCCTACGATTTAGATAAAGGGTTACTGAAAGAAAGTGTGCATCCATTCACCTGGAACACGCATCCAAGTGACGTACGATATACCGTTAGATATTTAGAAGACTTTCTGTTTTCATCCATCTTTGCAGGCATTCATGAACTGGGGCATGCCACCTATGAAATGGGGATTGATGAAGCGTTCACGGAAACTCGCTTAAAAGGCGGAACGTCGATGGGAATTCACGAATCCCAATCACGGTTTTATGAAAATGTGATCGGCCGGTCTTACGCTTTTTGGACGGTCCATTATGACAGACTCAAATCGATTTTTGATGAGGCATTACACGACGTTGACTTAGATACGTTTTATCTAGGCATTAATTGGGTGGAACAATCGTTCATTCGTGTGGAAGCTGACGAACTTACATATCCCCTCCACATCATGATTCGTTATGAATGTGAACGGGCCATTTTCAATGACGGCATTGCCCTAGATGATTTGCCAGATCTTTGGAATCAAAAGGTTCGTGATTATCTTGGCATTCACGTCGAAAAAGATACCGACGGATTGCTGCAAGATGTGCATTGGAGTGGGGGCGCATTTGGGTACTTCCCAACGTACGCATTAGGTAGCGCATACGCCGCACAAATTTACTATGCCATGCAAAAAGAACTGGACATTGAAGCCATTATTAAAGCCGATGACATCCCACAAATCAATGCGTGGCTGAAAGACAAAATTCATCAGTACGGCAAATCAAAAACGCCCGAAGAACTCTTACTGGATGTCACAGGTGAACCGTTTAATCCACACTATTATATTGAGTATCTCAAAGCCAAATATGGACCCCTATATATAGGTTAAGGAGGCGCTATGATTCTCGATGGAAAAGCGACATCCATGACGCGTCAAGCCGATCTTAAAAAGACGGTTGAATCCTTGGATGGAGCACCGCATCTCGTCGTCATTTTAACGACGGATAATCCCGCTAGTACGACATATGTCAAAGCGAAAGAAAAAGCCGCAAAAAAAATTGGCTTTAAGTCGACCATCATCCATGATATGACGGGTGACGAAGCGGACTTATTAAAAACGATTCATACCCTAAATAATGATTCTGACGTGCATGGCATTTTAGTCCAGCTTCCACTCGCCGAAGGACTTGATGTGAAACGGGTGATGGATGCGATTNATCCGAAAAAAGACGTCGATGGATTTCACCCGATCAATGTCGCAGCCCTCTTTCAAAACCGACCCGGATTTGTGCCTGCCACCCCGCGAGGCATTATCGAACTCTTAGACACCTATGACATTCCCCTGTCTGGTAAACACGCCGTCATCGTTGGACGTAGTCAAATTGTCGGTCTACCCATGGTTCATTTACTCACCCAACGTCACGCGACAGTGACCGTGTGTCACTCCCGGACGGTCGATCTCAAAGCGCATACGTTGAGCGCCGACATTTTAGTGGTTGCCACAGGCCGGCCTCATTTGATTACAGCCGATTACGTGAGACCAGGTGCAACCGTCGTTGATGTGGGCATCAACCGGGTTGAGGGCAAACTGATTGGTGATGTTGATTTTGAGGCTGTCAAAGAAGTTGCCCAGGCGATAACGCCAGTCCCGAGAGGGGTTGGACCAATGACGATTACCGCCCTTTTAGAAAACACACTTGATGCCTATCAACAATTAAGGAGTCAAACATGATTAAACGATATCAACGCGAATGGTTGGGCGCTTTATTTTCTGACTATGAACAATATGAACGGTTTTTAACCGTCGAACTTGCGGCTTTAAAAGCGTACGTTAAACTCGGCAAAGTGCCGGAAGCTGACTACGATAAAATCGAAGCGGGTGTGAACGTAGATGTGGCCGATATTGAGCGCATCGAAAAAGATACNCACCACGATGTCATTGCCTTCACGCGGAGTGTGACTCGGCATTTAGGCGACGAAAAGAAATGGTTTCATTACGGCCTAACATCGACAGACATTGTAGATACGGCACTCGGACTTGCGTTTAAAAGTGCCAACCAAGGCATTGAAGCCGGCCTTTCAAAACTTCTAGGAACGCTCAAGCGGCACGCCATCACGTACCAACACACCCCAATCATTGGGCGGACGCATGGCATGCACGCAGACGTCACAAGTTTTGGCTTAAAGTTTGCCTTATGGCACGATTTATTTAATCGGCATTTAACCCGGTTCAAAGAAGCGAGAAGNGGCATTGAAGTAGGGAAAATTAGTGGCGCAGTCGGCACTTATGCGCACACAGGACTGCAATTGGAAGAAGAAGTCTGTCGGTTTTTAAATTTGAAACCGGTATCGATCTCTACGCAAGTCATTAACCGTGATCGTCACGCGCATTACTTGCATGTTCTCGCATTAATTGCGACCGGTGTTGAACAGATTGCTTTAGAAATACGGCACTTGCAACGCAGTGAAATTGGCGAGGTAAAAGAAGCCTTTGGCCTGCGTCAAAAAGGGTCGTCGGCGATGCCCCATAAGCGCAATCCAATCGCCTCAGAAAACTTGATGGGTGTGGCTCGCTTAGTGCGGGGCTACATGATTCCTGCCTATGAAGACGTCGCACTGTGGCATGAACGCGATATTTCTCACTCATCGGTTGAGCGGGTCATCATTCCCGATGCCATCAGCTTAGTTGACTACATGCTTGACCGCATGGAACGCGTTTTAGATGGCATTGATGTCTATGAAGATAAAATGCTTGAGCATATTCAAATCACCAACGGTGTCATCTTTTCTCAATACGTCTTGCACGCCTTGATTCAAAAAGGGTGGACAAGGGAAGAAGCCTACGATACGATTCAACCCCTCACCTTTCAAGCAAACGACGATGATCACCATTTTAAAACAGTGCTGAAAAAAAGTGACGTCATAACGTCGGTGCTTACGGATGCAGAAATCGATGCCTGCTTTGATCCCCAACAAGCGCTGGTTCACGTCGAAGATATTTACCAAAGACTTGGCTTATATGACTAAATTTATCCGCGTTGTCATTCACGTTTTAACGCTCATTTTTCTCTTGATGTTTGCGGCGCAACTACTAACCAGTCGCTGGTATTTAGCGGTTTCAGAAGGTCGCTATGACGCACACAGTGAAATCATGTATGACCATGACTATGTGGCGTTTGAACTGATTGATTACTTGAATTATCGGCACGATGATCTCACCTTTGGAGCCACCGAAAGTGATCCGACCACGCTCATGCGAGACATTGAAATACGTCATATGGAAGACGTGAAAAATCTGTACACTGTATTGAGAATCGTCGCCTTAACAAGTGGCCTTACAGCCGCTTTACTACTCACCATACAAGCCCGTAAAGACCGCCAAGCAATGTATTTAACGCTCCGGAGTATGTTTGTCATCCCTTTGATGTTTACCCTCTTTATCGGGACGTGGTTCGCGATTGATTTTAGCCGTATATTTACGCTGTTTCACGAGCTATTTTTCTCGAATGATGACTGGCTATTACGCTATGATGATGTGCTCATTCAATTATTGCCATCAGGGTTTTGGCTCGTATCAGGCGTCCTTATTTTAGCCTTTTTAATGGCGGTTGAAATTGCCTTTTATCGCTTTGCGAGTAGACGTTTAAAAAGAATGTAAAAATTTTCTGAAAAATTTACAAAAAAAGATGGCCAAACGCCATCTTTTTTGATTAAATACAAGTAGGTTAGTATCATATAAGGCTAATAATACGGTTTAGCTGTCTCTACCCTTTCGCCGTAAATGAAAGGACTATGATACCTGCAAATCTCCTGTTTTGTGGTTTTTGTGATACTGACCAAAAATTTAGGAGGTTTTTATTTTGGAAAAAATCATCAGTTATTTTAAAATCCGCGAACGCGGATCTTCAGTGAAGACTGAAGTGTTAGCCGGCCTCACGACCTTTTTGGCCATGGCCTATATTTTACCGGTCAACGCAGGATTACTTTCGCAAACCGGGATGCCATTTGGTGGAGTCTTCTTAGCGACTGCACTCTCCGCTTTAATCGCCACCTTAATCATGGGGGTATTTGCGAACTTTCCCGTGGCTTTAGCACCCGGCATGGGCATCAATGCCTTTTTCACATTTACCGTGGTGTTTACCTATGGATTATCGTACCAAGCTGCATTAGCGGCCGTCTTCATTTCTGGGGTTCTCTTTTTAATCATCTCAGTCAGTGGGTTGAGAAAATATGTCATCGATGCCATTCCCGAATCTTTAAAAATTGCGGTGGGAGCTGGGATCGGTTTTTTTATTACGTTTGTCGGGCTGACCAATGCAGGGATTATCGTTGGTGACCCTGCCACATTCGTGGCGTTGGGTGATTTTTCCAATCCAGCGGTATTACTCGGGCTATTTGGGTTAGTGGTTGCCGTGGCCTTGTACGCGGCAGGCAACAAGTTTTCAATCATTATTGCCATTGGAACCACAGCGCTTGTGGGACTCGTTTTAGGCTTTTTAGGTGTCGAATATATGCCCGCATACTCGGCGCAAGGGTTGTCTGGGTTATTTGAAGGGCTGGGAGAGATTGGATTTTCTTTCCTTGGTGGATTCGGCGAATTACTGAGCGCACCGGAAGCATTCTTAATCATCTTTACGTTCTTATTTGTCGATTTCTTTGATACCGCAGGTACGCTCATTGGCATTGGAAAAGAAGCCAAATTAATGAACGAAGAGGGCGAACTTGAAGGGGGTAACGCCCCGTTGATTGCGGACTCACTCGGAACAGTCATTGGGGCGACACTGGGTACCTCAACGGTGACCAGTTACGTCGAGAGTACAACCGGCATCGAACAAGGGGGCCGGACCGGATTAACGAGCGTTACAGTCGCATTACTCTTTGTCCTTGCACTCTTACTCTATCCAGTATTAAGTGTAGTCAACGGTGTCGTTGTTGGATTCAACGACTTCGGAGATGCGATTGTCTATTCGCCGGTAACTGCGATGGCATTAATCATGGTTGGCGCACTGATGATTGGCCAACTCAAAGACTTAGACTTCTCTGATAAAGCCGCCGTTATTCCAGCCTTTTTCACAATTATTTTTATGGTGCTTGCATACTCCATTGCCGAAGGCATTGCCATGGGATTCATCTTTTATCCAATTATCATGAGCGCATCCAAACGCTCAAAAGACGTACATCCTGTCATGTGGGCGTTGCTTGCAATCTTTATTTTACGGTTTGCATTAGAAATCATTTAGAGTCGTGAACATGCCATAAGTAATGGGCCACGATGCTCCTGTAAGGACGCCAGTTCATGGCGTCCTTTTCTATATCATCGGGGTGCATGTCACGGTTAAAAAAGCGATTATATCCGTGAATTAATCCGAGATCTTTTTTAGAAAAGTGATCCATGTCGTCAAAGACAAACATGAGAACCATGTCCACACTCCACGGCCCAATCCCCCGAATTTCTTGAAAATGCGCAAAGAGTTCAGGTTTCTCAAACGTATCAAGGGTGTCTTTTTCAAGCATGCCTGAGTCTGCGGCCAGTGCTAATGCGTGTAAATATTCTGCTTTCCGCATCGACAACCCGAGGCTTCGTAATGTGTCTTTAGAAAGGCCTAAAAGGCGCTCTGGGGTGAGCGTATTTTGGCAAGCACTTAAGAGTCTTGCATAGAGCGTTTGGACCACTTTTACGGAGAGCTGTTGACCGATGATGGTATAGACTAAAAACGGGAACATATCCCATGATATTTCAATGGTTAAGTCACCCACATGATCAAATAAATGCTGCAGTTTCGGATCTTTTTCTATCAATGCGTCTAAACGCGCATCACGGCGTTTTAAAGTAACCTGTGTCATCGGGCCTCCGAGGCGGTAAAGATGGTCTCATCTGCAGGAGAGTTTGGTACAATGAACAAAGAAGAAAGAAAAAAAGTGAGGCGAGTCATGGCAGATATTATCTTTGATTATATAGAAGAAGAAAAGACGAGGCAATTTGAACACCTTGAGTTGATTGCCTCAGAAAATTTTGCGTCTGCAAACGTGCGAGCGGTGGGCGGATC
>P_2C_Liq_2_UnCtyDRAFT_1000068_pt1 | contig 25922 bp, 24 predicted proteins | sample Pon2CUnioCityCA_FD_10236 | JGI IMG/M metagenome (IMG submission 10236) | reverse complement strand
GGCCGAGCGCACCAGCGTGGTTATTGCGCATCGGCTGGCGACGGTCCGCAATGCCGATCGCATTGCGGTGCTCGAGTCGGGACGGGTGCGGGCGGTGGGTACCCACGATCACTTGCTTGCCCAGGACGGGCTGTACGCCCATCTGGCGGCGCTGCAGTTTCAGTCCATCGCCTGACGGGAATGCGCGAGGGCCGCTCGCAGCATGGGAGTGGGCGGCAGGGAGCGCAGGATATGGGCAATATCGCTGATGTGGGGCCGGCTCATTAAAAACCGGACCATTGCCTCCGCTGGCGTGCGATCGAATAGCTGAACGAAGGGCTTGCCGGCCGAGCCCGCTGGGGTATGGCGCCAGAGCGATTCAAGGAAGACGCCATCCAGCCAGTCCATGGTTCGGCGCCGCGAGGGGGCGCAGGGTGGCCGACCGGCCATCAGATCATCGGCACACTGATCCGCCCAACGCTGGATGCCATGAAACGCGTAACCCGTCGCCGGCCGCATGCTGCCGCCGGCGGTGCCGACGCGCATCCAACCCTCCCTGTTGTAGGGCGCGATCGGCGCCATGGGCAAATGGCTTGACTCCTCACGGTCGATGGCGTGATTGGCCAGCCCTCGATCGGCAAGAATGCCGTCCAGTTGCGCGCCCAGAGCCGATAGCGATGGGCGCTGCGGGGCAAATCGGGTCAGCTCGATAAGCCGACGGCCCGGGGCGATGGGCAGCTCGTAGACAAAGGTCAGCAACGGCGCCTCGTCATCCAGAAAGTCCATCAGTCGTACGGGAGAATCATCAGTGAGACCGGGACCCACCAATTCACGGCCAACAAAACTCTGCCATACCCAGGGCCGTTCGAGGGTGAGCGCGGGTGGGCGCGAGTCAAACACCCGATCGGCGATGATCGAACTGCCGTTATCCAGCTCCAGCGTCCAAGGTTGATTATCGGAACTCGCTGACTGGAGGGATCGCCCGGCAAGCAGGGCCCAGTCCGGCCGTGTTGCGATGGCATCCAGCGCCTGACTCTGGACCGCCGAGGCCCGCAGCATCTCATAGGGCGTCCGGTCGCTGCCCCTGACCACCGATTCGCCCGCCTGACTGACCGCCCACGTCGACCAGGTGCGGGTGGCTTGCGCCGTGAATGGATGCTCCGCTAGCCGCCAGCCGCACCAGGTCCGGTCGTCGCTGGGATATTCCCGCGGCTCTATGATGACGACTTGCCCTGGATAGCCCTGTGCCACAAGGCGGACCGCCAGGCTCATGGTGGCGGCACCCAAGCCGATCAGCGCGATGTCGAAGTGTTTCATGGGGCGGGGCGGGGCGCGCCAGCGGCAGGGCGCACCAGCGTTCTGACCGCCAGGCGCCGGCGCTGATCGTGGCTGAGTGAGGTTCGGCCTTCCCAGTAACGGCAGCCGTTCGATCGCACCCGTAATCCGATGGCGCGATAGAGCCGCGCGGCCACTCGAATCGACAGACGGTTGCGCCATGGGATGAGCATGAAGCCGGTCTCGGCACGGGCATACTCAGATTCGGCACGCTCGATTACCCGGGCAATGGCCGTCTGTATCGCTGCCCGGTCTGTCACGGCCGCGTTGGCGATGACCGCCGGGCTACGGTACCCGACCCAGTCCGCGGGCAGGTAGCGGCGTCCGCGCTGGGCGTCCTCTAGCACATCCCGGGCGATATTGGTCAGCTGCATCCCGATACCGAGGGCCACGGCGGCGTCACGGCCGCGCACGGGATCGGCGCCGAGCAGGGGGCACATGAGTTCGCCCACGGTGCCGGCGACGCCATAACAGTAATCCAGCAGTTCGGTTTCGGTCTCGATCAGCCGGCCCTCGCGCGCTTCATGGGCCGCCGTTCGCGCCAGAACCGCCAGCGGCGCGAGGGACATCTGTCGGCGCCGGACAAGCGCCTCGAACCCCTCAACGGGTATTTCATCGGGCCGATTGCGGGTTAGCGCCTCCGCAAACCGATCAATACGTTCCGCGCCGTTGGCGGATTCATCGGCAATATCGTCGATCAGCCGGCAGACGGCATACAGAGTCGCGACGTCGTCAGCATCCTGTCGGCGCAGAAGCCGGCTGGCCGTGTGAAAGCTGCTGCCGTGGCGGGCCAGGACCTCGCGCGGCTTCACGCCGCCACCGTGCCCTCGGGGAAAAGCCGCTCGAGGACCTTGGCACTGGACAGAACGCCGGGCATACCCGCCCCTGGGTGGGTGCCGGCACCCACAAGGTAGAGGTTGTCCAACCCCTCGGCCTGGTTGTGAAACCGGAACCACGCCGACTGGCGGAACAGGGGGGCGAGGGTGAAGCCGCTGCCATGAACGCTCTGGTAGTTTTCGCGGAAATGATCCGGCGTCATGTAGAACGCCGCACGCAGATGCGCGCTCAGTCCCGGCATGAGTGTTGACTCCAGTGCCTCGACGATGCGGGCCTGCAGCCGCGGGCCCTCGCTCCGCCAGTCTATGTTGCCGAGCTGATTGGGTACTGGCGCCAGCACGTAGAAGCTGTCATGCCCGGGCGGTGCAAAGCTCGGATCGGTGGCCGTCGGCCGGTGCAGGTACAGCGAAAAGTCCTCCGAGAGGATCTTGCGGTCAAAGATGTCGCGCAGCAGTTCGCGATAGCGGTCGCCCAGCCAGATCGTGTGATGCGCAACGTCGGGGTAGGTGCAGTCGGTGCCGAAGTACAGCACAAACAGGCCCATCGACGGTTGCGCCAGCCGATGCTTGACCCGGGCGGCGAGTGGCGCCGGATTCATCAGCTCACCGTACAGATGCATGGGGTCGAGATTGGAGACGAAGTGATCGGCCGTCAGCGTGCGGCCATCATCGACACTGGCGCCGGTGATGCGCCGACCTTCGCGGTGCACCGCGGTGATGCTGCGGCCGTTCTCGACACGAACGCCCTGGCGCTCGAGCAGGTTGGCAAGCTCCCCGACCAGCGCACCGGTTCCGCCCATGGCAAAGTGCACGCCCCATTCGCGCTCGAGGTAGTGAATCAGCCCGTAGATGCAGGTGGTATCAAATGGGTTGCCCCCGACCAGCAGGGGTTGCAGCGACAGCGCCCGGCGCAGGTAGGGATGCTTGATATGGCGGGCCACCATCGTCCAGACGCTGCGGTCAAAGCGCAGTCGCAGCAGCCGCGGAATTTGCTGGGCCATAAATGAAAGACGATGAAAGGGCTGGTAACCCAACTCGCGGAACCCGATTTCGAACAATTCCCGGGATTCCGCCAGCAGCCCGTGATAGCCCGCAACGTCTTCCGGATTGAAGCGCGCGATCTCAGACTCCATGCGCTCAATGCCCGGGCCATAGTCGAATGACGAGTCATCCGGAAAACGGAACCGATACCAGGGATCGAGCGGGCGCAGTTCGAGGTGGTCGTGCAGTGATTCGCCAAACAATTCGAACAGCTCGGCAAACAGGAACGGCGCGGTAATGACGGTGGGGCCGGCATCGTGTCGGTAGCCATCACGCTCGAACACCTGGGCGCGCCCTCCCAGCCGCGGGCAGCGATCAATCAGAGTGACTTCATGACCACGGGCGCGGAGACGCAGAGCGGCTGCGATGCCGCCGAATCCGCCGCCCATCACCAGGGAATGCATAGGGCTCTACCCCTTGTGTTGTGTCAGTGCGCGCCCGGAGACGGCCCGCGATTGGTCGGCGAGTCGCTGCAGGAGTTGGCGGACATCCCGGGCCAGTGGGGCCGGCAGATGCCCGGTCAGTCGATCCGCGCGATCGAGGGCCGCGCGAACATGCTGGAGACAGCGCAGCAGCGTTGCCTTGCGTTTGTCGCCGTTATAGCCGCGGGGCGGCTGGTGATGCCGCCAGGCATGCAGCGGATGCAGTCGGTCAGGGTCATCGGTGGTCTGCAGGTCATCGAGGTCGTCGAGGATTTGATAGGCCAGACCGATCGAAGCGGCCAGCTCGTGGCCGCGCCGCGCATTGGCTTCGCCGTTGTCATCCGTCTGAACCCCCACATTGAGCGCAAGTTCGATGAGCGGTGCGGTCTTCGCGCGCGTCGCAGCCAGATAATCGGCGCGACTTACCGGCTGACGCTGCTCGCGCCCGGCCAGCTCAACGCTCTGCCCGCCGATGACCCGCGCGGTGCAGTCGGCCATCGCTGCCATGAGCCGGCGCGCGGTGCTCGCCTGGCGAATACCGGCAGCGATCTGATAAGCGGTGGTCAACAACAGGTCGCCCGCACACAGGGCAACGTCGTCGCCGTAGAGAGACCGGACGGACGCCTGTCCGCGCCGGTAGAGATCGTGATCACTGATGTCGTCATGAATCAGCGATGCGTTATGCAGCAGTTCACAGGCGGCGGCCGCCGCTGTGCTGTCGTGGGTGTCCAGTCGACCGGCACTGCTGGCAAGCGCCAGTTTTGCCCGCATTCGATGGCCACCGGTTTCAAGGTGATAGATCGCCGCATCCCGGGCCGGACTCGGTCGTAGATGGGCGAGGGCGTCAATCATGGACTGATTGACGGCGGACAGGGGCGCAGGGTTGGACGCATGCGTCAGACCGCTCGACAGGGTAGAGACCCCTGTGTCGGTGCTTTGCTGTTGGCTGACGTCGACTGCGGCCACGGAGTTGATCCTCACGCTTAGTCCGGGAAAGTGGATGCCGGACGGCGTCCGACATCCACAGGCTCAGCATTAGCCATGCCGGCCGATCGGATGATTCCGATCAGGCGCTGGCTTTGCCCTCGGCTTCCGACTTGCGGATCGCAATCATCAGAATGAGGATGCCGAACACGGCCTTGGCCACGATATCTGCAACCGTGTAGCCCACCTCGACGGCGGTGATGGCAGCACCACCAGTCAGGCCGATGAGCGGGAACAGGAACACGATCGGGTAGAACAGCCAGGACACGACCACGAGGGTAGCGGCACCGTTGATCAGGCCACGAACGTTTTCCGGCTGCTTGCTGATCGAACCCTTCAGGCCGACAACGAGCTGGTAGACGATGTAGATGAACGGAATCATCGAAAGGACCCAGAACAGGAAGCGCGTCGCGCCGCCTTCGGCCACTTCGCCCGGATAGCCGAGGATGATCATCAGAGCGGCAGCGCCACCCAGCGTCACGCTCTTCGACACCGTCTCGCTCCGCGAAAGGCGCATGACGAGAATCAGCTCAACGAGCAGCAGCGGGACGGTCAGCAGCCAGTCGACATAGCGATAGGCCTGGTTAAAGGCGTATCCCGTGGTCTCGATCGTGCCGTTGGTCACGGAGAAGGCCGCGTCCCACGACAACATGATCTGCAGATAGTGGTAACCGGCAATGGCGGTCACGAGACCGGAGATCGTCACAGCCATCTTGTACGCGGGAGCTACCTGACTGCGGGAGAACCACAGGAAAAGGGTCGCGGCCGCCATCACTGCAAAGCCAAACGAGAAGGCATTCGCAATGAAGTCGTACTGACCCACACTGAGAGTTGAAAGATCCATGGTTGATTTCCTCCTTTTGGAATCAAGACGAAACATACGCCCGGCTGTGATGCAGGTCAATCAGGCATTCGCACCGTTTTGGTGCAATTATTAACCCCATCAGCCCAGTGACAATAAAACGCTCTGTGTGTTCTTGAACCGGTTTGATCTGGATCAAAAATCGGCCCGGTTATCGCGCAATGAAAAACGGATCGGGACGTCGATGGTCCGCCCGGCGATGAGGGCCTCATCCGGGGGGTCGGGAAACGGTCGTGCGCGCTCGAGCATTGTCTGTAGCGCCTCATCCAGACTCCGATAGCCGGTCGACCCGGAGACGAGGGCGTCCGCGATCATCCCCTCGTCGTCAAAGCGCAGGGTAACAACCGCATCGCCCTCGAGACCCCGCAGGCGCGCCCGCCGCGGATAATGCCGATGCTGCGATAGCCAGGCCCGCAATGTCTGCAGGTAGTTGCGCCGCGCCGCCTCGCTGCCTTCGCCGGAGATCGGCTCGCCGGCGTCGGCCGGAGCGGGTGCTTCGGCGGTCGCCTCGGGCTCTGGTCTGGAGTCGGGTTCGGGCTGAGGCTTGGCGTCGGGCTGGGGCTCGGGCTCAGGCTCAGGCGTAGGCGCAGGCTCGGGCTTGGGCTTGGGCTCAGGGTCAGGTTGGGGTTTCGGCTCCGGCTCGGGCGGCGTCGGTGTGGACATTGCCGGTTCCGCTTGGGCGAGGGCGGGGGATGGCGCCGTGCCAAGCTCGATCCGCACGGGATCGGTGGCAGCGCCCGGTGCCCGCGATTCGGGTGGCGGTGCCGGCAGGATAAATCCCAGTAGCGCCACATGCGCCAGACCGGCAACCAGAAAGGCTGCGACCCAGATCCCACCGCCGCGGTTCATGGTTGCCGGGTCACCAGGTCGACGGCCTCGACACCCCGATCGCGCAGCTGAGCAAGAATCGAGACAACCCGCGCGGCGTCGGCCTCGGCATCGGCCACCAGCCGGACAGGCGCTGCGCCTTGACCCTCGATGGCCGCGATTGATCGCTGAATCGCGTCCGCTTCGAGCCGTTCGCCGTCGATGGCCACCGAGCCGTCCCCCGCGATGTGGATGATGGTACGGACCGGCGTCTCGAGGGCCGTGCCATCCTGTTCTGGCGGAGTCACCGCAAACGGTGCCGATGGGCTGAGTTGCCCGGCAATCAGGTAGAACGCGAGCAGCAGAAAAACCACATTGATCAGCGGCAGCAGACCGGTCTCGCGGTCGGCGGGGTGTCGGCGGTGATCATTCTGCAGGCCGATCATCCCTCGCCTCCGCCCTCGAGCAGCGAGACCTCGACATCCAGGCCCCGCATCCGCTCAAGCGCCTGCAGGGTGGTTTGCAACGACACGCCAGCCTGCGGCTGCAGGTGGATGATGCGGGCATTGCGGTCGCGCACGGCCGCTGCAACGGCGCTCATCATTGCGGATGCAGTGACTCGGCGCCCGTCAACGACCACGGCATCCGGTTCAAGGCTGACCCGCACGGTGTCCGCCGTTGTTGGGCCGGCCCCGGCGGGAGGCGCAACGCCGACCGATATCTGCTCACGTGATTCGAGCGTCGAGGCCAGCATGAAAAATATCAACAGGATGAAAATGACATCGATTAACGGCGTCAGGCGAATCAGGGCGTGACGCGGTGGTGGCTGCGGGGTAATGCGCGGGCCTGCGCCCATCACGACGACCGTTGATCGAGCCGCGCTGGACGCCGGGTAAACAGCTCGGTGATCAAGCTATCCATTTCCTCGCCCAGGTGCTGGACACGTGCCTCCAGCCAGGTCGCCGCCGCCACCGCGGGGATCGCCACCGCCAGGCCCACGGCGGTAGTGGACAGGGCCTGCCAGATGCCGGCCGATAGCACCGCCGGGTCGCTGCCATTGTCCGTCTGCTCGAGCGCCTGGAATGCCTCGATCATGCCCAGCACCGTACCGAGCAGTCCCAGCAGCGGCGCAAGGCTTGCAATCAGTTCAAGCGGTCGCAGCCCACGGCGCAGGTCTCGCAATTGATCCTGACCCAGCCGGGCGATGTCCTCGCGCAGTCTGGCCTCATCCATATCGGCGTTCTGCAATCCTTCGATGGCCCGAGCGGTCAATTGTCCGGCTGGATTGCGCGAGCCGCGGACCCAGGCGCCGGCCTGGTCGATATCGCCGGCGGTGAAGGCACGCACCGCGGCCCGCGCGTGGCTCAGCCGATGGCTGCGGGTAAGCAGGGCCTGGCCAAGCTTGGCGAGGACGATGGCAAGTGCCGCCACGGACATGGCCAGTAGCAGGGCGATCACGGGACCGCCGATTTGGTAGAGGTCGACGAGTCGATCGATTGCAGTCATGGCAAAAGCATACGTCAGCGCGGCGATGCGGCGAAATTGGCTCTGTTAAACTGATCGCTGATCTGAAGGAGTATCCATGAGTCTGATCCGCGTTGATGAAATCGAGTTTTCCGTCGGTGGTCCGCCACTGCTCAAGGATGCGTCGCTGACCATCGAAGATCGCGAACGCGTCTGTCTGGTTGGCCGCAATGGTGTAGGAAAGTCGACGTTGCTGCGCATCATCGAAGGCGCGATCGAGCCGGATGCCGGACGGGTGCAGCGCGGCGAGGCGGCGAGCGTATCGCGCCTCGAGCAGGCCGTTCCCGACCATCTCGATGGTCGGGTGTTCGACGTGGTCACCGAAGGCCTGGGATCGCTGGGCGAATTGCTGGCCCGTCACCACGATCTGGCCATGGCCATTGGCGCGGGTGAGGGCGACATCGACGAGCTTACCGATCTGCAGTCGCGTATCGAGGCGGCCGGCGGCTGGCAGATCGAGCAGCGCGTCGATGCGGTGCTGACCCGCTTCGGATTGCCCGCGGACAGCCTTTTCTCGGGACTTTCCGGCGGCCTCAAGCGACGCGTCCTGTTGGCGCGCGCGGTGGTGCCAGGCCCGGATGTGCTGTTGCTCGACGAGCCGACCAACCACCTCGACATCGAGGCCATTCGCTGGCTCGAGGGCTTCATGCGCGAGTTTGACGGGGCGGTGGTATTTGTCACGCATGACCGCGCCTTTCTGCAGGCCGTTGCGACCCGCATTGTGGAAATCGATCGCGGCCAGCTGACCAGTTGGCCGGGAGATTACGCGAATTACCTGCGGCGTCGTGAGGAACGCGATCATGCCGAGGCCGAGGAGCAGGCGCGTTTCGATAAAAAGCTCAAGCAGGAAGAGGCCTGGATCCGCCAGGGCATCAAGGCCCGTCGAACCCGCAATGAGGGCCGGGTACGAGCCCTCAAGGCCATGCGCAAGGCCCGCGCCGAACGTCGCGAGCGTCCGGGCGAAGCGCGCTTGACCATGGCCGAGGGCGAACGCTCCGGCAAGCGGGTGATCGAGGCAGAGCATCTGACCTATGCCATCGACGGTAAGCCTCTGGTTACCGATTTCAGCACCCGCATCATTCGCGGCGACCGGATCGGCATTCTTGGCCCCAACGGGGTCGGCAAGACCACCCTGATCCGGCTGCTGGTCGGAGAGCTGGCGCCGGACAGCGGTTCGGTCAAGTTGGGTACCGGCCTTCAGGTGGCGTACTTCGATCAGCACCGGGCGTCGCTGGATGACCAGCGCTCGGCACGGGAAAACGTTGCCGGCGGCGAGGACTTCATCGATCTGGGCGATGGTAAGCGGCGTCATGTCATGGGCTATCTGCAGGACTTTCTGTTCTCGCCCGAGCGCGCCAACGCCCCGATCAGCCGGCTGTCGGGGGGTGAGCGCAACCGTCTGCTCCTCGCGCAGTTGTTCGCGCGCCCGTCGAACCTGCTGATCCTCGACGAGCCGACCAATGATTTGGATGTCGAGACCCTTGAGCTGCTCGAAGAGCGGTTGGTGGACTACACGGGCACGCTGTTGCTGGTCTCGCACGATCGGGCGTTTCTGGACAATGTGGTCACGAGTGTCTTCGTGCCCGAGGCCGGGGGGCATATTGGCGAATATGTCGGTGGCTACGAGGATTGGCTGCGCCAGAGTCAGGCGAAAACCCCACCGGCGGAGCCCACCAGACGTCGCAGCAGCAAGCCGGCGTCGTCGCCCAAAAAGCCGCGCAAACTGACCTATGGCGAAGCCCTGGAACTCGATGAACTGCCTGCTCGCATCGAAACGCTGGAGGCGGCCGCCGAGGCCGCGCGCGGCAAGGCCAACGACCCGACTCTCTATCAGTCGGATGCAGCAACGGTTCAGGCAACCCTCGACGCCCTCGAGCAGGCCGAGACCGAGCTCGCGGCAGCCTATGAACGCTGGGAGTCGCTCGAGGCGCAGCGCGCCCGCCTGGGCTAGGTATTGACCGCGGCGACCTCGCCGAGCGGGATCACCGGCCCGCCGGCGGCCTCCGCATCCGCCGGATCGTGGGTGACCAGCAGGGCCGGAATTGACCGGGCGCGGATGTGGTCCAGCACGAAGGTACGTATGCCAGTGCGCAGGGCCTGATCGAGCCGCGAGAAGGGCTCATCGAGCAGGATGGCCTCAGGCTCAGCGAGCAGGCTTTGCATCAGCGCTGCACGGGCACGCTGACCGCCGGAAAGCGTTGCCGGGTCACGTTCGCCCATCCCCTCGAGGCCTGCCGCCGCCAGCGCCCTGTCCACCGCCTGCGAACGCGCCCGTCGCCCCCGCACCGTGGCGTGCAGTCCAAACGCCAGGTTATCGCCCACGCTCAGGTGCGGAAAAAGCCCCGCCTCCTGGAACATCATGCCGATGCGGCGCTGCTCGGCGGGGAGACCGTTGAGCGGCCGGCCATTGAGCGTGACGTGACCGGTCAGCTCGAAGCCAGCCGGAAGATGCCCGGCAATGGCATGCAACAGGGTCGTCTTGCCCACCCCCGACGGTCCCATCACGGTGGTAACAGTCCCGGCATCGACGCTGAGGGTGACCGGCGCAAAAAGGGGGGCGTCACCGGGGGCTTGAATGGCGAGCGAGTCAATCGCCAGTGGCATAACGCGGCTCCCTGAGAAGACGATGGCGCCGGCCCCGCAGCATCGGCGCAATGATCGCGATGCCATAGGCGGCGACTGGTATGAGCATTTGAAGAATGGCATAGACGGCGGTGATGCGGCGATCCGCGCCGCTGGCGAGACTGACCGCTTCAGTGGTGAGGGTATTGATGCGCCCGCCGCCCATGATCAGTGTGGGCAGGTACTGGGCGATGGACACCGCCACCCCGATGGCGCCGGCCGCCAGCACCGGCGCCAGCAGCACCGGCAGCTTGACCCGAAAAAGCCGTCGCAACGGCCCGGCCCCCAGACTGGCGGCCTGGCGACTGAGCAGCGGATCGTACCCCCGCCAGGGCCCGACCAGTACCAGAAGCACATAGGGGAAGACGAACAGCAGATGGGCCCAACCCACGGCCAGCAGCCCGGGGCCGATCCCCAACTGTAGAAAGCCGAACTGCAGACCCGGCAAAAACCCGATCTGCGGCAGCAGTAACGGCAGATAGAGGATGCCCGCAAGCAGCGAGGCCCCCCGCCGCTGCTCGGTCTCGAGCCAGGCGATGGCCAGCATGAGTGCCAGCGCAGTGGTTACCCCCGCAAACAGCAGACTATGGCCCAGTGGCCCGATCCAGCTGTCCCCGGGCTGCTGCCAGGCGGCCATCGAAAGCTGCTCGGGCAAAGGCTTCGGCCATGACCAGCGCCACGTCACCGACCAGACAGCCAGAGCTGCAATGGCAGCGCTGGCCATGCCCAGCAGGATTGGGTTGAGTGCCTGCGCCAAACCCAGAGCAACGCCACTCAGCCGNCCTCTGCGACCACGACGCAGGCGGGTGCGGCCGATGACGCCGATCAGACGCTCAAACGCCCAGACGCCGGCAAAGGTGATCAATACGCCGATTGCCTGCAGGGCAGCCCCCGCGCCTGCCGTCAGCAGACTCGAGAGTTCGGGCGCGGTATAGGCACGCAAAACGGTGACGGCCAGCACCGGCGGATTGGCGGGCCCCAGAATAAGTGCCATATCGACGTTCGAGAGCGCATAGCTCAAAACGATCAGCGTGGGCAGTCGGATCTGTGGCCACATCATCGGCAACACCACGCGGAGCCAGGTGGCCGCCGGGGTATAACCCAGTGATCGGGCCTGAATCAGCCAGCGCCGCACCGGCAGATGGCTCAGTGATGCGGTCATGATCAACGCGAGAAACGGCACCTCCTTGACCAGCAATCCCAGTATCAGTCCGATGCCCAGGGGGTCGCCCACCAGTGCCCAGGCCGGAGGATGAGTCAGGTCAAGGGGCGCTGCCAGAAGCCTGAGCAGCCAGCCGGACGGGGCAAGGACAAAGGCAAGGCCGATGGCGATGGCGGCGTGGGGGGCCGCCAGGAAGGGTGCCAGCCAGGGCATGAGTGAGCGGCCCATTGCCCGGCCATGAAGACTGGCCACCAGCCCGAAGGCCAGGGCAAAGCCGATCACCGTGGCGCTGATCCCGGTCCAGAGGGTGAGCTGGACCGAGGTCGCCAGACCCGGCTGGTCGAGCAGTGTCCGCCAGGGGGCCAGCCCAATGGTGCGCTCGCCAAGGGCGGGCAGCCAGCCAAACGCCGCACTGAGCGTCTGCGCTACGCCCAGTAGTACCGGACCGATCAGCACCGCAATGATCAGGGCGCGCAGCCCCGTGCGCCGGACATTTTTCACCGGGAGCTAGCGAGTGTATCGCTGCGCCCAGGTCTCGATGAGCCGTGTCATCCAGCTGGGATGGGGTTCAGGCAGGGTCTTGCCCAGTGCCTCGCGGGTAGGCAGTGCCGGGGCGTCGGGCAGGGCTTCAAAACGAGCGCGTTGCGAGTCGCTCAGGCGCTCGAAGTCGAGGACCGAAAACGCGCCCAGCACCTCGATATTCTGCATGCGCGCCTGAGCCCGCGGCGAGATCAGAAAGTTGGCCACAACCCGGGCGCCGGCGGTGTGCCGCGCGTTGTAGGGGATTGCCACAAAACTGACATTGCCGATGCTGCCGGCGGCGGGGATCAATACCCGCGCCGTCGGCGGCAGCAACCCCTGTTTGATCGCAGCCGCGGTGGAGGCCGGATCAAACGACAGGCCGATATCGACGGCGCCGTCGTTGACCAGTCGCTGCTGCTCGGATTCGTTGCTCGGATAGGTCTCGCCGCCGCGCCACAGGTGCGGCTGAATGGCGTCGTACCAGTCCCACAGCGGCGCTGTCGCGCTGGCAAAGTCGGCGTTTTCCACCGGCTCCTGGAGGACCGCCGGATCCGGCGTCAACTCGATCAGCGCTTGTTTCAGGAACGTCGCACCCATGAAATTATCCGGATGCGGATGGGTGAATCGTCCCGGGTTGGCCTGCGCCCATTCCAGAAGCGCGGGCATGGTCCGCGGCGGGTTATCGACCCGGGCGGTATCGTAGTTAAAGACAAAGCGCGCCAACCGCCATGGACTCTCGAGGCCCTCGGTCGGGACCGTGAAGTCAGTGGTATTCGCCGATCCGCGACTGAGGTCGAGATAGCGACTGTTGGGCAGATCGCGCACGAAGGGCCCGTGCAACAGATCCTGTTCCTTCATCGACAGAAAGTTGGGGCCGTTGATCCAGAGCAGGTCCACCGACCCGTTCTCGTCTCGACCGGCCGCCTTCTCGGTGACCACCCGCGTGACTGCCTCGGCGGTATCGGAGAGCTTGACGTGACGGATGGCCACATCGAATCGCGCCTCGGTCTGCTCGCCGACCCATTGAATGAAGGCATTGGTGCGCTGATCGCCGGCCCAGGCATTCCAGTACACCGTCTGGCCCTGTGCCTCGCGCAACGTCTGCTCCCAGTCCGCGCCGCTCGTGTCGCCCGTTTGCGCGCTCACCGGCGTTGCCAGCGCGATGGCCAGGCCCACGAGCAGCGTCAGAGCACCCATGCCTCGGCTGGGAGTGTTCACGACGCCGAACCGGAGTCGCGGAAGGTCTGCATGCCCTGAATCCATCGCGTGAAAGTGGTGATCAGACAAGCCAGTGCAAAGCCGATGGCGATTGCGCCGAAATAGCCGGGGAAAAGGCAGATCGCGACAAAAAAGGCGATGGTTTCGGTGCCTTCGGTCAATCCGCTCAGATAGTGAATGCCCTTGCCGGTGAAGGCCGAGGCGGGCAGGCCGCGCTGGGCGGCGATGACGGCAAAGGCGAGAAACGACGACCCGGTCCCGACAAACGCGGTGATGACCACGGCGGCGGGCAGGGCATTAGCGGCCGGATCGGCCACCGCAAAACCAAGAGGGACGGTGGCATAGAAAAAGAAATCAAGCGCGATATCCAGAAATGCCCCCCGGTCAGTCGGCCGGGTCAGACGGGCGATGGCCCCATCCAGTCCGTCAAAAAGCCGATTGAGCAGGATGAACGCCAGTGCCGCCAGGTAGGCCTCATTGACGATAAAGATCAGCGCCATGATGCCCAGCGCGAATCCGGTCAGCGTGGCACTATCCGCACTGACACCGCGTGCCACCATGAATCGGGCGACGGGCGTCAGGGCCCTGCGCTGCAGTGGTTGAAGGGCGGCGTCGAGCACTGCCTATTCCACGCGATGGGGGCTGGCGATCAGTTCCAGAATCATGTGCGGCACTGTCAGTGCTGCCAGACCGATGAAAATGACCTGCATGAGAACCGCGTCGCCTGGCATGTCCATCAGAAAGGGCACGGCGGCCGCTGCCAGCGCATAGGTGGCGAGCGTTGTCGGGGCCACCGCGCGCAGGCGCGCGCCCCAGCTGTCGAGGCTGAGATCGCGCGCCGCGAGGGTCAGGTGCCGCGGGCTGTGCAAAAAACACCAGTAGGCGATGAAGTAGGCCAGCGGATGCAGCACCGCCGCGCCCAGGGCAAGCAGCAGCGGATCGCGCCAGTCGCTCAGGGCGCGCTCGGGGTGGAGGGCCAGCGCGGCCAGCAGGATGCCGCCGCCCAGCCCCAGCGCCCAGGGGGCTGCAGCAATAATCAGTCCGGTCTGATCGGCGCCAAGCATGGCAAACAGAGGCTCGACAACGCCGGGGTGGAAGGTGACCGGCAGGCCGAGGATCCAGAGTCCGTAGCCGATTCCGCCGATCCGCCCGAGGCGATGCGCCACATCGTCGCCGAAATGCACGGCGGAGTAGAGCAGAAAGACCGCCAGGGCGATATTGGGCACCTGCAGCCAGATGGCGATCACCGCCGCGCTCAAGGCCATGTAGCCGGCCAGAAACCCGATCATTCTGGGCACGCTATCGAGGTGCAGATAGCGCTTTGCCACCGCGGTGTCGAGGCTTCCGTGAGGCAAGCCGAGTATCGCCGTACTGATCGCCAGCACGACATAAAGGGGCCATTGGCCCGGCAGCAGGGAGATCCCCAGCGAGATCAGTAATCCCGCCGGGAAGAGCCAGTAGGCGGGCGGCCGGTGTGATACGTCCATCATTGCCTCCGCAGGGCGAGTCGGTGGATACCGCCCACTAGACTATCAAGCTATGAGAGGAGCGGATACGTGATCAGGTCAAGGATAGGGCTTGCGCGGCTGTCTGGCGATCGACAGGATAACGGCGATCATGCACTGCTCAATTCCCCATCTGGAGTCCCTCGCCCGTGCCGCGCTCGAGCGTAGCGGCGCCCGCCCGGACAACGCGCGCTCGGTGGTACGGGCGTTGATTGCCGCCGAACTCGATGATCTGCCCTCCCACGGGCTCTCGCGGGTGGCCTATTACGCCGACCAGACCGCCGCCGGCAAGGTCGATGGACAGGCCTCTCCGGCGGTCAGCCAATCGGGCTCGGTGGTGGGGGTGGATGCCCATACCGGGTTTGCTTATCCCGCCATCGAGGCGGGGATGCCGTCAGCAGTCGCTGCTGCTCGGGACCAGGGCATCGCGGCGCTGGGTATCCACCGCTCGCATCATTTTGGCGTCGCGGGTCATCACGTCGAGGCGATGGCGCGGCAGGGTATCGTTGCCCTCGGATTCGGCAATGCGCCCGCCGCGATTGCGCCCTGGGGCGGAAAACGGCCGTTGTTCGGCACTGACCCGATTGCCTTTGCGGCGCCCCGGGTCTCGGCGGATCCCCTGGTCATCGATCTGTCAGTGAGTCGTGTCGCCCGCGGCAAAGTGATGATGGCCCAGCGCACCGGCGAGGCGATCCCGCCGGACTGGGCGCTGGACCGCGACGGTCAGCCGACGACTGATCCCGCTGAGGCGATGGCGGGCAGTGTCCGACCGATGGGCGACGCCAAGGGCGCGGCACTGGCGTTGATGGTCGAACTGCTGGCAGCGGGCCTGACGGGGGCATCTTTTGCCTACGAGGCCTCGTCCCTCTTTGATGCCGAGGGCGAGCCGCCGCGACTCGGGCAGTTGTTTGTGCTGCTGGATCCGGGGTTTTTTGCCGGTGGTGATGATTTTGCCAGCCGGGTCGAGGCAATGCTCACGACAATGGCGGCAGAACCGGGTGTCCGCCTGCCCGGGGAGCGGCGGCTTGCCGCCCGCTACGGCCACCACCAGACCATCGATCTGGACGCCGCGATCCTTGCCGATCTGGAACAACGCGCCGGCTCATCAGCGAGTGACTGAGGCCAGATGCGTGCAGTCGTTGAACCGGGTGATCCGGCAACGATAGGTGCTCAGGCCGCCGGATGAGTCGGTGGTTTCCTGCTGCGCGGCTGCCGACGAGAGGGTGAACTCGAAGCGTGCAGTGTTCTCGGGACGGAATCCCCAGATGCGGCGTGTCCCCAGCAGGGCGGCCACCAGGTACTGCATGAAACCGCCATGGGTAACGCCGATGACGGTCTGAGTGTCGCCATGAGCCGCCAGCAGCTGGGCGATGACTGCATCGGCCCGCCGCGCCCGCGCCGCTACGGGTTCAGCCTGCGGGACATGGTCCCAATGGCCATCCCGCCGAAAGCCCGCGACGATCTGCGGGTAGTCACGATCAAGATCGGCGGCCGTGCGCCCCGAGAAAACGCCGACGTCGTATTCACGCAAGTCATCGCGGGCGGCGATGGGCAGTGATAATGCCTGTCCGATCGCGCGTGCAGTGGCAAGGGCCCGTCCCAGCGAGGAGCTGTAGAGGACCGGCGCCTTCCAGTCGTCGGGTTGCCGGGCTTGCTCCTGTGCCAGGGCATGGGCCAGGGCCTCGGCCTGAGTCTGCCCGGCGGGGCTGAGCGGGTAGTCGCTATGGCCTTGCCAGCGACCCTCGTCATTGGCGACGGTCTGGGCGTGACGGATGAGGATTAAACGCATGAGGACTGTTTGCTCGTCGCTTTTCTGGTCATCCGCTAAAGAATCGCCCACTGCAGAATGATCACTAGAACCAGCAGCACGGCAACCAGTTGCCAGAATTTCACCGGATCGCGGTCGATCAGCGGCTGCCTGCTGGCATTATAGCCGAGATCTTCGCCGTGATAGAGGGCGTGAATGAACTCCGGGACATCGGCGTAGCGCTGCTCGCGACGTGGATGACAAGCGGTGGATAGGACAGGGTTCAACCAGTCGGGGCAATCCCGGCGCTTTCGTTGCAGGGGCTGATATCGGAGTTTCCTGACATCCGAGTCCTGTCGGACCTGAGCGGCGGCGGGGCCATAAGGCAAATCGCCGGTCAGCATTTCGTAGGCGATGACGCCCAGCGAATAGGCGTCGGAGCGCTCGGTTCCGGTTGAACCGAGAAAGTATTCTGGCGCGCTGTACTGCTGGGTTCCGAGCACCTCCTGCGGCCGCTGTGGATGATTTTCCGCCAAGCCTCGGACCTCAACGGCGCCAAAGTCGATGATTTTGACTCCGCCGTGAGCGTCGATCATGACATTTTCCGGTCGAAGATCCTGATGGAGCATTTCCTGGCGGTGCATCGCGCGCAGGCCATAACCGATCTGTCGAATGATTTCGCGTACCTCTTTAAGGGACGGTCGCGGGTGATCGCGAATCCACTGACGAAGGCTCAGTCCGTCGATGTACTCGAAAGCCGAGTAGAGGTAACGCGGCTTGGTTGTTCGGGGGAACGGTTTGAGGACAAATGCGCTCGAGACACGAGCGGCGATCCATTCCTCGGCGATAAAGCGCTCCATCGCCCTTGGGTCATCCCGCAGCTCGACCGATGGGATCTTGATGACTGCATACTCATCTGAGTGCAGGTGTTGCCCGAGATAGGCACTGCTGCGGTGGGATCGATGGATCTCGCGGAGAATCCGGAACTCGTCCAGCGTATCCCCCGGTTGCAGATCCGGTGGGGGTGCTAGCGTCTGGCCACTCCACAACCATTCATCGGTGTCTTTTTCCGGAGCCTGTTCAATGCGCACAACCTGCGCCGTGACATTGTCGTTGCTGCCATTCTCGATAGCCGTTTGACAGAGGGCGTAAGCGATGTCCTGGCAGCTTCGATCGTCCTTCAGGTGGGCACCGAGTGCTTGCTCACTGACAAATTCGTGGACGCCGTCACTGGTCAGTAGAAACCAGTCACCTGTGTCGAAAGGGGTGAGCGCATAGTCCAGCTCCACGGCATGATTGACTCCGATTGCCCGCGACAGGGAAGCTCCGCCGTCGGCGCCGGGCGTATGATGATCACGGGTCAGCGGCTCGAGCCCCGTTGCGGTATATCGATAGGCCCGGGTGTCTCCGACATGAATGCAGTGCGCGGTTCGACCTTTGAGGACCAGCGTAGTCAGCGTACAGATATACCCGCGATCCTTGTCGTAGCGCGCCCAGCTGTTGTCGGTACGCGCATGCAGCCAGCCGTTGGTGGCGTTAACCACTTTGCTGAGCGCGTTCTTCACCGACCAGGCGGCGGAGGTCGAATAGTAGTCGGTTACGATCGTTTCGACGGCTGTCCGACTCGCGATATCACTGACATCGCTTGACCCGATACCGTCGGCAATCGCGATTGCGATGCCCTTGGTGTCCAGGTCTGCGCCTGCGGGGATCCGCGCCGCGCAGGCATCCTGATTAGCTGCCTTTCGACCGGCCGCCGTCCACTGTCCAAAGTCAATCCTGAGCGCGCACACAAATCTCCCATCCCAAACAATGGAGAGGGGCCGATGCCAAGCACCGACCCCCCTCGTTGCGTGCCATCATCGAGTCTCGAATCAGGAATCAGAGAATTCCTTCTTGGCACCGGTGCGCACGTGCGTGGTGTAGAGCACGAGCCCCACCAGAAGCAGTCCGCCGACAAGGTTACCCAGCACGGTGGGGATCTCGTTCCAGATGAGATAATCACCGAGCGTGAACTCCGCGCCCATCATAAGCCCGAGCGGGAAGAGGAACATGTTGACGACGGAATGCTCGAAGCCCAGGTAAAAGAACACGATGATCGGCATCCACATGCCGAGGATCTTGCCAGGGACAGTCGTTGAGATTGACGCGCCCACGACGCCCATCGAGACCATCCAGTTGCAGAACATGCCACGCATGAACAAGTGGACCATTCCCCAGGCGCCGGCATCGGCATACATGCTGGTACGGCTCTCGCCGACTGCCATCATCTGCTCGCCAATTGCATTGACCTCGTTGGCAAAACCCTGAGAGAGGTACAGATAGGCAAAGAACGCGATAAACAGCGAGCCAATGAGGTTACCGAGACCCACCAAACCCCAGCATTTCAGCATTCGCGGGATGGTTACGCCGGGCCGCCCGTCGAGCCAGGCGAGCGGCACGATGGTAAATACACCGGTAAGCAAGTCGTACCCCATTAGATAGAGCATGGAGAAACCCACCGGAAACAGGAGGGCACCGATCAGAAAATTGCCGGTATTAACGGCAACAGAAATGGCAAAGAGGACGGCCAATGCGAGGGTTGCCCCGGCCATGATACCCCGCAGGACGGTGTCCCGCTCGCTCATGTAAACCTTGGACTCGCCCTGATCCACCAGCTTCGTTACAAATTCGCTTGGCTGTAAGTAGGACATCGATTTTCATCCGGTCTTTTATGTGTAGTCCGATCCAAGGCATGTCAGGTAGAGACATGCCTTGAGCGGGGTTGTCGGTATTACCAGCGACGGTAAGGGAGGAACTTCCCGTTCATCGTGACCTGGATCCGGTCGCCTTTGGGATCAGGGACTTTTTCCACTTCCATGGTGAAGTCGATTGCACTCATGATGCCGTCGCCGGCCTTTTCGTGGATCAGCTCTTTGAGCGTCTCGCCATAAACGGCGGTGATTTCCTGGAATCGATATACCAGCGGGTCATTGGCCAGCTCGTGGATCCGCTGCCCCTTCGTCGGGCAGCTGGTCATCGCCGGGATATGCGCACTGTCGATTCCCAGCAGCGAGGCGACCGACTTGGCCTGCTCTTCGGTCAGGCTGTTTTCGCCGAGACAAGCGGACGTGAGGAAAACCGGCGAGCAGCCAACATGGCTGGCGATCTCTTCCCAGCTCATCGCCTTATCGGCTTTTGCACTCAGGATTGCCTCGCGTACGGCGTCTTTAGCTGTCATCAATTTCTCCAATCTGCGGTTTTAGTAGACATCGCGTTGATAGCGCCCATTTTTTGAGAGCGCGGTCAGGTAATTGGCTGCGTCGGTCTTTGCGTAATTGCCCTCCTTTTGAATGACATGAATGAGTGCGTCGTGAACGGCAGCGGCCATCTGCGTGGCATCACCGCAGACATAGATGTGGGCGCCGCCTTCAATCCATCGCCAGAGCTCCTCGGCCTGCTCGACGAGACGGTCCTGTACATAGACTTTTTCAGCGCCATCCCTGGAAAAGGCCGTGGTCAGGCGAGACAGAACGCCGGCATCCATGCAGGCTTCAAATTCGTCGCGGTAGAGAAAGTCGGTGGCTTCGTGGGGATTGCCGAAAAACAGCCATGCGCCTCCCTGCGCCTGGCGATAGGCCCGCTCCTGGAGGAAGGCGCGAAACGGGGCAATGCCAGTCCCCGGGCCAATCATGATGATCGGTGTTTCATTATTCTCGGGCAGGGAGAAGTCATGCGCTTTCTGGAAGTAGATAGGCAGTGGCTTACCGGTGGCGCGATCACTAATGAACGTCGAGGCGACACCCTCTCGGTGCCGTCCTTTCGCTTCGTAGCGGACAGCGGCAACTGTCAGGTGGACCTCGTCAGGGTTCTGCCGATAGGCGGATGAAATCGAGTACAGACGCGGACGCAGCGGGTTCAGCCGTTTCAAAAGCTCGGCAGGGGCCGGGCGCGCGCTCCGGTAGCGATTGAGCATGTCGTAGAGATCCAGCGGAGAATTGTCGAGGGATTCCTCGGCAATCGCCTCGAGGGCTTCCCTGTCTGCCGGTTCAGTGGCGGACTCGGCGAGCCACTCGAGCGCTTCGTCACTCGGGCAGGTCACGTCAAGCAGTGCCGATAGGGCCTCGTGCACGGTGTATTCGCCTCCGCCGAACGCAAGCGGTGTCTGCGCGTCAAGGTTGAGTGCCGAGAGGATGCCGGTCACCAGACCGGGGCTGTTCTTCGGGTAGACACCCAACGAGTCCCCGGGGGAGTACTCGAGACCGCTGTCCTTGAGGTCGATGACCGCGTGGACCGTCTCCTTGGGCGAACCTGGTCCGTTCAGGCGGTGAACCGACTTGAGACTTGCCATATAGGGGTGATTCTTCACATACCCCATGACCGGGGTTTTTTCTGCCGATGGCGTCACGGCGGGACTGCCGGAGTCGCCGGTCTGCAGCAGGGCTTTGACCGTCTTGCGTGTCCTGGCGCTGCCCGGGACGCAGAGGCCGGGGTCGGTCTCCTCGCCCGATGCGAGCGCCCCTGAATAGCCTTTGCAGTCGTAGCCGCATTGGCCGCAGTCCTGTTGAGCCATTGCGGCCATCAGCCGGTGATGCAGGGGGGCATCGTCGGCGACCAGACTCATCCGCTCATCCAGCGCCAGGCTCATGTCGTGCCATGTGGCCTCGTCCAGATCGATGTCGTCGCCACTGCCTGTGCCGGTTCGTGTGGACGAAGGCCCTTGAATGGAGACTGGACCCCCCGATCCGTCGATATCCAGTTCAAGGTCGTCACCTGTCGACACCAGACCGGCGAGATAGCCGTTGAGCCATGCGCGGTGGGCGGAGTCGAAGGGTGCATTGTCGGGAAGTCTGGGTGCTTGCATTCGGGCGCTCCTGTCCAGCGTTTATTCGAGCGCGGCTGCGAAAACCGCAGTGCCACTGCGTCCGACAAAGTCGCGGAACGATTCTTCGGCGCCGAGTCGGTTGTGGTGATAGACATCCAGCACTTTCGCGATCAGCGGAATGACTCTGTCGGTGGTCAGCGGGCCAGTGATTTTTTCGCCGAGACCGCGTTTTTCACCCACGCCGCCACCGACATACAGGTGGTAACCCTCGAGCGGCTCGTCATCCTCGTCTTCCAGTTCAACCTTGGTACCGAGCAGACCGATATCCGCGATCTTGTGCTGCGCGCAGGAATTGGGGCATCCGGTGACATGGATATTGAGTGGGTAGTCCAGCGCCAGGTGTCTTTCGAGATAGTCGGCGAGGGCCCCCGCATCCCTCTTGGTGTTTGTATTCGAGAACTTACAGCCCACATTGCCGGTGCAAGCCACCATCCCGGCGCGGAAGGTTGAAACGTCATACTCAAGCCTGAGTGCTTCCAGTTCTGCCTTCACCGCCTCCAGGCGATCGGCCGGAATGCCACCGATCATTGCGTTCTGCCACACCGTCAGCCGGAGCAGTCCGTCACCCTCCGCGTCGGCAATCTGCCCGAGCCCGCGCAGCTGCTCGCTGCTGCAGTAGCCAAACGGCGTCCAGACGCCGATCCAGTAGCGCTCGTTGTCCTGCTGCGGATGAATACCGACATGGGCATCGGCGCTGGGTTGGGGGGGTGTCCTGAGATCGCCGGGATCGAACTGATCAGGCTGGAACGCCAGCAGTTCAAGCACGGCTTCCATGAAGGCGTCGTTGCCCATCTCGTCGAGCACATACTTCATACGCGCCTTTTTGCGATCACTGCGGCAGCCACGGCTTGCGTATACCCGCAGAATCGCGTCGGCCACCGGAACACACTGACTGGGTGTGACGACCCAGGAAGTGGCCTTGGCAAAGTCATCATGTCCGGGGATACCGCCAATACCCACCTGAAACCCGACTTCGCCGTCAGGCTTGATAACGGCAGTGAAATCGATGTCGTTGGTATCGGACACCCCTCGGACCAGACCCCCACCGTTGAAGGCGATGTTGAACTTTCGCGGGAGCCCGTAGAGCGCGCGGGTATTGATCAGGTGGTAGTGCATCTCACGGCAGAGCGGCCGCGTGTCGAAGAAGGCCTGGGGGTCGATGCCAGCGAGCGGGTCACCGGTGATGTTGCGAACGTTGTCGGCACCGGCGCCCCGCGTGATGATGCCCAGCTCCTGGAGCTTCAAAAGCACCCGGTCCGTGCTCCCGGGAGCGATCTCACGAATCTGGAGATTGGCGCGGGTGGTGACATGGGCGTAGCCACCGGCATGCTCGTCAGCAAGATTGGCGATGCCGATCGCCTGCTGGCCGGAGAAGTGGCCGTTGGGTGCTCGCAGGCGACACATGAACGCGTCCTGGGCGGGCGCTGTGTAGAACAGTCCGTGATATTTATAGCGAAATACCTCGGTTCCTTTCGGGACGGCACCCTCGGCGGCATTGGCTCGTATCGTTTCCCACATATCCAGGGGAGGCGCATCGCGCTTGGCAATCTCCTCCGGGACGAGCTTCTCGCCCGCTGCCTCGGCACGCTCCTGGGCATCGAGCTGAAGCGCATCAGGATGGGTGTGATTCGAGGTGGCGCTGCTTTCGTCGGATCCGAACAGCTTTGCCAATCCATCTTTTTCGCGGCGTGCATCGACCCCCGAGGCGAAGCCTTTGAGGTATTCGCGCTGTTCGTCGGTCAGCTGGGAGGAGAGGGACTGATCGCTCACTGTCGGCGCTCCGTTGCATTGCCTTCCACGGAGGCAGGGAGCATGATTCGTGCCAATCAGTGCGTCCGATTTTGTCGCGATTCGGACAATCCTGGGGCGACCGGTCTGATCGAAGATGGTGCGCTGGCTGCACCATAACCCCCAGAGTGGTTCAGCGAGCGGGCAGTGCCTGCGCCAGCGCGTCAGTCAGTGGACGCATGAAATATCGCCCGGCTGGCGCGGCATCGACGTGGATCGTCAGTGACCGGAGTTTTTCTTCAACCACTGGCCCCATTGCCGCGACAGTCATCGAGCCAAGGGCGTTGCGCAGGGTTTCTTCGACGCCCTGTGTCCGAGCGATCTGCATGAGTACATCCGCTTGGCGCTTGCTTGAAAAGACGATGGCGTCGATCCCACCTTCAATGATCCGCTCGACGAGGGCCTTCGCTCCTTGCTCGTCATTGTGGTCGGTGTAGACATAGGGCCAGACCGGAACGGGCTCCGCCCCGATGGCTGCGATGGCGTCTTGAAGCGGCTGGTTGGGTTCGGTGCCGTATAACGCTATACCTACAGCTTTCGAGGAGATGCCTCGCGCATCCAGAGTCTGGATGAGTCCATCGGTGGTAGGTGTCTCGCTGCGGACGGTTTCCGACAGCCCCCACTGACGAAGGACACGGCCCGGCTTAGGGCCGCGGGTCAGCAGATTGACTTGCGCGAGGCGGTCTCGCAGCGCCGCATCCACGCCAATCAGCTGCGCGCGGTCATGAAGTCGGCGAATGGCCTCGCCGGTGACGATCACCAGATCATTGATTTCGCGATCCTCGATGAACCGTCTAAGCCATTCATCGACCGGTTTCGTATCGGGTGCCGGTTTGATACCGATCAGTGCGCAGCGCTCCACAATGGCGCCGCGACGCTCGAGAAGCCCTGCCAGTTCGGTGGCCTGGCGTGTCTCCAGAATGGCGATTCGATAACCTTCAAACGGCTGCGGCTGAATCCTCATCGTCATGTTCTCCTCGGCCGTCGGTGCAGTATCCAGGCAGGAATGCCGAGTGGTCTTGGTCGCCGGTAAACCACTCAAATTGCCTTGACAGGCGCGCAACCTCGCCGACGATCAAAAGGGCCGGGGGACGGACATTTGCGACATGCCGGTAAAGATTCGCCAGCGTGGCCCGAATAACGCGCTGGTTGGCTGTGGTGCCCTGTTCGACCACAACGGCGGGAGTGGTCGGTGAGCGGCCGTGATCAACCAGTCCCGAGCATATGTCGGGCAGGCTCCCGAGGCCCATGTAAAAAACCAGCGTGTCCGAACAGCGGGCCAGGTCGGACCACGGCAGTTGCAGCTCGCCGTTGTGCCGGTGGCCAGTGATGAAGCGGACCGAATGGGCGTGATCGCGATGGGTGAGGGGGATCCCCGCATAGCTTGCACAGCCGCTGGCCGCCGTGACGCCCGGCGCGATCTGAAAGTCGATGCCGGCTTGCACAATGACTTCGAGCTCTTCGCCCCCGCGGCCAAAAATAAATGGGTCGCCGCCTTTCAAACGCGCGACTCGGCATCCCTCTCTTGCCTTGTCGACCAGCAGCTGACTGATTGCCTGCTGGTCCATGGCATGCTGGCCAGCGGTCTTGCCCACATAGATGCGCTCGGCCTCACGGCGGGCAAGGTCGACAATCGCCGGTGAAACCAGACGATCATAGACAATGACGTCCGCCGAGCTGAGAAGACGCTGCGCCTGATTGGTCAGCAGATCGACGGCGCCCGGACCGGCTCCGATCAGATAGACCTCGCCGGTATCCGGTTCCGTGGCGCGAGCTTCAAGACGCTCATCGAGGGCTGCGGCAGCCTGCTCCTCGCGGCCTGCCAATGCCATGCTGCCGATCGGTCCTTCAATGACCGCTTCCCAGAAGCGCTGGCGATTGTCGACGCCTTCGATGCACCGCTTTGCCTTTTCCCGGAATCTGGCGAGCAGCTCGGTCAGGCGTCCGTACGAAGGAGGGATGAGCGCTTCCAGCCGTCGCCTGACCAGGCGCGCCAGCACCGGTGAGCGGGCGCCGGTAGAGACTGCAATTGTCATCGGACTGCGGTCGACGATACCGGGCAGAATGAAAGTGCACATCGAGGGGACATCCGCAACGTTCACGGGGATTCCCCGCTGGACGCAGGCGCTGTAGACGCGGTGGGCTTCATCTTCGTCATCTGTGGTGGCGATTACGAGGCGCACGTGGTCGAGGTGGCGTCGCTGGAACGTGGCACGACGCCATTCGAGGTAGCCGTCAGCAACCATTCGGCGCGCTTCGCCCTCAAGGTGTTCGGCGACCAGTGTTACGGTTGCGTTCGCTTTTTTAAGAAGCTCTGCCTTACGAGCGGCGACGGCGTTGCCGCCGACAACCAGACAATGCTCGCCGTGGAGGTTCATGAAAATGGGGAGTTGGTCCATCGGATCTCCGGGCCGAATATTCACCCGCGAAAACTGCAAAAGTCGTGCCGCACGGAGGCTCAATGACTTCTGACATCGCCGTGATCACCGGGGCAGGCTCGGGGATTGGGTCGGCGCTGGCCGTGGAGCTTGCCGGGCGGGGGATCACGGTGGCGCTGATCGGTCGCCGACGCGATGCGCTCGAGCGCACGCTCGCGTTGCTGCCCGAGAGCTCGGCAGGCCTGGTCATGACCGGTGATATCGCCATCGACGATGACCGGCAGCGCTTGATCCGAAAGATCAGTGCGTGCGTTGAGTCTGCGGGG
>P_2C_Liq_2_UnCtyDRAFT_1000064_pt1 | contig 26174 bp, 13 predicted proteins | sample Pon2CUnioCityCA_FD_10236 | JGI IMG/M metagenome (IMG submission 10236) | reverse complement strand
GCAACTTGAGAGGTTACCACCTCTGGTGTATTACCAGAAGAGTTAAGCGATGACGTTGATAAAATACCCGATTCAAAACCCTCGTTTAACAATAATTGTTGGGCATTAACTTGACAGATTAAAAATGTCAAAACAGAGATAAAAAACGCATATTTATTTTTCATAATTTTTTATATTTTTTTATTTATGATCTAATTTTTTGATACCGCAATAATGCCTCTAAAGCATAATAATCTGCATAATTGAGTGGCACATCTATTTCTTTATTTTTATTAAAAAAACCTGTACTATGCTTTAATAAAAACCCTTGAATTTCACCTTCTTTTGCTAAATATGTATCACTAGCTAAAGAATTTAGAATTCCTTCTGCATATTGTATATATTCCATAGATACATCATCTTGAACGTATTGTTGCAACTCTAGCAATGCAGAAGCTACTAGTGCTGCTGCAGAAACATCTCTTGGCGCATTAGGAATTTGAGGAGCATGGAAATCCCAATATGGTATTTTATCCGCTGGTATGGAAGGATGATTCATGTAATATTTGGCAATTTTTTTGGCTTGCGTTAAATATTTAGGGTTCTTTGTGTAACGATAACACAGTGTATACCCATATAATCCCCAACCTTGTCCTCTTGCCCATGCAGAAGAATCACTGTATCCTTGAAAGGTACGTTGCTTAATAATTTTTCCTGTGATACTATCAAAATCTACCAAATGATAAGAACTATAATCGTCTCTAAAATGACTCTTCATAGTTGTATTGGCGTGCGCAACTGCAATATCAGCATATTTAGAATTACCACTGAGTTCTGTTGCTTCAAAAAGAAGTTCTAAATTCATCATATTATCAATGATAATTGGAAATTGCCAGTCTTTACCCCAATCCCAAGATTTTATTGCTTGTACCTGTGGATTAAATCTTTTGCTAAGCGTTTCTGCACTTTGAATAATAACCTCTTTGTATGACTCTTTTTGAGTTGAACGATAGGCATTGCCATAGCTACAATACATCATAAAACCTAAATCGTGTGTTTTGTTATTCTTCTTTTGATTTTCTAAAGGTTCTGTAAAAAGCGTAGCTTTATTTTTCCATAACTCTTTTTGCGTGTAATCATATAAGAACCACAAACTACCAGGAAAAAAACCACTACACCAATCTTTGGGTTTTACGTAATGAACGCTACCATCTGGATTAAGGGTTCTAGGTGACATACCCTCAGGACTTGATTCAGCTAATATTTGAAATTGCTTTTCGGCTCTGGTGAAAACCTTATTTACAATATCTTCAGAAGTTGAAGAATCTGAGTTCTTGCAACTAAACATTAAAAAAACCAATATTGCGTTGATGAAAATCTTATGGGCTCTTAAACTTTTAAACATTTTAATTAATTATTTTGTTATTTCTACTATGTTGTATTTACTTAAATATACTGTTACTCTTTACGGCCTTCTACCTCCCACCATTGAAAATGGCAAACAGGTTTAGTTTTTCGATCTTCCCTGGCTTTAAACACAATATATACATCGTGCGTACCCGAAACTCGGTAATCACTACAACCAATATTAATGGTTTCCCAACTTTCCCAACCGCCTGTTGCGCCTATGGTATGCGTTCCAAATAATTTACCATCAGGTGCTCCTAATCTTAATTCAATTTTACCATTAGCAATAGATGTGGCAATATGCATATCAACAAAATTAAGCCAGGTACCCAAATTTATATTTTTGTAACTCAGCCAATCTCCATGATTCATCGTAAGGAACTTATTATTTGAATTTTTACCATACTTTTCAGATTGGTTCGTTTTATCGAAATCCGTTGCATTAACCCTCAAAAGCGTAGAGGCATTTGCTTTTATATCAGACTCTCTCTCCTCTTTAGATATTGGAATAATTTCTTCTGATGGAACAAAATCAGGAACATTATAGTTCGCAGTAATTTTAAAATCAGCTTTTAAAGGTAATTGCGTAGATGAACCCCCTACCATCACTTTAAATTTACCTTTTTCTACCATATACTTTTTACTTTTTACATCCCAGAAACTTAGTGCATCTGCTGTAATTTTAAAATTGATTGTTTTTTGCTCACCAGCTTGTAAAGTAACACGTTCAAAACCTTTTAACTGTTTTTTTGCCATTAAAACGCTTGCCTTTAGATCTGATATATAAAGCTGCACAACTTCATCACCCTTACGATCCCCCGTATTTTTAACATCTACTTGTACATCTATACTATTGTCTGCTTTGGTTTTGTTTGTGCTTAATCTTAAATTACTATACTCAAATGTTGTATAACTTAATCCGAAGCCAAAAGGAAATTGAGGCTCTTTATTTTCGGCATCATACCAGCGATAGCCTACTTTAACAATATGATTGTTGTGGTCATCAGTAAACTCAGGTAACTCTGCATCTGTCTTAGGCATAGTTACAGGCAATTTACCTCCAGGATTGTAATCACCAAACAATGCTTCAGCAATAGCTTTTCCTGATTCTTGACCTCCATAAAAAGCATAGAGAAGGCCTTTAATGTTATCAATTGATTCATTTAAAGCACAAACACCTCCGCTTATAACAACAGTTACCACATTAGGATTTACTTTAGCCAACTGATTGATTAATTCTTGTTGACGCCCTGGTAATTGAGACGATCCTGATTGACGATCTTTACCTTCACCCTCTTGGGTTCCGTCCAATCCTCCTACAAAAACAACGAAATCAGATTCTTTTGCGGCTGATAAAGCTGCTTCAAAACCTGTTTTGTTATCTGAATTTACCTCACAACCTTTGGCATAATTTATCTTAATACCTGGTGCAACTTCTGTAATTCCCTCTAATACAGAAACTGTATAAAGCGGTCTTACAGTGCTACTTCCTCCTGCATCTACTGGTAAAACAGCTGCATTTGGCCCAATTAAGGCAATGGATCCTGTTTTCTGTAGTGGAAGTATATTTTTAGAATTTTTTAATAATACTAACGATTTTTGTGCGCCTTCTCGACTAACTGCGATAGCTTCTTTGCTAGAATAATCAGCAGGGTTTGGTTTGGTTTGCCCGTCCACCATACCAGATACCAATAACATTCTGAGCACTCGACCTACAGCCTCATTTAATCTTTGAACACTTACATTGCCCGCCTTTACTTCTTTGGCTAATTTATTTTTATAAACTGTTGTGCTAGTTTCTAAATCATGACCACTATTAAAAACGTCTGCTACAGTACCTTCTTTTTGCTGAATTACATCTCTAACTGAAGACCAGTCATTCAACACAAAATATCTAAACCCAAAATAGTCTCTGAGTACCGTACTTAAAACATAAGGATTATCTGATGAATGTAAGCCATTTACACGACTATGTGCCGTCATAATAGACCAGCTATTTCCTTTTTGTATGGCTTCTTTAAAGGGATATCCATATATTTCCACTAAACTACGTTCATCAATAACAGCTTGATTGTTTTTACGCACAGCCCTATTTTCACGAGTATTTAATATAAAATGTTTTAAGTTACTTATACAACCCGTACTCTGAGTTCCTAGTACATTTGCCACTCCAATTTCTGCACATAAATAAGGGTCTTCTCCTGCAGATTCAGAGGCACGCCCATATAAAGGATGACGATTTACATCTACACAATTCCCTAAACGCATGTCCCATCCTTGCGCACGAAATTCTTTACCTTCCGCAACACCAATTCTGTAACTTAAATCACGGTCAAAGGCAGCTCCACGAGCCACTGTTGTAGGGTAAGCCGTTGAAGGTCTTTCATCTCGAACCCCATGTGGACCATCATGACAGGTAAATTCGGGTATCCCTAATCGTTCAGAGCCTGAATAAGCCCAAGAAGAAGCATTACGTGTAAGCATATTCACCTTTTCATCCAATGTCATACGGTTAACAGCATCAGCTATACGTTCATCGATTGACTTACTTCTATCTTCATAAATATCAATCTTACCATTCTTGTTTAAATCTTTTGATTCTTGAGCCAAAACCCCAAAACCAAAAACAATAAAACAAATTGTGATTGATACCTTCTCTAAACTTAGAATTTTCATTTACTATTTATTAAGTTTTATTTTTTATCAAAACATTCCTTTGCTTAAAGGAAAAAATTTGACTTCATAAGTTATGCAAGAAAGCTAAATCAATCGATAAATCTAGAACAAATTGTACGGTATTTTTACAAATTCATACAGCCAAAGACCCCTATTAATAGCTAGTAAACTAACTATAAAGAAACCACAGCTATCCTTAAAATTTATTTTAAAATTTTACTTGTAACGTATTTGTAAAACTATTTTTCTAAAGTACTTCTACTAGCTTTATAAACTTCTACTCCGAAACTTAACATACAGCAAGCAGAACAGCTACGCTTAATAAATTGCCTTTATTGCACCAATACCTTTTTTCTGTATGATGGTTTATGTTCTTGTTCTACAACAACTATATAAATACCAGGTTGATGTATTGGTATTCTTTTTTCTGAAGATTTAGTAATTAACCTACCCATAATATCATAAACAGAGGACATACTAGGGAGATCAGAAGAAATTATAATTTCTTTTTTTTGTGTATAAATTTGGGTGTGCCTTGTTTCTTCTGTAGAGGTAGATAAACTTAGTTCATCTAGTTTTATCATATATAAATCGTGCCTGCCTTTTTGGACATAATTATCCATATTACTTCTAAAAAAGAGTCGATCTCCAGCGTGATTAATCCACAATTCAGGCTGATCAGCAAATGAAGTGCCATTGACCGCAATACGAGTCCTATGATGTGCCAAACGACGGATTGGACTCGCTTCTTTGGTTAACGGTACCTGTACTAGTTCTCCAAAATAACGATACCATTCTTGCTTAGGGTCAAGCTCGTGTGCACGCATAGCCAAATACACAAATTTTTTGTTTGATCCGCCCACTGCAGATAGCATCGGACTAAACCATCTGTCTGAACTAAGAACTTCGAATTTTTTTCCATCAGAAAAACGCACAGCATACATAATCGCTGCACCAACCCGAGAAATCACACACTCCTCCGAACCATCTAGATATCCCATATCCATGTGTCGGTTTTTATCTAGTAGCCTGCGCTCATTTGTCCAGTCTCTATTCCAAACATATTTTGCTTGGCTTGTAGTAGCTATAATATAATTTCCGCTAGGACTTATGGTACAATAATCCACATCAAATCCTGATAAATCCTTTTGTGGTCCGGTTTCGCCATTACGAATATTGTATGCAAACATTTGTGTACCCATATTTAAGAGCAACCATTCACCAGCATCGTCGAAGTCGTTACCATCACCACCACATAAGCGCCCTCTTGAATCGCCAATTTGTTGAGAAAATACTTTCAGGGTAGTTTTTTTATTAGTAGCAACATTATAACCGATTAACCTACTTCCAGACGCGTATACTAGCATCTGTGGATCGTAAGACCAACGCATAATTGAAGTGTCTGAAATAGTTAATGGTAAATCTCGAATCATATCACCTGTTCGACCATCGAACAAGCGAAGTCGATGCGGAGAATTGACTGCAATGAGAAAGTATTTATCATCCTTACTAAACATGGCACGCTCCCCATTCCATCCATAAATATTTTGATCATCGGTTAGTCTTTTAATTCTTGTACCAAAGACAGGGTCTGTAAACCACTGTCCTGCACTAGGCGGCTTAAAGCTCTCGTATTGAGGAGGTATAATTGTTGCTGTGGACCAAGCATTATCTTGGTTTTGAGCAACTAAATTGTTAGTAAGTACCATTAAAACAAATAGTACAATTGGCATTTTATTATTCAATAACAACATTATATTTTTTTATGTATTTCTCAATTTATTTTATCGTGTTTCAGATTTAATTATTTTCTAAGTAGCGCAACAGCACACCACAACAAAGGTGCCTGACCATGCAACACTCCTGTAATCTTCGGCCTGTTTAAATAGTAATTTCTATCATTACTGGTTTTTGTGCCTGCACACACTTCTGTAAGATTATCTTCTTCATTTATATAAGACGTCAGGGCAAGCCAAGCTTTTCGGCTGGCTGCTCCAAATTTTTTCTTAGCAAGCCAGCCCTTTTTCACTCCTGTAATCATTGCATAAGTAAACATGGCTGTTCCAGATGTTTCTTTCCAAGATTCCTTATCATCTATAAGCTGTCGCCACATACCATCATTTTCTTGATACTTTAACAAAGCATCCATCATTTTTAAGTAACCTTCTATAATTCGCTCTCTATGCGGGTTGTCATCTGGCAAGACTCTCAGTATTTCAGCCATACCTACGGCCATCCATCCATTTCCTCTGCCCCAAGAATAGGGCGCATCTGGCGAATGGTGGAACAGACCATTTTTTAGTTGAATTTTGTCTAAGTAAAGTACCATCTGACTTGCTGCTCTGTTGATATATTTAACATTTCCTGTAGCTCGATAAGCCTGCGTTTGAACGGCAGTAATCATAAACATATCGTCTATCCATATACGTGTTTGCCATGAATATCCTTTTTCGGCATAGGCTTTTGCCTGCTCTGTAACTTCTGCTGGCACTTCCCATTGGGTGTCTGCATAGTATTGACCAAGCTTTAAATAAGGCTTCCCTTTACCTTGTAGGTACAGTTCTATAGGTACAGAACCAAATACATTATTATCCACATGGTTTGGCTTAGGCAAAAGGTATCTTTCCTCTACAAAAAAGGGTAAAAAACGTTCTTCTAAACGGGTGAGCAAAGTTTGGTTATCGGTGGCTTTTGCCAACCAAAGTCCTCCTAACCAAGTGCAAACATCAGGATAGGTTAATCGTTTTGCTTTTTTGGTATATTTACCCCAAAAAGAATGGGGTTGGGCAAGAAATTTATTTGTGATTCTTAAGCCTATTTCCTCAGGCGATTTGTCTTTAGGCCATTTCTTTAAATTATTTGATTTTTGCGCAAATACGCCAAATCCAAAAACAAGAAAAAAACCTGCAACTACAAACTTTTTTAAACTACTAATTTTCATATCCGATTTTCTAAAATTACTTTCTTATTGGTGTATCTTTTTATTTTCTTATGAAGGGAAAAAACATTTTTTGATAAGAAATACAAGAACCTAAAATCAATTCAATAAATAAGAAACGATTATACTGCATTTTTATAAATTTATTCGGTTAAAAAACTTTAGTTAAACACGATGTTGTGCTACTATTATCAAATAATCTAGAAAAATTGTTTTTAGTTTTTTGTACGTTATTTATTATTTACATCTGCCGCGATCCGTTCTCTCCATACCGTTGCATTAAGAGGAAATACCTGGTTCTCATTTGCCCATTTGTTCCATTTTAACATTAATTCTTCTACGATTTTAGGATGTGTTGTTATTAAATTATTTTGCTCACCACGATCAACAGAAAGGTCGTATAGCTCCCAATCACCAGCATAAGGTTCTTCTTTATTGCCTTGGCTTACTAATTTCCAGTTTCCGTCAATTATAGCACGATTTCCCTCATGTTCGAAATATAAGGCTTCTTCTCTGTGAATCAAATCTCCATGAAAAGCAGGTAATAAGCTCTTTCCTTGAATCGGTTTGACTGGAGTTCCGTTCCTGTCTTGAGGATATTCGGCTTTAGCCAAATCAATAAAAGTCGCCATCAAATCAATAACATGTCCTTGTTGTGTTACAATTTTATGTTCTTTTATTTTATTAGGCCAATGCACAATTAACGGAGTGCTAATACCCCCTTCGTGTGTGTATTTTTTATACTCTCGGAATGGCGTGTTACTAACATGAGCCCAATTTTTACGATAGCTTTGATTAGTGCCTGGTCCTCCAATATGATCCTTTAAATTACCTTCAAAAACGTTAGTTCCTGTAGAAGCTGCTCCTCCTCCATTATCAGATAAAAAAATGATGATTGTATTATCTAGCTCATTATATTCCTCGAGGGTTTTCATGATATTTCCAATACCTTGATCCATACGGTCAATCTGAGCTGCATATACTTCCATTCGGCGTTCCCATTTTTTCTTTTCTTTTACATCAAGACTATCCCATGCCGGAATATCATTAGGTCGTTCTCCTAAAGCCCAACCTTTGGTAGCCATTCCTATTTCTTTCATACGGTTGTAACGCTGTTTACGATTTACATCCCAGCCCTGACTAAACTTACCTTCATACTTTTTGACGTCTTCTTCTAAAGCATGTAAAGGTCTGTGAGGTGCATAATGTGCAACATAAAAGAAAAATGGCTGGTTCTTTTTACTGTCTAAATGCTGTCTAATAAAACTAACAGTGGAATCATTAATGGCTCTAGTAAGATAAAAATTTTCATCGGTTTCTATGCGCTTATTGTTATACGTTAACGTTGGATTGTTATAGTAACCGCCTCCGCCATCTAGTTTACCATAATATTTATCGAAACCACGCTGTAAGGGCCAGTTGTGCTTACTACCCTCGTATTTCATATTTTTATGATACACGACATGCCATTTACCGGTCATATAATTTGTATAACCAGCCTCCTTTAAAACTTCGGCAATTGTAACACAACTATCATTTATTGCTCCATTATAGCCTGGAAAACCATCATCGGCAGCCGTCATCCAACCCAAACCTGTATTATGTGCATAAAGCCCTGTAAGCAAAGAAGCTCGTGTTGGACAACAACGGCCTGTGTTATAAAAACTATTAAAAACCAATCCGTTTTCTGCCAACCTATCAATGGCTGGAGTTTGAATGCCTGATCCAAAAAAACTTGCATCAGAAAAACCCATATCGTCTGCCATAATAAGTATAATATTTGGTTTTTTCCCTTCTATAGTATTATGAGGCTTACAAGATGTTAGCACTAAAATTGAAATTAAAGCTATTGCCGAAATTGTTTTTCTTACTCTTTTCATAAGTTTCTGTAAATTTTAAATAAATGCTATTATTAGATTATTAATAAAAACGAAGTGAAACAGCTAATGGATTTTCAAGTTGTTTTTGGGTTTGATACAAGTAATATATCCAAGCCTCATTCGTAATAGGAATTGGTAATCTTCTCCACTTGTATTGCGCCTTATTCCAGCTTGCACCTGAATAGTAAACAAAAGGTATTCCTGAAATGGCCGTGTCTTTTGCTACATAATGGTTATCCATAGCTTCCATAAGGGCTTGCTTTGGCATTAAAACTCCTATTCCTGTTCGTCCATTACCAGCATCTCGCCCAGTAAGCCCGTTGTCTTTTGTGTTTTCAGGCTCATAGTAGGAGAGTATACCATTTTTTTCATCCATTACTACGTTACCATCAGGTTTATTTCGTTTAACAATACCAACTGCCAAAGGTAGTTCTGGGGTATCACTTTTAAATAGTACCTCCCATTTATTCAAATAGGTATTCGCATCTAATGTTAGTTTTTTGGTTAATGCTACTTTTTCATTACCAATTGTTTGGTCTTTAAAAGTGAAAATGGCTGAAAACCTTAGGGGTCCATTTTCAATAATTTTGACAGTTTTATAGTTTTCATGAAGTACAAGCTTTCCATCATCAAGCAAAGAAATACCACCTGCTCCCATACTAGGTCCCACTTTATAACTATCATTTCCTTCGCCATGATCTTTATGATATTTCCCGTTTTTATACCATTTATCAATCACAAGTGCATTGGTTCTTTTTTTCCATACGTCAATTCCTCCTGATGGGCCATCAATAGGTATTAAGGCCTGCCCATAGATACGATATGCCATCCTATTATTTTCCCATGCAAAATCATCGTATCGTTCAGGTACTACTCTACCATAAGCCTTTGCATTGTATAAAGCCGGTTTTCCTTTTTTAATGATAAAATGTTTTTCTGCTCCGCTTGCTAACTTTACTTGAAAAATTAATCGAGAAGCTTTTCCATCTGTATTTTTAGTAATTTGGCTTGGAATTTCTATCCCTGTAATCAGATCAACAATTTTAATTTGTCCTTCTTTAGCTCCTTTCTTTTTTAATAGGTTCCAGTCCAACTCTACAGTTTCATATAACCTTTTAAACGGATTAGGGTTTTTAACAACTACTGAAGCAATTTTAGGCTCTAGATTAATCATCAACCTAAGAACTTCACTACCTGCAAGAATAAAACTACCTGCCCCATAAGACTCTGTAAAATCATAAGTTACATAGCCAGGAGAGGCACCAATAGGCTGAATATGACCTATCATACCATTATCATGAACGCCATCTGTACATGCTTTCCAAGCTTTCATTATAATTGGTAAATATGTTTCTTGATCTAATAAACCTTGATTAACACCATAAGCCAACGCATACACAAAAAAGGTAGTTCCGCTTAATTCTTTATCAGGGTAATCATCTGGATCTAATAAATTGGTATGCCAAGTTCCATCTGGTGTTAGTATAGAAATTAATCGGCTGCTTATTTCCTTAAAAAGATTTTCATATTTTGGGCGTGATGGATAGTCTTTAGGCATATCTTGTAGAATTCTTACCAAACCACCCATAACCCAACCATTTCCACGGCTCCAATATACATGTTCACCATTAGGAGATTTCTCATCAAAATATTTACTATCCCTAAATACGAGTTTATCATCTGGGTTATACAAATAATCCATAGTATGCCAATAAAGTCGATCCATACCGTCTAAATACTTCATATCTCCAGTTACTTTATATAAACGAGAGAGTGCTGGAGGTGCCATAAACATCGCATCGCACCAATTCCAAACTTTATTATGATCAGATAGGTTAACGTCTAACGACTCCGCTAAAGGCTGGTTCATCAGCTCATCAGCTGCCTTTTTACCATCGCTATAATACTTCTTTTTGCCAAAAACCTCGTACATCTCACAATAGACTTGTAAAATGGCAAAATCATCTGCATGTAGTTTTCGCGATCCAATTGCCCATTCTACCTCATCAAAATAGCTTTGTAATTCATTATAATAACGATCATTGTTTACCCAAGATGCCAATTCTGATATGCCTGCAAAAAACGCCGCATTTCCCCAGTATGTCACTCCACGCTGAATACCCTTATTCAATTGCCAATCTGCTACACTTTTCATTAGCAATAACGTTTCACGAGGAGAGGTTTGGAACTTAACGTTGCTTTTTGCCTGTTTTTGTTGGCCATTGGTTGACCATAACACACTTACTAATAAAGAAATGATCAGTATTTTAGTTTTAAACATTCTTATACGATTTTAAATTATTCTGACTATTATTATTGATTATGTTTGATATGAAATTTAAGTACTCCTTCAATTTTATCAACCATTTTAGGCTGGCTTTCTGGCCCTAGTTGTTCTGATAGTTTAAATTTTGTGCCTATAGCAGGAATTTTATGAAATATGTAAATCCCATCAACTGAAGGATAATCCCATGCTAGCTTTTTGGTACCTATATTTTTGGGAGCTTTCTTCGAATCAGTAGGGTTTTTAAGGTTATCAGGAACTAACACACCTATATTTGCTTGCTCTGAAAACTCTATATTTAACTGAATATCTTCACTTAAAAATAGTTTCATCCAATTTACATCGGAAAATACCCCTTTAAATGCCGGATATTCCCAAGTATGACCAGGTATGGTATTGTTATAGGTATTTTGCCATACTCCAAATTGAGGACCTTTCATACGATTGCCCCATACACGATGAGGACCATTTCCCATCCATTGTTTTGCTAGTACTGCTTTTTCAGGCAACTCAAAACCTACAGCACAATAGGTTAAAGCGTTTTTAAATGGTGTAAATGCATAATGCAGACTTACATTTCCATTTGTATTGAATACCCATCTGAAACTAGAACCATCAACTTTATTGGTAGATTTTACAATAATTTCTTGCTGGTTTTCAATAAAAGTTGCCTGCCAGTTCTGTTCTACAATCACTTCTCCTTCTTTATCAGCGGCATAAAGTAAAGGGCCATTTCCCAAACCTGTATCCTTTCCGTTACTTATGCACCCTTTTAAATGTCCTGTGTTTTCATCAAATACCCAGCTAGTTTTACCCAATTTTATTATGTTACCTTCTAACAGCCTTAGGTTCTTTACTTTTTTAGGTTTAGAGATTCTCGGATTGAGCTTTATTGGCCATACCCACTCCATAACTTCCATACCATATTTGTCAATAGCCTTTACCGATAAAGCATCACTATTTTTCCAATTTTCAGGAAGCTTAAGTGCAAGTTTTCCTGTTTTTTCCGGCATTACATCCGGCCCAACTACAGCATTTTTATAGGTTACTATTTCTTCAATACTTTTATCTTTTTGATTTATTTTATAATTGATGAGCTTCCACTGGAAAGCGCATTCGTTTAGATTGGTAAACACATACTGATTTCTAATGGGTAAGACTCCCTTAAAATCATTTTCTATTTCGTCCTTTTTAATCTGAACGGGCGACCAAATTTCTCGCACCGTAAAGTAGCTGGCTTCCTTCTCTCCATTAGGACCCACAATACCATCTGCTGAATAATTCCCAGCTGTATCTAGCATCCCGTCCTTATCAGTACGTGCAATAGCAGCATCTGCCCAACACCATAAAACCCCACCAGCAAAAGTGGGTACATCCATCATTAGTTTCCAATAATCATTTAAGCCCGCTCCGTGCCCACCATCATACAAACCGTGCAAAAGCTCTGTAGGTAGGTATATCATTTCACCGGGTACTTTTGCCTGCATCTGATTATACTCAGGGTAATGTCTAGTATCGATACCTTCGAAGGTAGCCCAAGGATGGATAACCGTTCGATCTTGTAAATCATATAGGTGATACAGCTCATCTACCTCAGGATTAAATCCTCCTTCATTTCCATTAGCCCATAGAACAACAGACGGATGATTTTGGTATTTAACCACCATTTCGTGTACCTGAATGTGGGCAATAGGTGTATCTACATAAGGCCTTTGCCAATTTACCAACTCTGTTATTACCAACAAGCCAAGGCTATCGCAAGCTTTCATAAAAGCGGTTGTTGGAGGAAGATGAGAGCGTACTAGGTTTACGTTCATTTCCTTAATCATTCGAGCATCATCCCATACCTTTTCGGAGTCGAGCGCTCTTGCAGTTTGTGAATCCATTCCATTACGATTGATCCCTTTTATGATTAACTTTTTCCCATTAAGATAAAAGCCATCTCCCTTTTTTACTTCAAAAGTTCGAAATCCAAAAGTCTCTGTTTTTTCTGAAATAATTTTCCCGTCATTTTTTAAATATACACGTATGCTATAACGATGAGGAGACTCTGTAGACCAAGGTTTTATACCTTTTAATTTTGCACTCAGCCTTACCCTACCCACAGCACCGTCTATCTTTTCGGAGAAAGGTTCTCCAACTGCTTCGCCTAAATGATTAAACACCTGAGCTTCTACTAAATCGATATATTTTTTTACAAGCCCTTTAAACTTAGTTTCTCTATGCGCTTGCGGAAAAACATCGAGCAGAATACGCCCATCTGCTTTTGCATCAATGGCCAGACGATTTATAAAAATTTTAGGCAAAACCTCTATATACACAGGCCTGTAAATTCCTCCAAAAACCCAATAATCAGCTTTTCTTTCAGCAATATCAAGACTCGTATTAGAAGGTCGTTTGAGTACTTTTATTTCCAGTTGATTTTGCTCGTTGTATTTAAGTTCTTTTTTAAGGTAGGTATTGTATGAATTTAAAGGAAACCGAAAAGGGAGATATCCCCCTTGATTAGGCGCACCTAGAGACACACCATTTAATTTGACTGAAGTTTCTGTCATAGCGCCTTCAAAAACCAAACGTACATATTTATTTTCCCATTCTTTAGGAACAAAGAAATTGGTTTTATAAATACCGTATTCATCATTTTTTTTATTTGGCAATACATGTCCGTAATCGTAACCTCCAAAACCGTGTTGCTCCCAATTAGAAGGGACTGGAATTTTTGTCCACACACCACTTTTTCTTCCTTCTGAACAGTAAAAATACCATTCTACAGCATCTGATGGTTCTTTTCCGCTTAGGTATATTCTTTCTGCAGTTTGAGCTGAAAGTTTTACTATCAATAAGCATAAAATAACGGTAAGGCTTATCGCTTTTTTGAAAATGGATTTATTGTTCATTATTCTTTATTTATTGAGAATGATGTGTTCTTTTTGCTCAAACTAATTTCCATTCTTAAAACTTAAGAGCCAAGGATAAATCTCAGGCATCTGTTTAAAATACCCAGTAATTGCGTGCGCTTTATCAGGAATGATGGATAATTTTACATTTACATTTCCTTCTCTAACCAATCCTTTATGCATTAATATAGANCTNTTTGCNGGNACTGTAGTGTCTTCTGCACCATGNATAATCCACGTAGGCATNTCTTTTAAATTGTGCTGCCACTTTTTAATATCTTGGGTTATTTTTTTTGGTCCGCCNGCTCCTAAACCTCCNGACATTGCTACAATTGCTGCAAAATGTTNTGGGTGAGCCTGCGCCCAATTCCATGTTCCTGCACCTCCCATACTGTATCCACATAAATACACTCTAGAAAGGTCTACAGGTTGGGTTTTGATTATATGTTTAAAAAATTGTTCTAAATCGTTGATATCCCAAGTCCCCCGAGAATGTGGAGCCGCAATAATAAATGGCAGTTCTGTTGTTTGTTCTCGCCAGTATTTTGCGGGATGAATACCTCCTTTTAATTTTTCGATCGTTTTTTTTACTTTTCCTCCTCCATGTAAATAAATGAGTAAAGGCAATTTATCCCCTTCACTGATCATAGAAGGTTTCCAAACCACATAATTTGACCGCATTCTATTTAGAGTACTATCAATATTTGTAGGAAATTTTAAAATTTCTCCTTCAAACTTTCCTTTACCCACTGAATAGGCTATTGGTTTATTTTGATTGTTAAGTTCTTGACTATTTATGTGCAAAAAGCTTGTTAAGAATACGGCTAAGAGTGTTAAAATTTTATTCGTAAATGTCATAGATTATAAATTAGTTAATTTTTATTTTTGGCCTTCAATTTCCCACCAGTTAAAATGACAAACGGTCTCTTCTTCCCGCCCAGGTCTGGCTTTAAAAACAATGTAAACATCATGAATACCAGATATACCATAATCACTAGTGCCTATATTGGCGGTTTGGTACACCTGTAAACTTCCTGTACGATCGAAAGTAAATTTTCCAAATAGCATACCATCGGGTGCATCTAGCCTTAACTCTAAATGGCTTAAGGAAATGATAGAAGCATAACGGATTTCAACAAAATTTAGCCAAGTACCTAAATTAATGTTCTTAAATCGTATCCAATCGCCATTTTTTACAACCACAGACTTACCTTCTCCGGTATCTTTTGCCGGAATCAATTTCATAGTAGTAGCCGACTCATCAAAGTTTTCGGCTTGAATTCTTAAAAGCGACTCTTTATTTTTCTTAATTTCTTTCATTTTAGCCACTTTTGAAGGTAAAATTACTTCTTCCATAGGCTCTGGTATTGGTACTCCATAATTTTCTTTTATTGCTAGGATTGCTTCAAGAGGTAACTGGTCTGAAGCACCACCAACTAAAATTTTAAAAGTCCCAGCCTCTACTAAAAATTGTTTGTCTTTCTCATCCCAAAAACTTAAGTCTTGAGCATTTAAGCTAAATTGTACGTTTGTTGTTTCTCCGGGTTCTATGGTTATTCTTTCAAAACCTTTTAGTTGCTTTACAGGCATTAGAACACTTGCCTCTTCATCTTGTACATAAAGCTGTACAACCTCGTCACCTGCTATTGCTCCTATATTTGTAACCTCTACTGAAACTGTAATTTCTTTATCCGCTGTTGTTTTATAACTATTCAGCTGAAGGTTTGAATAACGAAATGAGGTATAACTTAATCCATAACCAAAAGCATATTGGGGCTTTATCTTTTTATGGTCATACCAGCGATAACCTACTTTTACAATATGGTTGTGATGGTCATCCGTAAAAGGTGGTAACTGAGCATCATCAACTGGCATACTTACAGGCAACTTTCCTCCAGGGTTGTAATCGCCAAATAAGGTTTCAGCTATGGCACGACCTCCTTCTTGACCTGCATAAAATTGGTAGAGTATCCCATCAACATTGTCTATGGAATTTTTTAAAGCACATATTCCGCTACTAATTACAACTAAAACAATTTTCTTATTCACCTTTGACAATTCTCGAATAAGCTCTTGCTGCACCTTAGGCAATTGTACAGAACCCGATTGTCTATCGCGTCCTTCCCCTTCTTGATACATATCTAAGCCCCCAACAAAAACAACATAATCAGCATTTTTTGCAGCCGCTAAAGCATCCTTAAATCCTGATTTATCATTAGTATTAATATCACATCCTTTCGCATAACGAAGTGAAACCTTAGGAGCTATTTCGCTTATAGCCTGAAGAGGAGGAATGGTGTATAAAGGCCGAACACGGCTACTGCTTTTTGAGTCATAAGGTAAAATGGCAGCATTGGGTCCGATGATAGCAACTGAACCGCTTTTTTTAAAGGGTAAAATCTGGTTTGTATTTTTTAATAAAACCATTGCTTTTCGAGCCCCTTCTAGAGCAATATTCGTACTTTCTTTACTGGAACGATCGTTGGGGTCTGCTTTATCTTGTCCATCCATAAGTCCAGATAACAAGATTACTCTTAGCACTCTTCCTACGGCTTCATTTAGCCTTTCTACTGAAACATTTCCTGCTTTTATTTCCTCTAGCAAGCCCTCTTTGTAATGAGCGGTGTTGGTTTCTAAGTCGTGCCCAGCATTAAAGATATCAGCAATTGTGCCTTCGTTCTGAGTAATAATGTCTCTTACAGAAGACCAATCATTTAAAACAAAATACCGATACCCAAAGTAGTCTCTTAAAATGGTATCTAACACATAAGGATTATCTGTACAGTGAAGTCCGTTCACACGGCTATGAGCAGTCATCACAGACCATGCATTACCTCTTTGTATAGCTTCTTTAAAAGGATATGCGTAAAATTCAATTAAGCTTCGTTCATCTACCGTGGCTTGATTGTTTTTACGTATGGCTTTATTCTCTCTTGTATTAAGTACAAAATGCTTAAGGTTGGCAATGCATCCAGTACTTTGTGTACCCAACACATTAGCCAATCCAATTTCTGCACACAAATAAGGATCTTCTCCCGCAGACTCTGATGCCCTGCCATAATAGGGATGCCTATTCACATCCAAACTATTACCCAAACGCATATTCCAGCCTAACGCCCTAAACTCTTTTCCTTCTGCTACTCCCATACGATAACTTAAATCGCGATCAAAAGCAGCTCCTCTTGCAGCTGTTGTAGGAAAAGCGGTTGCTCTATTATTATCGCGCACACCATGAGGACCATCGTGACAGGTAAATGTTGGGATTCCTAATCTTTCACATCCTGAATACACCCAATTCGAATTATTTCGAGTAAGCATTTTTACTTTCTCTTCCAGCGTCATCCGTTCGAGAGCGTCTTGAATTCTTTCATCGATTGATTTACTATTGTCTTCGTAGACATCAATCTTATTATTTTTATTAAGGTCTATTGATTCCTGAGCTGAAATCCTGACCCCCAATAAAACTAAAAAAATAATTACTAAGATATTTTTTAAACGACTACTATTCATCACTATATTACTTATATTAAGTACTTTTAATAAGCCATTCTTATCTTAAGAAAGCTCATTTAGATATTTTTTTACAAGAAAGTTAATTCATTAAAGAAAAGCAGAAAAAATTGTCCGTTTTTTTTTGAAATTCATACATTTAAAAACAAACCATTTTACTACTGGTTGTATTGGTACTATTACAGATTAGATTTCACCTATAAAAGACTAATGGATTTATTAGATACTTTTAAAAATTATTGTTGGCGCGTATTGATTGTATTTTACTTTTTAGTAGAATAATTTTTTCTATTGATCATCACGTTTTCTAACAAAACTTGGTCGTGTTCATAAATCTTAGTAGGTACTTCTGCTTTTTTTATGGTCACATTTTTAATGTGTACATCTGTGATTGGCGATTCTGAATGCCCTTGAACACGAATACCATAGCCAGCTTCTTTGCACGTAATATTCTCGATATGAAAATTTCGAAAGAGTGGAGGAAAATATCCTCCTCGAAAACTGTGATAATCGGTCTGAAAATAGATTAAGTTCTTTGTTGCCTTCTCTACATCAATGTTTCTTACATATACATTTTCTATTGCACCACCACGATCTAAGTTCGCTTTAAAATAAATAAGGCTTCGCCCGCTTTTGATGGTGTTGTTTTCGATAAATACATTACGAACCGAGCCAGACATTTCACTACCTATGGCAAAGCCATTATGCACTTCTAAACAGGTATTATTACGAATAACGATATTCTCTGATGGGCGTGCCAGTTTTCTTCCTTCATAATCGCGACCAGATTTAATTACAACTGCATCATCTCCTGTGCTAAATGTGCAACCTTCGATGAGTACATTTGTACTGGAGTCCAAATCAATACCATCATTATTAAGTCTAAAACTCTCAATATGCAAGTTTCGTATAATAATATTAGAAGAATACACAGGATGTATTATCCAAAATGGTGATTCTATCACTTTTACGCCTTCCATTTTTACCCTATGACAATTGATAAATTGAATAAACGAAGGTCGTAACCAATGCCCTTCTCCAAAAACCCTTTGTTCTAGTGGAATTCCCTCATCGCCCATATCTCGCAATGTATTCTGATCTGGTTTTTGTTTCTCTAACCAAGTTTCAAAAGTATCCTTGGCATTGCCATCAATGGTACCAAAACCTGTAATAGCGATATTTGTGCAGTTATTTGCATAAATAAATGGAGAGTAACCAAAAAGTTCTGTGCCTTCCCATCGTGAAAAAACAACTGGTAAAAAATCGGCGGGTACTGCACTAAAACGAATTACACTTCCTTTTTCTAAATATAGGTTTACGTTACTTTTAAAATGGATGGGACCTTCCAGCCAATATTGCCCCTTAGGAACAACAACTCGTCCTCCTCCGGTATGATTGCAAATATTAATGGCACTTTGTATAGCAGGTAAATCATTGTGCTTTCCATCTCCTTTAGCGCCCAACTCCAGAACATTAAAAGTACGATTAGGAAACTCTGGTTCTTTTATGGCATCCACAATTTCTTGTGCCTGCTCCCAGCGTTGAGCAATGGCCATATTTATACCTAATATAATGATACTACATATTAAGAGTACTGTTTTTTTGTTGGCCATTTTCTCATCATTTTTTAAATTAAGAGCTTTAAAGTGTTCTTGTATCATACTTCATTGAAGTATCATATTGTTTTATAATTCTCCCTTTACTGCTTCAGGGAATGTGGTTCGACGCAGCACCGTACAACCGATTGGGATAAGCGTAGCGTCAATAGACTTGCCATTTGAGTCAAGCAGTGTCCCTTTCAACTTAATCGGTGTGTTGGCAAAGGGATGCAATGGATCACCACCTGCCTGAACTGATTTGAAAGCAGGGTTTAGAGGCATCACATAATCCCATCCGGTTCGACTATCAGTAGCTGTAATGTCGTACACATGAAAACCACTATCTGGATTAATCACATTTAGGTTTGCTTTGCCTTTCTTATTTTTTGGTGGCTCGTAAGTGTGTTCCGAAATTTTCTTTTCAAAGGCTATAGGCAGGGCATAGACCAAGGGGCCACGTTTCAGATAGTTTTGTTTAGAACCGGCCACCTCCTGTAGCTTTTTAACGGGAAAATCAAACAACAATGTAACGCGATCGCCCTTTTTCCAAGTACGATCAATTACAATATATCCATCATTTCTGGTAACACCATCAATACCCTCCACCTTAACATCCGCTGCATCCGCAGGAATACGGAAACACAGCTTCATCTGCAACGGTTGTGCGGGATCGATCGAAAACTCAATGGTATCCTCGAACGGATAGTTCGTCTTTTCGCTGATATGCAAATCCACTCCGTCCAAAGTAGTATTCACAGTAGATGGACCGTACAACTGCGCAGTAAGTCCGTCTGATTGACGAGTCCACATCCCTTCGATATAATATGGAAGCAGGCGACCGCCGTTCAGCGTACAGCATGCAGCTGCCATATGAAAGGCGGCAAAGGCATGTCTTTGATTATTAGTGTAAGGAAGCGCCTCAATCAGGTTATCGTGAGTAACATAAGAAAGCGCAGTAAGTACTGGAAATCGTGCACCTTGTCCGGCATTAAACGTCATTGATTCGACCATCTCGGCAGCTTCCGCGCTACCATTAATCGCTACAATTTTGGTCAAGGCCTGCACCATCTCCGCGATTCCGCAGTATTCATATCCCGCATCACCAGAACCTGGGTTTCCCTTCACATTTTCTGCACACACCATTGCTCCACTCGGAGTGAGGTGATATTTCATTTTTTCCATGGCACGGTCGGCGGCACGGTCATATATTGAATCTTCAGTAATCGCTGCAATATAGGCCGGAATGAAGAAGCCTTCCGCAATATGAGCCCCATGCCTCTGAAATTCATATTTACTCAATAATTTTTGTGTCTGCAAATCGTAATCGCGCACAGGGGCGGCATTAAAATCCTCATACAACATTAGCGCATAATCAGCATACTTGCTGTTTCCCTTTCGGACATTTAAATACCATAGCGTATCGAAAAAGCCAACGGCATGCGATACGCCTCCGGAAGCTTTTTTCTCCGGATCAAAATAGTTCCGGGGGGTATTCTTTATCGTGCAGTCAACGGCTTTAACGAGCGCATTCAAATAACTTTCGTTACCAGTAAATTCATAACCAGCAATCAGTGCTTGAAAAATACGGCTCTGCACCCATAACTCTCCATTTTCACCCTCGTGCTGAAACCGTGAGCCTGGTTTGTTATCAGCTGAATAAATGCCAATATATCCATCCGATCCTTGGTTAGCTACAATATCATCTAACCATTTAACAGCCTTGGTCTTCAACTCCTCATTCCCGCTGAGAAACGCCATCCTAAGTACACCGTCTTTCCAGTACCCTTCATGTTCCCCACTCCACCAGCAACGAAGTCCTTGATAGTTTTTATCAGACAGTCGATTCTGATGAACAAAAAGATCATATGTTACCGTATGATTTACCTTATCGTATTGAGCAAGATAGCCCTCTGCCAGATCTCGGCACATCTGTTCCTTCATCCAACCTTGTGGCATAATTTCTCCTGCCTTTAGAAATCCATTGGATTCGTTTTTTGGACTGTGGCATCCGCTAAAAAGGATAACAGTGACTAAAATGCCTAAAATTCTTTTTGTCATTTTTAATCTATTTGATAAGTACTGTATAAAATTATTCTCTTATGTGGTCTCCAGACTGCTCTGGATTAATCTTCATATACTTTTTGATGCGTGCTTTCCATCCTTCATGATGAAGCGGTTTCGCTTGCATTTTATTTGCCCATTGGTCGAATATCTTCGCCATATTTCGCACACGTTCTGGTTGATTTAATGCCAAATCACTCTGTTCAAAGGGATCAGTAGAAACTTCATAAAGTTCCCATTCACCATTGATCCCATCGCCCACAAGCCTCCAATTATCGATACGAACGGCTCGGTTTCCTTCGTGTTCCCAGAACAAGGGTCGTGCTTTAATTCCTCTACCATAAAGAAGTGGCATCAAACTCACCCCATGGGGCTTCAACGGTTGTTTGCTGAGAAAAGTATCAGGAAATTCTATATCCGAAGCATCCAAAATCGTTGGCAGCAAATCGATAATGTGAACAGGATGAGTTAGTAATTCAGGTTTATTTTCAAAATTCCCTCCTTGCCAATTCAGTATGAGCGGTGAAGACACACCTCCTAAATGGGTATGTTTCTTGTAATTGATATAAGGTGCATTGCTCAAATCTGCTGCTAGCTGACTTATAAAACCACCCTCAGCTGTAGCGCCATTATCACTAAGGAAAAGAAACAACGTATTTTTAAATTGCTTCTGGCGTTTCAGCTCCGCTACAATTTCACCAACTCCGTCATCCACAATCTCTATCATTGCTGCGTAAGTGGCCATTTCTTCAATCCAATTTTCTTGCTGTGTAGCATTTATATCTTCCCAGGAAGGTGGCTCGCCGTATGGTTTACTGTATAAGGCATCAGCAGGAATCACACCACACTCTTTTTGTGCTTCAAAACGCCTGCGGCGCAGCACATCGAATCCTACTTTATAACGATCCCGCACGAGATCAATACGATCTTTGGGAGCTTCAAGTGGTCGGTGTGGCGCATAGTATGCTGTATAAAGAAACATGGGGGATGTAAAGTTGTGTGTAGCTATAAAATCAACAGAGTGCTTGGTCACTTCATGAGTATAGTAAAAATTTTCAGGCAACTCACTGGCGTCGATAAGTGAATCCTGATCTACCAAATGATTGTGTTTGAAGTGTCCTCCACCACCAGCCAATCCTCCATAATAGCGATCAAAACCACGCTGATATGGCCACGATCCGTTTGGTCGCTTAGGTGCACCTTCAGTCTTGAACGAGGCATCCACAGTAAGATGCCATTTTCCTGACATATAAGTAGCATATCCGGTATTTTTGAGAATCTCAGCTATCGTGGGACTATCTTTACGAAGCTGTCCCTGATAGGCAGGAATACCCTCATCTACTGCCGTCATCCAACCCATACCTGCTGCATGGGGATACAATCCTGTGAGCAAAGATACTCGTGAAGGACAACACCGCCCAGCGTTGGTAAAATTTGTGAAACGGGTTCCTGAATAAGCCAATTTATCAATATTAGGCGTCTTTATTTCAGAGCCGTAACATCCCAAATCACCAAAACCCATATCATCAACCATAATTATAACAACATTTGTTTGACCAATAACTGATAAAGTGGCTATTAAAATGAATGCCAAGGTAATTGTTATTTTCTTTTTTATCGTAGCTATCATATTTGATACTTCGTTTTCTCTGGTATTTTCTGTATTTGCTAAAAACACCTATTAACACCTCTTCTTTTCGCTAACCAGCTTTATATTTTAATTAATAGGACTCATTGTAAAAGAAAAAGAATAATCGGTATTGTTAATCCTGTAAGGCTCCAGTGGATATGCATTCTTATTCCAGCTGTTGGTACCTCCAACACCCATTTGTTCTTTATCGATATTTAAAAAAACATCAGGATGCTTAACCAACTCAAAAGCATAATCACTTTCTTGAATGTTTGTTTTGGTATAATGAGATGCCCCAAAACCAAACCAAGGTTGTCCCTTAATAAGGATACCTGTACCTTTATCATTTGTAAAACTTGCCCAACGAGTATCTGCTTTATAGCCATTTTCTTGTGGGCGCGAATATTCTACCCATTCCTTATCTACAGTAGAATGATATATTCCAACTTTTTCTATCTGCCTGTCTTTGTAGGTCGGTTTTTCTCCATGTCCATACCAAGAAAGATTATGGTAAGTAGCATTTAATATCATAGATGTACCTGCACGTGGCAACATAGGTAATTCTTTTTTTCCGGCTTTGTAAGTACTAGTAATTGTAATGACACCGTCACCAGTTATTTTGTATTGCTGTTGGTATAAAGCGTCTACCAAAGGTAAATATCCGCTTGCTAAAAGTGTAATCTCCTCATTGTCTTCTTGTATCTCAAAAGAATCGATTACCCATGTTTTTCCTGCTTGTTGCCAAATATCAATTGATGCACTTTTTCCTTCTTTCTTTTTTTTATTTGCGCCACGATCGTTATCGGTGTTCGCCCGCCAAAAATCAGGACGTGGCCCTTGTTTTACAATTATATTATTTTGGTAGTAATATTTTTCAAGAATACCATCCATCTTATCAAATAGCAATGTAAAATCTTTACCCATAACATGCAGCTTACGACCTTCATGCTTTATATCTATTGGCTTAGACGCTACTGATTTTTTTTCTTGTTGGAGTTGCGCTTTTTGAATGTTAAATTGCTCCCAGGCTATTTCAAAACCTTTTTCAGCATAAAAGGTATCCTGCTTTAGTTTAAAGGTAAAGTTGATAAAATATTCCTTGTCATCTTTTAGCGCATAGTTTACATTGAGTTTTATGTTTTTACTATCGCCAGTATTCATAGTAAGATTGGATAACGTTCCTTGCTCCACTATTGAACCGTTTTCTACAAGCTCCCAAAACCCATCTACAACCTCTTCTAAACTGGTAAAGTCAAAACGATTTGTAATCTGAAACAATCTTTTTTCTATATCAAGCGGTTGCACTTTAATATTTTGATGGAAATATTTCATAGTATTTAACCCAGGGTGTGGTGTTCCGTCTGATGCCAAAAGACCATTCATACAAAAGTTGCTGTCATGGTGAACTCCTCTAGCCTCTTCCCACCAGCCGCCATAAGCATAAAAAACATCTTGTTGTGAACTTGCTTTATATGCTTTAGGTACTTTCTGCTGTAGGCCTTGATCCATCCAATCCCAAACAAAAGCACCTTGAAAGTTATTATCAGCATAGATTAAATCCCAATATTCCTTCATATTTCCAGTACTGTTTCCCATCGCATGAGCGTATTCACACAAAATAAAAGGTTGATGATTCTGTTCTTTAATGAATTCTTTACAAAGCTTTATGGAGCTATACATTTTGGAATAGATTTCGGTAGTATTATTTCCCCCAGAAGTTCCCTCGTACATAAATGGACGAGATGGATCTGTTTTTTTAACCCAATCGTAACATTTGTTCACATTAATACCATCACCACTCTCGTTACCCATTGACCAAATGATTACAGATGGATGATTTCTATCTCTAATTACCATACGACGTACCCTTTCTAAAAAAGCCTCTTGCCAATCTAATGAGTTGGTTAAAGGATGATGGCCNTANTTATCTTTTTTATTTCGTAATCCGTGGGTTTCAATATTGCCTTCATCNATTACATAAATACCATACNCATCACATAAACGATACCATTCTGGTACGTTAGGNTAATGTGAGGTGCGNACAGCATTGATATTATTTTGTTTCATCAATTTAATATCATAGACCATATCTTTTGTGGTCACATAGTGGCCAGTAANAGGATTATGTTCGTGACGGTTTACGCCTTTTAAAATAATTTTTTTTCCGTTTACTAAAAGACGTCCCTCTTTGATTTCTACTTTTTTGAAACCCACTTTTTGAGGTATGTATTCTAGTACACGCCCTTTTTCATCTGACAATGATACTATTAAGTTATACAGGTAGGGTTGTTCTGCACTCCATTGCTTAACGTTAGCTAGTTTTTTTTCTTTAGAGGCAAAGGTAACAACCCCTTTTTTTGTTGTTAGCTTTATATCATCCTTTAATAATATCTTACCTGTATTGTCTATTAATTCGTAATTGACGGTAACCTTTTTTGAGGCCTTTGCAATTACTTCGCCTTCTATTTTTAAAATTCCGTCTTTATAATTTTCATCTAAACTTGAGGTAACCACAAAATCACGGATGTGTTGTTTAGGTGTTGCCCATAGATACACATCGCGAAAAATTCCGCTTAAGCGCCAAAAATCTTGGTCTTCTAAATAAGAACCATCACTCCAACGATATACTTCTACAGCAATATTATTTTCTCCTTTTTGTAAATAAGGTGAGATATCAAATTCTGCTGGTGTTCTGCTCCCTTGACTGTATCCTACTTTTTTACCATTTACCCAGAGGTACATTGCCGATTGCACTCCTTCAAAATGAATATAGATGTTTTTATCCTTCCATTTTTCAGGTAAATTAAAACTTCTGCGATAGCTGCCTACGGGATTCCATTCTGTTGGCGCTTTTAAGTTAGAGGTGTCAAAAGGATATTTTTTATTGGTGTAGATTGGTATTCCATAGCCCTTTATTTCCCAGTTAGATGGTACATCAATTACATCCCATTTTGAGATATCGAAAGAGGGTTTGTAGAAATCTTCTGGTCTTTGTTCTGGGTTTGTTGCCCAGTTAAAATGCCATTTTCCGTTTAGCAATACACAATTAGATGACTTTTTAAAGGCATTATTTTTTGCATCATCCTTGGTATCAAACACCATCATAGTAGTGTGTGGCCGTTCTCTATTTATTTGCAGTACATTTACATTATTCCATTCTTGCTGCGCTTGAATTATATTACTATATATAGCAATAAATACAAAAAATAATATTTGATTTTTATTTGATATACCCATAAATATGTTCTTAGAGGATTACCATGATTTTGTTGTTGTACTCATATCATCTATCCATTTTTTATATGACGAATAGT
>P_2C_Liq_2_UnCtyDRAFT_1000063_pt1 | contig 26460 bp, 29 predicted proteins | sample Pon2CUnioCityCA_FD_10236 | JGI IMG/M metagenome (IMG submission 10236) | reverse complement strand
GTCTTTTGGATGTTGCGGGTGGAACAGGTGACGTTTCCTTCCGCTTTCTGGCCCGGGCTGGCGCAGCCGAAGCCGTTGTCTGCGACCTTACCGAGCCAATGCTGATCGAAGGGCGCAAACGCGCTGAAGCCGCGCAAATGGCCGAGCAATTGAGCTGGGTCGTTGGCGACGCCATGGCACTGCCATTCCCGGACAACAGCTTTGATGTCTACACAATCTCTTTTGGAATTCGAAATGTAACCCGCCCTCAAGAAGCGCTGACCGAGGCTTACCGTGTCCTCAAGCCCGGGGGTCGGCTGATGGTTCTGGAATTCAGCCAAATTCCAAACGAAATGATGCAAAAGGTTTATGACCTTTATTCGTTCAATATCATCCCACAGCTCGGCCAAGCCATCGCCGGGGACAAAGACAGCTACCAATATCTCGTCGAATCTATCCGCCGCTTCCCAGATCAGGAGACGTTTCTCGAAATGATCAAAGGCGCAGGCTTTGAAAATACGCGTTACCGAAACCTGAGCTTGGGCATCGCTGCGCTTCATTCGGGCTGGAAAATTTGAAGGGCCCGCACAATATCTTCCGGATGATCCGGATGGGCGCGACTCTTGAACGTACAGGCGCCATGCCTGTTGTGTTGGACGCCTTCGACGCTCCGCGCCCGCTGCGCATTCTGGCGCGCACACTTGTGTGGCCATTCCAATGGCTCGGCAAGCGCGGCGACACTGAGCTGCCAGCGCCTGCGAGAGCCTTATCAGCCCTTGGGCCCGCCTACATCAAGTTCGGACAAGTTCTAAGCACGAGACCGGACCTTGTTGGCGGCGACCTCGCGCAGCAACTCCGCGTTTTACAAGACAAGCTGCCACCCTTCCCCAGCGATGCTGCAAAATCCATGATCCAAGCAGAACTTGGCCAGCCCGTAACAGCCCTATTTGATGACTTTAGCGAGCCTGTCGCAGCGGCTTCTATTGCACAAGTCCACAAAGCTACGCTCCGCGAGACAGGCGAAAACGTCGCCATTAAGGTGCTACGCCCTGGCATCGAGCGCGCCTTTCAGCGTGACATTGACGTGTTCTATTTTGTAGCCGGGTTTATCGAGATATTCAGCCCGGGGTCGCGCCGATTAAAGCCGCGGGACGTGATTGAGCACTTTGAAGGTGTCGTCAAAGGAGAGCTTGATCTCAGGTTGGAAAGTGCCTCTGCCAGCGAATTTGCAGCCAACACGGCCAGCGATGCAGGCTTTACGCTTCCCAAAATACTGTGGGAACACTCAAGCCGCCGCGTCATGACGATGAGCTGGGCAGATGGGGTTCCACTCGGCGATAACGATGCGATTGATGCGCTTGGCCTTGACCGAAATGAACTCGGAACGCGGGTGCTGCAACTCTTTTTAAGCCACGCCCTGCGCGATGGTTTTTTCCATGCCGACATGCATCAAGGCAACCTCAAGGTTGCTCACAACGGCGATATTATCGCGTTTGATTTTGGCATCATGGGGCATATCGACGAGTATACTCGCCGCGTCTATGCGGAGATTTTGTATGGCTTCATCAAGCGCGATTACCAACGCGTTGCAGAAGTCCACTTTGAGGCGGGCTATGTCCCCGCCGATCAGGATGTTGACGCTTTTGCACGCGCACTCAGAGCCGTTGGAGAGCCGATTTTCGGAATGGACGCTTCGCGCATCTCGATGGGAAAATTGCTCAGCTATCTCTTTGAAGTGACCGAACGATTTGGCATGGAAACGCGCACAGAGCTGATCCTTCTGCAGCGAACGATGGTTGTCGTCGAAGGCGTTGCCCGCAGCCTCAGCCCACAGCTCAATATCTGGAACGTTGCACACCCAATTGTTGAGGCCTACATCAAGCAGTCTCTGGGGCCACGCGCTCTTGCTGGTGACTTGATCAAGACGCTGCAGGTGGTTGCACGTTTTGGACCAAGGCTACCGCGACTGGTCGAAAATGCCTTATCTGCACAAGCCGCAGAGCGGCAACAACCAGACTCCAGCACCAAACCACTGAGCTATGTAGCAGCAGCCCTTGTGGGCGCTGGTATAACTGCGCTCGGGTTTTTCGTCTTGGCAGGCTGAGACGAATATGCAGCAACAGATCCAAATCGCGAGGCTTTAGCCTATCAAAGGAAAGCTGTTTCGATTAGCCTATTGAAAATGTTTACAAGGTACACGCTCGGTATGCGCATATCATATTTTCTGTCTGGTCTCGTAGCCGTTGCGCTAACGCCTGCAACCCTAACCGCCGAAACGCAGACAACCCGCTGGGTAAACATGTATGGTCTGTCTGGCGGCTTGTTGGATATGCCGACCGCTGAAGTTGCGGCCGATGGCCAGCTGACAACGAGCATCTCGCACTTTGCAGGTACAACCAAAACAAACCTAGCCTTCCAACTCACCCCGCGGCTGTCTGGCGTCTTCCGCTACTCGGCCCTCAAGGGGTTTGATGTTCCTGGCTACACGCTCTCATCCTACTACGACCGTAGTTTTGATCTTCACTACCAGATCATGGATGAGGGCGAATATCGGCCTGCACTGGCTGTGGGACTGCGCGACCTGCTTGGCACTGGGCTCTATGGCGGCGAGTATGTTGTTGCGACAAAATCGCTTGGCCCAAAACTGCGCCTTACCGGCGGCGTGGGCTGGGGGCGACTTGGTAGCCACGACAGCTTTGCAACTGTCGGTACGCGGCCAACAGAGCTTCTCGGCGGCGGCGGTATCCCCAACTATGACAGGTGGTTTCGTGGTCCGATGGCCGCTTTTGCGGGCGTGAGTTATCAGCACAATGACCGGCTTAGCTTTGCACTCGAGTACTCATCCGACGCTTATTTGCGTGAAGACGGTGATCTGTTTGATGTAAAATCGCCTCTCAATCTAGGCATCAACTACAAGCTCAACAACACCGTACAGCTAGGTGCGTCCTACATGTATGGTAGTGAATTCGGCATCAATGTTGCTGTCGCGCTCAATCCGAAAAACTCGCCCGTGCTGGGCGGCAACGACACTGCGCCGCAACCTGTAGCTTTGCGAGATAACCGCAGCATACGTGACCTTGGCTGGGCTGAAGAAGACGCAAAAAAATCACAAATTTCTAGCGCGCTTAAAACAGCGCTGGCCCGTGAGGGTATTGTACTCGAAGGCGTAAACATCAGCGCCAATTCAGCTGAAGTGCTCATTCGAAACGAGCGGTTTGACATTGAAAGCCAGGCTATAGGCCGCACGATGCGGATTATGAGCCGTATTCTGCCAAGCTCAGTCGAAACGCTCAAAGTGACACACTCAAATCGAGGGGTTCCCGCAGGTTCAGCGATAATTGCTCGCTCCGATCTTGAGGCGTTGGAAAATGCCCCCTCGTCGGCCGTTCTTGCGCGCACGCGTTTCACAGCAAATAGCCGAGCGCGTGACTTTGAAGTGCTAAAGAGCAGCTACCCACGCCTAGAGTGGAAGCTTGGGCCCATGGTTAAACTGAGCGTCTTCGACCCCGACAGCCCCGTAAGAGCTGACCTATTGGCAAACCTTGAAGGCCAGTACCACATTGCCCCCGGCTGGATCGCATCAGGTGCTTTTACATACAAACTAGCTGGCAACCTTGATGGCATTTCAGACAATCGGACAGGCTTCGTTGCCGTCAATCCAGCTTATCCAGTCAGATCGGATGCCCGCAGATACGCCGAAGGTAACGGCCCAAAGATAGACCATCTTACCATCGCAAAATACGGCCGCCTGAGTGATGACCTCTACGGGCGCATGACTCTTGGCTACCTTGAGCAAATGTATGCAGGTGTTTCTGGCGAAGTTCTTTGGAAACCCACCAACAGCCGCCTCGCCCTTGGTGGCGAGCTCAACTACGTCGCGCAACGAAACTTCAGCCAAGGCTTTGGTCTGCAAGACTACAAAATCGCGACAGGTCATCTCTCCGCCTATTATGATCTTGGGAACGGATTTCACACTCAAGTCGATGCTGGCCGCTACCTTGCAGGTGACTGGGGCGTGACAGCCGCACTCGACCGCGAGTTTGGTAACGGATGGCGCGTCGGAGCCTATATTACAAAAACAGATCTCTCCTCTGAGAGCTTTGGCGAGGGTTCCTTCGACAAAGGCATCCGCATCACACTCCCAATGAGTTGGGCTTTAGGAAATTCAACACAACGCACTTCAGAAACGACAATCCAGTCTCTCAATCGAGACGGTGGTGCTCGGCTGACTGTGAACGGGCGGCTCTATGACAAAGTGCGCAGCACCCACGGCGCGGAGATGGCAAAAACATGGGGGCGGTTCTGGAGATGAACTCACACATAAAACTTAAGGTGCTTTGCGTCATTGTTGCGATTGGTGTTTCCGCTTGCGGCAATCAGCCAGATCAAGGTGGCGTGTCCAAAGCCATTCAACAGGTTGTTTTAAAGAAAAAGAGCCCCGCACCTGAAATGCCCACCGCCGACGGGCTTCAAAAAACAATCAAAGAAGCTCTGAGTAATACAGATCGTCGGCTTGCTATTGCTGTCGTTGAGAGCAGAAACAGCTTCACTTTTTTGACCGAGATCGCCACGAACGGTAGCTTCAGCACTTGGGGCTCGCCAGACCGCCGGACCATTACTGAACGCCAAGGTCTTATTACTGCCAGCCGAGGCCTTGGAGCAGACCTTATGTCAGCCGATGTCTCCGATAGCCTTAGACTTGTTCGCACTCGCAAGGCAGGACAAGCATCACGCAAGCATATCTATCTGGACGGCCAAAACAAAGAAGTTGAAACCCGCTTTACCTGTACAATAGCCACGACTGGCCAACAAAGAATCGCAATTGGTGAAATCTCGACAACTGTAACAACGGTAGCAGAGCGCTGCAAAGGCGGCAGCGCATCTTTTGAAAACACATATCAGGTCGCACCATCAGGCCAGGTTGTGCAATCACGGCAATGGCTTGGCCCCGTAAACGGCTTTCTCACAGTACAAAAATTACGTTAACTCCGCAGACCGATAATATCAGACGGACGAACAGCTTGGCCACCAGCCAGCAGTAAGACAATTTGTCCCTCTATCATCTGAGCTTCTTCGACGCGCTGATATGTTTCTACAGGCGAAACACCCAGCGTGTTACCATCAGAATAGTTTTCAATTTCAAATCGATAACTTCCTTGGGAAAAGGGTGCACCCGACTGAGAGACGCCCGCCCAATCCATAGGCGCTCCGTCAAGCGCGATCTGGCTGCGCTGAACTTCTGCTCCCGCATCATCATAGACCACTAGATAGGCTTCATCAGCGATACGCGATGGCATTGGGTAAAGCGTGACGGGCGAGCCGTCAAAGTAAACAGGCGCTTCGCTGCGAGCATCCATACCAACCCAGCTTGAGAGCTGCGCCAAGTTAGATGAGCCCATTTGCTCGGCCAAGCCAGCAAGAAGATCGTTCGTCAAAACTTGCTGTTCCACAGAAGAAAAACTCGCAAGCTGTGATGCATACTCAGCCGAATCCATTGGGTTCAATGGGTCTTGGTTCTGTGCTTGAGTCGTCAGCATTTCGATAAACGTCTGAAAGTCTGAGTTAAGAGCCGTTTTCGCTTGCGTGGTCGCTGCCACTTGAGATGTCGCAGGCAAAGCAGAAGAGATTTGTGTCATCTGTAGTCCTTTCAAATTCTAATATCGAGACGTGCGTCAGGGTTTCCCCACTCGTAGCGCCTCACATCAACTTGATGCATCGGGCCATCAGGTGGTGCCTCACCAGGCTCCGCAAAGTTGTCATCTGGCTGAGAACCCGTTGACCCTTGCTCAAAAGAAAACGTCGAAGAGCCGAAACCCTCAGCCGCAAATTCACGCGTCAGGATTTCAACATGCCTGCGCATTGCGTCTAGCGTTTCAGGGCGATCTGCAAATACTTGGACAAACATCTGGCCGTCTGCCGGGCTCATCACAAAGCGCAGGCGCCCAAGATCTTTTGGGTGCAACTGTAGCTCAATCTCTCGCTGCTGCTTTGCTGCCATTCCCTCGAGAGCCTCTCTGACTATAAGCACAGCCTTTTCTGCATTCACAGCAGGTGCCTGNGGCAAATCCAGGCGCGCAGCCTGCAGNTCAGGCCTAGTACTTTGGACAGGGGCGAAGACTTCGCCNAAANACCTCTCGCTGCCCCCCTCTTGCGAAAGCTCTGGTTGGAGATTGGCCGCCACCGTTGTGGCACTTACAAGTTGTGGTGGGCTGCTCACAAATGGAGCTGTCAGGCTCGGTGCCAGTTCCTTGGTCACGCCGCCCTCACCCACAGACGTGCGCGCATCCTGGGGCAACAACTGAAAAGCTAATTCTGGTTTCAGGTTATCTCTAATCCGCCCTTGATCCACAGCAGGGTCTATGACGGCCCTTTCAAACTTATGGCCCTGAGGTGCTGAAACATCGGCCTGCATTGGCTGAAATTCTACTAAGCGAGGGCCCTCGCCTCTATAGCCCTTTATCTCATGCTGCTGCGCCCGCTCTGGTATGAGTTGGTTCTGAATGAATTGCGTTTGACCCAGTGCGCCTGCAAATGTCCCTGAAGCCAGCTGTGGGATAGCCTTGAGCAGCTCTGGGTTTTCGACTGCTATTGCCTGTATTGCCTGAGGCCAAAACAACAGGATCAAGCGAGCTTGGTGAGATTGTTCCGGCAGGAACAACATCGCGTATGGCGTTTTGAATTGACTGCGGCGCCGGGTCCTGAGGGCGCACGGCAGAGCCTTTAAAAACGCCAACCGTCGCATGAAATACTTGCTCACTACTCGTTTGGGTTGCCACCTGAACACCCCTTTTGACAGGTCTGCAGCCTGCGGGCGCTCTTCAGCGCTGGCCTCCAGTCGCATGGAGGGAAAGAGCCCAGCCTGCTCTTGAGCCGAAAACACCAAGTCATCAGACATCGTCAAATCGTACGACGAGGCCTCAATGCTAGCAGGCATCGGCTCCAGCACGCGACGAGCTGGATCGACCCCCGTGGGGGATGATTTCTCAAGCAAAGGACCACTGGGAAGTGTCGCCGCAATAGACCTCTTCTCGACTTCAGGCTGCTGCGGTGCCAAAGGAATGCCTGCGCCCAATGGCTCCAAGCCTGGTAGTTTTCCAAGCTCAACAACCGGAACATCGGTCTTGGGCATAGCAGGTATCCCCGCATCAACACCTTTTGACTCTGAGTTTTGCAAGGTGGGCTGCTGTTCATCTTCAGAGCCGTCTGGTAGCCTGCCCTCATCAATCAGTGCTGCTGGCTTCGCGTCCTCCTCGCGCACCATCAGCGTAAAGACATCTCCAAAAATCGCAGACTGCTGAACAGCTTTTGTAAGATCCGCTTTCGCATCCAGCAACAAATTATCACTTTGCACTGACTGTGCAGGCGACGCGTGCAGAAACTGAAATATCATACCAACCTCGGGAGTTCTTCCAACACGGAGAGCATCACAGAAGTCGGTTACCACATCTTTACCGTTTCATGTGCACAAGGAAAATAATCCAAATAATTGAAAGCAAATCAGCAATGAATTTGAACATGCCTCCCACAGCGGGCCCAACACTGCAGGACACCAAAGCGCAACAAAACGCGCAGCTTCGCCAAGTTGCGAAAGATCTAGAAGCGAGCTTTCTCGCCGAGATGCTAAAGGGAGCGGGTTTTGGAAAAGCCCGAGAAAGCATGGGGGGCGGTGCTGGCGAGGAACACTTTGGCTCGTTCATGGTTGACGCTCACGCAAAAAGCCTTGTGCAGCGCGGCGGCATTGGCCTTGCAGAAACGATTTTTGAAGCATTGAAGGAAAAGCAAAATGAGCACCTCAAGACAGAATAACCTCGTAAGCCAGATCGAAACACTGCTCGAAAAAGAACACAAAGCGTTGGTGAGCGGCGAGCTTGATACACTGGTCAAATTGACAGATCAAAAGCAAAAGCTGATCGATGCACTGAGTGCAGCCCCTCTCGAAAACCTCACATCCCTGCAGACGCTACAAGCTAAAGCTCTGCGCAATCAAGCTATGCTCGACAGCGCCACACGCGGGATCAAGACAGTCGCCANCCGTCTGTCTACTTTGCAAAAAGTGCGCCGCAGTCTAGAGACCTATGATGCTCAAGGCCAAAAAAGAACTATCCGCAGCGCCTCCAATGCAACATTGGAAAAGCGCGCTTAGACGTTTGTTCCACACTGGCAAACCAAGGCATTTTGTCTCAAATCCAGAAGAGTTCGAGCTCAGCTGTTAAGACTATATTAGGAGCGCAAACCCCATGTTGAGCAGGCACCCAGCATCGGGTGGCGCAGCCGAGCCAAATCAAAATGCTGCACACGTCAGAATGACATAGTCCGCCCCAGCCGGGGTCATTTTAAGCTGGCGCAAAGCGCCTCGTGTCAAAAGGAAATCTACTCATGTCAAGTATTCTGACAAACAACAGCGCAATGGTTGCCCTTCAAACCCTGAAGTCAATCAACACCGATCTCAGCAAAACCCAGAACATGATCTCAACGGGTAAAAGCGTAGAATCATCAAAAGACAATGCCGCAACGTGGTCGATCTCGAAGGTCATGGAAAGCGACGTCAAAGGCTTCAAGGCAATCTCAGACAATCTGGCGCTAGGGGAGTCAACAGTTGCCGTTGCCCGAAATGCCGCTGAAACTGTCACCGACCTGCTGATTGATATGAAAGACAAAATCATCAGCGCCCAAGGCGACAACATGGATCGCAGCAAGCTAAACGACGAAGTTCAGGCCCTGATTGGCCAAGTGAAATCAGTTGTCGGTGCGGCCCAATTCAACGGCATGAACCTAGTCAATGGCTCCCAGACAGACTTCAATTCCGACGGAAACGCAGGCGTTGATATCCTTTCCTCATTGGACCGAGGCGCAAACGGTGCTGTGACTGTATCTAACATTGGCGTAGATTCCCAGAATTTGTCGACAACATCAGGCACGGCCCTTACGGCGATGGCTGCTGACGTAACAACCCTGGCTGCAAACAGCGGCGCGGACATGGTAACAGTCACACTGGGAGACGAGTTCCTCACGGCAGCAGGTGCTGCAACAGGTGCAGTTGCGCTTGATGCAGGCACAGCAGGTGTTGATCTAACAGACACGGTAGGGCTGGTTGAGGGCGATGTTATGCGCCTGAAAATTGGCGATGTTGAAGGGAGCTATACCGTCAGAGCCGGTGACAACAATGACGCTGTCTTTGCTGGATTGAAAAATGGCCTCCTGCAAGCTGGTATAGACGAAAGTAAATTCGCGGTCGTCATTGTACCTGATACCAGTATCACCGTCGAGAACCTGACAAACCAAGCAGGTGTCGCGGTCAGCCTCACCCAGGAGCGTGGAACGGGTGCTCTAGCCCAGCTTGAAACAATGGATATTTCATCCGCTTCAGGCGCTGACACTGCGCGAAGCCAGATTGAAGGTATGATCCAAGCCTCGATCGATTCTGCTGCATCTTTCGGTTCGGTCGAGACTCGCATTGGGATCCAGTCACAATTTGTATCGGATCTCTCCGACTCTCTTAAAACAGGGATTGGGGCCATGGTCGACGCCGATATGGAAGAGGCGTCAGCTCGCCTTCAGGCACTGCAGGTTCAGCAACAGCTGGGTGTACAAGCCCTCTCGATTGCAAACCAGGCGCCCCAGGCACTGCTCTCGCTCTTCCGCTAAGCACACTGAGTTTGGGGCGCGTGCTATAACGCGCCCCATCTTTTCCGCACGCGGCACCTCAGCCACCAAATCCCCCAAGAGGCTTAGCAATGAACGTCCAATCCCTAGCACGAGCCGCCTATTCCCAGCATGGCGCACCAACAAGAACAGATCGCGGCACCGAATACGAAGTCTTCGCCCGAGTAACCAATGCACTGCGGAGCGCAGCTGCCAAAGGTACGCAGGGGTTCCCGGAACTGGCAGACGCTATTCACAGAAACCGCAAGCTTTGGACACTGCTTGCCACAGATGTGGCCAGCCAAGACAATGGGCTGACACAAGAACTGCGCGCACGCATCTTCTACCTCGCAGAGTTCACACAAGACTACTCTCCAAAGGTGCTTCGCCAAGGCGCAAGTATTGCACCTCTGCTAGAAATCAACGCTTCCATCATGCGCGGCTTGACTGCTGGAGGTTCAAAATGAGCGGACTTATCCTTAAGCTGGGGCCAAGAGAACGTGTCCTCATCAACGGCGCAGTTATTGAAAACGGCGACAAGCGTTCGCGCCTTGCAATAAAAACACCCGGCGCGAACATCCTTCGCCTCAAGGATGCTATTCACCCTGAAGAAGCCAATACCCCTGTACGACGTACATGCTATGCCACTCAGCTCCTCCTCTCTGGAGATTCTGAAGTTGAGCCGACCAAACGCCAAGTCTTGTGCCGAATTGAAGAGCTTAGCCGTATTCTAACCGATCACGACAGCCGCTCTTTGCTTGATGCCGCGACAACTGCGATCCGTGACGAGCAGTACTACCGAGCGCTTAAAGCCTTGCGCACACTTCTACCGCGCGAGGAACGACTTCTGGCCGCGAGGCTACAATGAGCTTCCAGCCCCTCCTTCCCACGTCAGGGTTAGCTGGCTGGCGTTTCTTGCAGAACACAATGACGCGCCAGACTGAAGCATATGAGGCTTCTCCTCCGATTCAGCGGGCGACCGACTATTTCAAAGAAAATATCGCCAATATAAAAACAGCCAGCGATCTTGTATCTGACAGGCGTCTACTTGAAGTGGCTCTCGGAGCTTTTGGTTTGTCTGATGATATCGGCAACAAATACTTCATCGAGAAAGTCCTGAGCGAAGGTACATCAGTCGATGGATCGTTGGCGAACAAGCTCGCCGATAAAAGCTACGCCGCCTTCGCAGATGCGTTTCGCTTCGACACAAACCCGCAAACAGCCATACCGGGCTTTGCTGAGGAGATCGTCAACCTATTTGAGCAGCGCGCCTTTGAGGTAGCTGTAGGCGAACAGAATGAAACATTTCGTTTCGGGCTGAACCTTGAGCGCGAGCTGCCAGACATCGCGGCAAAGGACAGCACCAACAATTCCAAATGGTTTGCTGTTATGGGCAATTCAGCCTTGCGTGAAGTTTTCCAAACAGCCTTCGGCCTGCCCGACGAATTTGGACAGGTTGGAATCGACCAGCAGCTAGAAGTTTTTAAAGAGACGGCTTTCCGTCGTTTCGGCACTGACGACCTCACCGATTTCGCTAGCCCCGAAAAGCTGGAGGAGCTGACGCAGCTCTATTTCCTGCAAGATCAAATCAAGCAGTCCGCGTCTCTTGGATCGGGCTCTATCGCATTGAGTCTTTTGCAAAGTGCACCATCGCTCTACGGTAACTAACTTACCTTTACTGCGGCGTTGGCAATCGACGCATCCCGTCATGTCCTGCCCTGGCTGCTTGCCCCTGGACTGAGCCGTTTGCCTTTCTCAGTATAAGCTTCAACTTGTCAAAGCTTTGACGGACGCCTTGTTCTTGGGTCATTGCAAGAAATGCGTCTATTTCAGGCCAAGCGGCAATCGCTCGATCAAGGGCCTCATTGCGGCCAACCTCATAGAGTCCGGCGTCAATCATAACTTCCGATTTCTCGTACAGATTCAGTATTTGACGAACTTGGTCGATCAACTGATTTTCTGCAACATCTGCAGCAGCGGGCAGACTCCGCGAAATCGACCTTAGCAAGTTTACAGCCGGATACCTGCCCCGCTCCGCAATCGCGCGATCGAGCACAATATGCCCATCCAGCACGCCTCTTAGGATGTCCGAAACCGGTTCATCCATATCCGACCCTGCCACCAAGACAGAGAACACTGCTGTTATCGCCCCCGAAGTTGTACGCCCAGGGCCGGCACGTTCACAAAGGCTCATCAATTGATGGGACAAAGACGGCGGATACCCCCGCATGGTTGGCAGCTCGCCCGTAGCAACAGCCACCTCGCGATGCGCTTCCGCAAATCGTGTGACCGAATCTGCGAGCAAGAGAACATGCTTACCCTGATCGCGAAAATACTCCGCAACCGCCATCGCGCTCCAAGCACAACGCCGGCGCAAAAGCGGTGACTGATCTGCCGTCGCCGCCACAATCACGGTGCGAGCCAGCCCCTCTGGGCCAAGAACATTCTGCACAAACTCTGCAAGCTCACGGCCGCGTTCGCCAATCAATGCCAAAACAACCACATCGGCTTCGACACCCGTCGCAAACTTGGCAAGTAAGCTCGACTTACCAACACCCGAGCCAGCAAAAAGCCCGATCCTCTGCCCCTTAGCCAAGGGCAAGAGCGTGTTGAAAGTGGCCATACCTGTCTCCAAGCGCCCCCCAAGCAAAGTGCGCTGCGCAGGCGAAATGGGCGCTGCTTTCAAAGACATCTGCAATCCACCAACAGGCAAAGCACGGCCATCCAAAGGCCGTCCCATCGGATCAATAATGCGCCCGATCCATGCGTCATTTGGCGCAATAGTCGCTCCAGCGCAGAGCACAACACGATCACCAAGCGCGACACCATCGGGTGAGCTCTCAGGTAGAACAATCATTTTATCTTCAAGGAGTCGCAAGACCTCTCCAATCATGACCACACCATCACGAAGCTGAATTTCAACTTGGTCACCTTGCCCTGAGAAAGCCTGTAGGCCCTTCACCTGAACCAATCCGTTTTCCACCCCGCTCACGCGACCAATCCACTGCGCCATGTCCAGCTTGGAAATTGATTTCATGATCTGTTGAAATCCTGCTTCGCCCATATCCCGTTCCTCAAAAAAATTCATGCTGAACAATTTATAAAGGAATCAGGGTTAAGCCTTGATTGAAACCAATCGAGGGAGAAGCCCCGATGCTTGAAAAAATCACCGTTTTCAAAACGGCCTACGCAATGGCACGCCACGCGGGCGCTCGCCAAGCTGTCTTGGCAGAGAATATCGCCAATGCAGATACACCTGGCTACCGCGCCAAAGATCTCGCCCCCTTCAGTACTGGCGTCTCTTCCAAAGATGCAGCCACGAATATGATTGCGACACGCGCGACACATCTTGGCGGATCCAACACTGCAGCGCCCTTGGCGATTGCAGAAGTACGCAACCGAGCAACTGACCCAAACAAGAATAGCATTTCGTTGCAGGAAGAGATGCTCAACGCAGTCGAGGCAAAGCGTCAACATGATCGCGCACTCGCAATCTACAAAAGCGGCATGCGCATACTGCGCAGTAGCCTTGGCGGAAGGTGAGATAACCTATGAATGATTTCTCTAAAGCGCTCGACGTCACAGTCAGCGGGCTAAAAGCCCAATCACAGCGCCTGCGTCACGTGTCAGAAAACATAGCAAACAGTGACACCCCGGGATACCGGCGCAAGACAGTCAGCTTTGAAAGCGAGTATCAAGCTGGTTCTGGCGTGAGCCGCGTTGAAACAGGTCGCGTGCGCCTTGACCAAACCGAGCTGGAACGGGTCTTTGACCCCTCTCATCCGCTTGCTGACGAAAGTGGTCACTACCAGGGCTCAAACGTGAATCTTCTCATCGAAGTCGCAGACGCCCGCGAAGCCCAGCGTAGCTATGAAGCGAACCTCAAGATGTTCGAGCAAGCGCGTCAAATGTCATCAGACCTTATGTCACTCTTACAAAAGTAAAGGAGATCCAGAATGGATATTCGTGCCCTAAACGCCTCTCAAAAATATTCGGCTCTGCGTGAAGCAACACAGCCAGCAATCGCTGCAACCGATGGTGCCAAATTTGCCGGTCAAGTTGCCGATGATTTTGCTGCAACGCTCAAGCAAGGCGAAGACATGTCTATGGCCGCCATGTCAGGCGATGCTGATCCGCATGCACTTGTTCAGGCCCTTGCTCAAACCGAGCTCGCAGTTGAAGCCGCAGTCAGCGTACGCAACAAGGTTGTTGAGGCGTATCAAGAAATTCTACGGATGCCTGTCTAAAAATGGATGAGGCAATTTTCTTTGACACGATGCGCCAAGGGCTCTGGGTGGCAGTTGCCATTTCGACGCCACTCCTCGTTGTCGCACTTGCAACAGGTCTTATAATCGGCCTGTTTCAAGCGCTGACCTCAATTCAGGAAATGACGCTCACGTTTGTGCCAAAGCTCGCAGCGATGCTGGCCGTATTTTGGATCTCAATGGGATTCATGGCTCAGTCAATTGTCTCTTTCTTTCACGACAAAATCATCCCTCTCATTGTTGGAGTTTGACCTTTGGATAATACAAGCTACACGACACTCACTCGCCAATCTGGATTGATGCGCGAAATGCGGGTCATCGCCAACAATATTGCGAACTCGGCAACAACAGGTTTTCGACAAGAGGGCATAATCTTCTCAGAATATGTCTCTGGCACTGGCAACGGCCCGTCTGTCTCAATGGCTTTAGGAAATGTGCGCAACACGTCGATGGAGCAAGGCACCCTCACAAGCACGGGTGGGCGCTTTGATTTCGCGATTGAAGGGGACGGCTTCTTTCAAGTTGAAACAGCTGACGGCCCTCGGCTTACAAGGTCTGGTGCCTTCACGCCAAACGCAGAGGGTGAATTGGTCACCCACGCGGGCAATCGTGTCCTCGATGTTGGGGGCGCACCCATTTTCATCCCTCCTGATGCTGCAAATATGTCTGTCGGCAACGATGGAACATTAAGCTCTGATGGCCTCCCCTTGGCACAGCTTGGCCTCCTAAAACCCGCCGAAGGCACTCAACTTATTCGTGAGGACGGGGTCATGTTCCGGGCCGAAGGCGAACTGGAGCCAGCCGAGCAGGCATCCGTCCTTCAGGGCTTTCTTGAAAGCTCCAACGTAAACGCAATCGGACAGGTTGCACGTATGATCGAAGTCCAGCGCGCCTATGAGCTAGGCCAGAGCTTTGCCGAAAACGAAAACGAGCGCCTCAAAAATGCAACAACAGCATTCTTCAAGTAACCTCAGGAGAAACACATGCGAGCTCTAAAAATTGCAGCCACCGGTATGAGCGCCCAACAACTACGCGTCGAGACCATATCAAACAACTTAGCGAACATGTCGACGACCGGATACAATCCGCGCAGGGCGGAGTTTGCCGACCTGCATTACCAACAAGCAACAAAGCCGGGAACCATCAACGCCGCCGATGGAACAGTTCTGCCAACAGGCGTTCAGCTCGGCCTCGGCGTACGCCCTACAGCTGTTTCGGTACACCTGTCTCAAGGCTCTCTATCAGCGACGGGAGGCGACCTGGATGTTGCAATCGACGGCATGGGCTACTTAGAGGTTACGCTCCCGTCGGGCGAGGCGGCCTATACCAGAGATGGAGGCCTTAAACGCACAGGTGAGGGCCTGATCGTAACCTCAGATGGCTTCCCCGTTGCGCCTCAAATTACCATTCCAGCGGATGCGCGGAGCATCTCAATCAACGCAGATGGTGAGGTCTATGCCTACTTCTCAGGCGAGACAGAAGGCCAGCTCCTTGGACAGTTCTCGCTTGTTGGCTTCAACAATGCCAAGGGTCTTGAGGCGCTTGGGGCAAACCTGTTTTCAGAAACAGAGGCTTCGGGTGCACCACTTGTTACAACCGCTGGGCAAGATGGTCTCGGCACTCTTCGACAGGGTTACCTGGAAGACAGCTCCGTTGATGCCGTGCGTGAAATTACTGAACTGATTGAAGCACAGCGTGGATATGAAATGAATGCAAAAGTGATATCTGCAGCAGACCAAATGATGAGCGCTACGGCGCAGGTTCGCTAATGCGCCCTATAATTTCATGCCTCATTTGGGTTCTCGCCACACCGGCCTTGGCTGATGTTATCGTGCCAATACATACCATCAGGCCAAAGGCAGTGCTCACAGAGAGTGACCTGCAGATCCGCCCTGCAAACGTGACAGGGACTCTGAATAACCTGGCCGATGTCGTCGGAATGGAAGCACGGATCTCGCTCTACGCAGGCCGCCCAATACGCGCGACAGATTTACGCCCACCCGCTGTGATCGACCGAAATCAAATCGTCCCACTAAGCTATCAGAGCGGGACTCTCACTATCATGACTGAGGCCCGCGCCCTTGACCGCGCAGCACCAGGCGAAATCATCAAGGCGATGAACCTATCTTCCAGAACCACTGTGCATGCACTTGTGCTGCCTGATGGCACCCTCACAGTCAGACCCTGACGGAGCAACTTATGAGCTTTCGACACCTATATCTTCCCTGCCTTTTCCTCGCCGCAAGCGCTTGCGGGCGCTCCGATCATATTGGGAAACCACCAAGCTTCACCGAAAGCAAAGGTACGCCTGAACACATCGCAATGATGGCCCCCCCACTGCCCGAAAGTGTTTTTGAAACAGCGCCTGAAACAAAGGCATCCCTCTGGAGCAAAAGCCGTAACTCGTTGCTGGGGGATCGGCGGGCTATGGAACAAGGCGATATCTTAACAGTTGTGATTGAGATCGACGAGAAAGCCGAAATCTCGAACAAAACATCGCGATCAAGATCAGGGTCTGAAAGCATGTCAGTGCCTGGCCTTCTCGGGATACCGCAGCGGCTGAACGAAAAGTTGCCCGACGGTGCATCCATGGAGGAAGCTGTCTCAATCAATTCAAGCTCAAACTCAAGCGGCGACGGAGCGGTAAGGCGCAACGAAAAGCTCACATTGAGAGTAGCCGCGACCGTGACAGAGGTCTTGCCAAACGGTGTCTTATTTCTATCTGGTTCACAGGAAGTTCGTGTAAATTTTGAAATGCGAGAGCTTTTACTCAGCGGGTTTGTCCGGCCTGCCGACATAAGCCGCCAAAACGAAATCACCTACGACAAAATAGCATCCGCACGCATATCTTACGGCGGCCGGGGACAGATCTCCGACATGCAACAGCCTCGAATTGGCCAGCAAATCGCCGATGCCATATTGCCATTCTAACTTCAGACCTGAAATTCTAAGGAACACACAGTCATGGGAAAAATTCTGCCGATTATTCTGGCTCTTATCGGTGTGGGGGCCGGTGTTGGCGCTGGATTTTTCTTGCGCCCGGAACCCGCGCTAGAGGATACCGCTCTTGGGCCCTGCGGCGACATGCAGACACACGAAGAAGAGGCACATGAGTCTAGCGAGGAAGACGAGGTTTCTACACTGGAGTATGTCAAACTCAACAATCAGTTTGTCATTCCAGTGGTTGATGACGCACGGGTCGCAGCGCTTGTGGTGGTGTCGCTGACTGTAGAAGTAAGGCAAGGCCGAAAGGAAGATGTGTACCTAAGGGAACCGAAGCTACGCGACGCCTTTTTACAAGTTTTCTTTGATCACGCAAACTCAGGCGGCTTCAAAGGTGCGTTCACGAACTCAAGCAACATGGATGTCTTACGCAAGGCCCTTTTGGAAACCGCAAACGATACTGCCAAAGGACTGATCTCTGATGTCTTGATCATGGATATCGCGAGGCAAGACGTTTAACGTTAAACCAAGCTTAGGACTTTTTTTCAAACTCCTGCGCCAATAAGAGCGCGTTTAGCTTGCCTTCTGCTTTGCGGCGGTTGGTGAGCTCTTCAGTCTTCTGCTTTTTCATAAGAACGGCCTCAAAGGCCTTGGCCTTGCCATTTGCCTTACGCAGACGCTCACCAGCTTCTTCTCGCTTGGCATATAGGAGCGCAAGTTCCGACATAATTGTCGTCCGCCGTCTCTCAACCCAGTGGCGCCACAATACATCAGCACCGAGCGTTCTATACTTCACGTCTTCGACCTCTGAGGGCTGGTTTAACTGCTCTAAAACCCGTGTGGTTTGCGCAATCCGTTCACAGACCTCACGAAAAAAAACCTGTGCCTCGTCACACCGTGCCTGGAGGACACTCAATAACTGTTGGTTCTGGATGTTCTCAGAAACCATGGGACATCTTCGCCTTAATTTGATCCGCAAATCGAATGGCCACAGCAACAGCTTTGAAGTGCTCAGCCTGAATCTCCTGATCAATGTGTGTGGTTGCATAAAGCGCACGTGCAGTTGGCGGATCTCGATGGATTGGAATGCCCTGTTCCCGAGCAATTTCTTTAATCATTTGAGCAGTCTCATCCACCCCTTTCGCAACACAAACTGGCGCCGCACCGGGCAAGCGGCTCCACGCCAGCGCCACAGCGTAGTGCTCAGGGTTTACCACGATCACAGTTGCTTCAGGCACGCGAGCCGCCATTTGATTCATTGCGATTTCTTGCGCTTTTTGCCGCCGTGCACCTTTCATATGCGGGTCACCTTCAGCTTCTTTTTGCTCATCTCGCAAGTCTTTGTCAGACATGCGGTTCTTGCGAAGGTGCTCATTATACTGCCAAAGATAGTCCACCGCTCCAATTGCAAGGGCGACCAGAAAAGCCACAAAGAAGAAATCAGCCCCCATCTCAAACATCAGAACAACCGCGCTGCCAGCTGACATGCTCGTGACATCGGCAATGTCACCCATTCGCGCTTTCAGAAAAAGGCCAAGACAGACTGAGTAAATAACCAGCTTGGTTGTACTTTTTCCGAATTCAAAAAGCCCACTGCGTCCAAACTTATTTTTTGCATTTGACAGAACGGAAATACGAGACAGTTTTGGAAGGATTTTATCTGGCGCAAATGTAAACCCGTTTAGCCCCAGAAGCAGGACAATCACACAACCTGCTGGCAAGACAAACCATCCTCCCGTCACCACCCAAACTGCATTCATAAGATCGCCTGTCAGGTTCCGAACGCCCTGCATATCGCGTTGCACGAAAGACTGCTCTAGGTATCCGACCATCTCGGCACACAGAAAAACAAGTGTCGCTGCGCCAAAACCAAAATAGACAATTAGCATACCTCCGTAGCTAGCGGCGACCGAGAGGTCAGCAGAACGGGGAATTTCTCCCTTCTTGCGGGCATCATCCAGTTTCTTTTGGCTAGGCTCATGTTGCTTGTCGTTATTGTCTTCTTCGCTCATCGTACAAAGCCCTCTGGTTGGGCAAGAAACACTTCAAATGCCGACCACCAAACCGTAAGCATAACAGGCGCGAAAATAACAAGAAAAATAAGACCTCCAGCGGTGATGACCGGTGCACCGACAAAGGCTACCATCAGTTGCGGCATCGCCCGGTTGATCACGCCAAGCGTCAAATTGTAGAGCACAGACATCACCAAAAACGGTGCCGAAATCGAAAACGCCAGCGCAAAACATCGTGCGACAAGCGCACCAGACCATTCGGCAAAAAGACCTAAATCAGGAGCGGACCCCACTGGAAGCGCTCTATAAGACATCTCAAGCAGCTCGATTACCCGCACTGGCAACCCCATGATCATGGCAAGCGCTAAACCCGAGACGACAAGCAAGTGGCCAATCGCGGGCATTGGTTCAGTTGAAGCTCCGGCAAACAACTGCGCAAGCGAAGTGGCTTGCGCAGCCATTGACCCCGCAATTTGAAGCCCAATCACAAAGAATCTGAGCGCCAGTCCCAAAAACAAACCAATGATCGTTTCGGTAAACAGAAGCGGCAAGAAAACCAACTCAACCTGCGTTGCCTCGGTTGGCTTCCCGACAACAGGTAACATTACGAGCGTTAAGCATAGCGCCAGAACAAGCTTCACACGGGCAGGAACCACTGACTCGCCAAACCCAGGCATGAAGGCAACAATGGGTGCTATGCGCAAAAAGAGGTAAAAAGCATGCTCTAGGCTTATTTGCGTCACGCCAAGCAATGTGCTCAACGCTTCGGTCATAGCGCAACAACACCCACAAGAGAGGGATGTGCATCCAACCCTATCTCCTCGTAAGAGAATACAGGTGCCGCAATACCCTTGGCTTTGGTCAATGTACGCAGAAATCTCCGTCGACGCGCTGACGTAACGATTGCTGCAGAAATACCCTGCTCTGATGCCTGGACCACTTTATCGGAAAGCCCTTGAGACAACTTGTTAAAAAGGTCAGGTGGAAGCGCGACATCAAGCCCGCCGCGCTCGGCACCAACTTGATAGTTGCTAAATTCAGCCTCCCATTCACCGGCCAATTGAATCAAAGGTATGGTGCCGTCTTCACGCTTCCATTCTGAAACAAGCTGAAACCCAAGCCGTTGCCGAACATGCTCACAGATAGCATCAACGCTTGCGTTAACGCCTCGCGCCTCGGCAATGGCCTCCAAAATCAGCGGCAAGTTCCGAATTGAAACCTGCTCATCAAGCAAGAGCCGCAAAACCATATGCAAAACATCAAGTGGAACTTTGTCTGGTATGAGCTCGTCAAACAGTTTTCGATTGGCGTCACTTCTTTTCTGGTCAGATAAGTTGGTCATCTCATCCAGGAGTTTGCGCAAAGACTTTAGGGAGAACAAACGGCTGAAGTTTTGCTTCACAACCTCGAGCAAGTGCGTGGCAAGAACCTCTCCTGGCGCAACAACAGTAAAGCCCTTCAAAACCAACTCTTCGCGAAATTGCGCAGGCACCCACCGCGCCTCTGCCCCGTAAACAGGCTCACGCACATCTATCCCGTCTGGCAACGACGAAGTGTATTCACCCCGCAAGACCAAAACATGATCGGCATGAAGTGCCGCATGGGACTGCTCGACGCCCTGAACCATCATTTTATATGTTCCAGCCGCCAATGCCGAATTATCCGTCAGGCGGATCTCCGGCAGAATAAGCCCAAAATGACCTGCGATGTGGTTTCGTATATTGGCGATCCGTGCATCCAGACCAGTCCCCGCATCCAAGATCATATCTACAAGATCAGGCGAGAACTCGACGCAAAGGTCATCTAGGTCAAGAATGTCGCCCAATGAACGCTCTGGCGGTGCGTCGCTCTGATTTTTAGGCAGCTTATCCAAAGTATCTTCGGACTGTTTCTTGCCTGACACATAAAACGCTGCGCCCCCAAGAACACACGACCCAACAAGAAACGGGAAAAGGGGAAGGCCGGGCACTAAGGCAAATAGCATCATCAAAAAGGCGACAGTTGCGAGCGCTGCAGGGTGTTTTCCGAATTGCGCGAGCAGTGCAAGGTCAGTCGCGCCAGTCGCGCCGCCACGTGCCAGCAACAAAGCTGACGCGATCGAAATGATAACGGCAGGAATTTGAGTTACGAGGCCATCACCAACTGTTAAAATTGCATAAGTCTCAAACGCATGCCCCAGCGCCATATCGTGAACCGCAATACCCATCACAAGGCCAACAACGAGGTTCAGGAATGTAATGAGAAGCCCCGCAATCGCATCGCCTTTTACGAATTTTGACGCGCCATCCAAGGAGCCGAAGAACGTGGTCTCAAGCTGCTCTCGTTCGCGCCTTTCGCGGGCCTCATCGTGACCGATAGCACCAGCGGACATGTCCGCATCAATCGCCAGCTGCTTACCCGGCATACCATCGAGCGCAAAGCGCGCACCCACCTCAGCCATACGGGCAGCACCTTTAGTGATCACCATAAAGTTCACAATAAGCAGAACGCCAAAAACAACGAGGCCAAGAAAGACACTCCCCCCCATGACAAAATTGGCAAAGCCTTCGATCACGTCACCAGCGGCACTTGGTCCCGTGTGGCCCTCACCAATGATAAGCTTTGTTGAGGAAATATTGAGCGACAGCCGAAGCATAAGGGATGCCAGGAGGATCGTCGGAAAAGATGAGAAATCTAGCGGTCGCTCGATAAAGAGCGTGACAGTGAAAATCAAAATCGCCAACGCGAAGGATGCCGCTAGCCCCATATCAAGAACCCATGCAGGCATTGGCAAAATCATCATCACGATGATCGCCATCAATGAGAGTGCGAGTAAAACGGTTGGCTGAAAGATCGCTTCGATCTGTTTCATGATTGAGGCTCAAACAATGGATTTGCTGGCGTAAAAATACTGATGCTTGGCTGGTTGCTCAGAAGCGTCAACGAGCCCGCAGAGCGGGTTTCACCAGCGCTCTGCAACAGAGGAAATTTGTTGCTGCGTAACTCTCCGGCTCCACGGAGAAGCGATCTTGCCATACGATCAGGCTCTGCACTTACCTTGGCATAATGCGCAGCATAAGCTTTTTTATATTTTGCCGCATATTCAGGTGTTCTTGAGTGGTATGCGCCAACAGCATCATCCCAGCTTCCAAGCTCTTGATACAACTGTGACAAAAAGCGTGCCGCATAAGTGGCATTCGCAAAAGGCTCAAACATTTCCTCAATGGAAGAGAACGCTTCGTGATGCCACCGGTAGTTGATTTGAAAACAACCCACATCAAAGCTTCGCGCGCCACGTTTATAGTTCTTATAAACAAACGCCAGCGCTGCATCTCGCGTGTCAAACCAGACGCCTCTGCCTTCCATATTAACTGTCCACGGCCAAGGAATGACATCACCGCCCTTCAAGCGACCTGTTTCTGTCCGGCTGATTGCCTTCAAGACCACCAAAGGAACGTTACTCTCCTGCGAGACTGTCTCAGCAACACTATCGCAGACCAATGTCTGATCAGAGACCGATGCAACAGATTTACCTCCAAGAGAAACGCTCGCGCCAACGATCAAGACTCCCATACAGAACCAAGATCGATTTATGCCAATCCACGTTGGAAAATTCTTCGAGCTGCTCATTTGTCCTGCCACTTTATTGGTTGAGACAAATTTAGCTAAACAAAGTTGAAGATTTATTACTTTTTGCTCACAAAACTGAAACTCTAATTCAGAGGGAGTGCATTGGAGACTTCGTTGTTCTGAAGTACATCACCAATCAAGCGTCTCAGGTCAGCAGTTTCATTCAACAAAGCCTCACCAGCAGCAAGAGACGAGTCTCGGGACAAGTTAGGCTCAATAGCCACAAGTTCTTGTTCAGACCGCCAGCTTTCTGTTTCCAAATCACCTAGACTGTTCCAGTCCTCAGCCAGCCAGGCTTGCTCGGCAGCAGCCTCAGCATCACCCAGGGTCTCCAGAACAATTTTCGCCGCGTGATGATCTTCTTGACCAATTTTTGCTTTGAGTCTGATCTCCTCCACATCGGCACCATGAAGTCCGAGCAGTTCTGCTTCTGCCTGTCGGACCCGGCCAAGTTGAAGGCTGGCTTGCGCCCGTATCAGTTTACGCTCGCGGCCTAAATCTCCTTGAGCGGCAGTTGACAGAAGGATGAGCGCACGTGCTGGAAAGCCAAGACCCAAGAGCCGCCTTGCAGCGCCATGTTCAGCAACTGTTGATAGAAGAAGTGTCTCTAATTCCGGTGCAAACGAGCTTTGCAAAAAAGTTAAATCATCTGCCTTTTCTGTGATAGCACCCAAGACATAGCTTGCGCTTTCGCTGTGTTGGACGCCGTCAAGGCGGTCTGAGAGTGCCGCAAGTGCTTCAAGGCTACCCTCATATTCGCCACTAGAAACGCGGGATAAAATCGCGACGCGTGACAAGTCTGCTGCCAAGTCTTCTTTTCTATATTCAATAGCAAACGCTTCAGCCAGCGCCGCGTCTCGCTCATCAATTATCTGACCATCGGCTATCAAAAGATCAAGTTTCTGGATAAGAGCTTGTGGAGCATTCTCGCCATTTGCCTGAACAACCTTTTCAAGATCTTCCAGCGCACTGGTGGGTTCGTCGCTCATAGCTTTTGCCTGAGCCGAAACCAGAGCCACATTGTCGATCTCGTCGGGTTGTCCACGCTTGGTATGCCGCACAATATCAGGCAAAAGGTGCTCCCTGCCCGCCATTTTCAATTTATTGCTAACAAAAGGTGCCAAGTGAGCCCTTAAATGTGTGGGCAATGAGCTGAAGCTCCGAATTATCGCCGGCTCGTTCAACTCAACCGTGTCGCCAACATCGCGCGCGGCCAAAAGCGCCCAAAGTGCAGCTGCGCCATCACAGTCGCTAAACCACCCGTCCGGCAAAGGGCCCCTTAGGTCACCATCCTCAATGATATCGGCCAGCGCCAAAAGATGTGCAGGAGCCTCTGCGCCCCCAACCTGAGTCACGAGTTGTTCAGCCTCTTGCCCCAACCCATACCCGATATAGGCTTTTATCAACCCAACAGCAGCCTCTACGTTAGGCCTATCAAATTCGCCATAGAGGCTTGAGCGAAGATCCGAAATCTGTGCGCCAAAGCCTTCACTAGAAATCCAGCTATGCAAGGCAAGCTCACTGTCCTCCATACAGGTGTTACCGTCTCTGTTGAGCGCCCTCCCCTCACGAGACACAAGGAAGTCACGATCAACGCTTGAAAAAGCACGAATATTCTTACCTTCTGGCACAGCAGGTGTGATATTTTCTACAATATCTTCTTCCGCAGGCGTCGGCTCAGCTTCTTTGGCCACCTGAGGCTGTACAGTTGTCAAATGAGGTTCAACCAACCCCTGTGATGCTGCTCGGCTCAATTTTTCAAGCAGCTTTATTTCGGCTTCGCGACTCTGCTCTGCTCGTGCAAGCTCTTCTTCACTGAGGCCTCCCACATCCAAAGTTTTGGCTTCTGTCTGTGGCCGCTGTTGAGGTAATCTTGTCCCAGGAAATATCAACGGCAACCGAAATACAGGGCGCTCTGGTGTTTCTATCTCAGGCGAGACATCTGCCTCAGGGATTTGCACCTCTGCTGTTTGATCCCGGATGTCTCCCACAAAGTCTACAACAAGCATTCGCTCACCCACGAAGAAGCTTCGCGTTTCGCAGTCACAGTTCACAGTCACTTCGAGAGCCGTTCCGTCTTTGGCTGCTGCCAAACCAAGAATGCGACCAGAATTCAAACGTGCCAAGGTGCCTGATAGATCGAACTCCGCTTCCAACTCTTGCAGTTCAATTGAATACACCTCACCCTTTTTGACGACCCAAGGCACAGTGCGAGGCACGTCAAGCACGAGCCGCGTAAAGCCACTGTGCTCACCAGTACGCACAGAAATCGCCTGAGCCAGCGCAAGGCTGGGCAAGCACATGAATAATATCGCCGTCCAAACTCTTATCATGCCGCCTCCTGCTTCAACTCCTTGAGGGCCTCTTCCAGCTCTGAAAAGCTCGGGCGGCAATGTGACGGCGTATTCTGGCGCCCCACTTCGATACAGATGTTTGTCGCATGGTTGTGAAGGTTGGCCACCAAAACCTCACGAATCAACTGGTAAAAATGGCCATCCTCTTCCACCACCGATTTCACTTTGACTGAGAAGGGGCCGACAAGACCATATGCCAGAAATACGCCCAGAAATGTCCCGACAAGCGCGCCGCCGATCATCTTGCCAAGAACCTCTGGGGGTTGATCAATGGACGCCATCGTCTTGATAACACCCAGAACCGCAGCAACGATCCCAAGCGCGGGAAGAGCATCAGCAACGGTTTGCAAGGCATGGCTCGAATGCAGGGAGTGATGCAGGTTAGCTTCAATCCGCTTCTCGAGCACCTCTTCAACTTGATGCGGATCATCGTAGTTCATCGAAGCTGAACGCAACGTGTCACTGATCAGATTAACAGCCTCGCGATCCGTCAGGATCTTGGGATATTTGGAGAAAATTGAAGAGTCATCTGGCGCTTCTATGTGCTCTTCAATCGCAACAGGGTTGGCACGCGCCAAGCGCACCAACTCAAAGAGAAGGCAGAGCAAGTCCTTGTAGTCCTCATGCTTCCACTTGGGCCCCTTAAAGACTTTGCCCATATCTTTGAGCGTGTGCTTCACGGCCGACATATCGTTTGAAATGAGGAATGCTCCAACCGCAGCGCCACCAATCATCATCATCTCAAACGGCAGAGCTTTAAGGATAATCCCAAGCTTGCCTCCAGCGAGCAGATACCCACCGAAAACCATGATGAAAATGACCGCAATACCGACTAAGCCAACCATTTGTGCTCACCTCAATTATTTCGCTCATTCTAGCCCAGAGGAAGTTAAGAAAGCCTCACTGCTTCGGAACATTTGCGTTCCGGCCTGCGAGAATTACGCTGATCGAATATGCGCGCTCTGCTGACAGACCTGCCATAATCGATGCGGCGGCTGCTGGCTTCATCCGGCCAAGAAATCCTGAAGAAAATTCGGGATCCATCTGCTCAAAAAGCGCCGAAGCGTCCTTTGGCTTCATGTTTTCATAGACGGTTGTCAGGCGCGAAAGATCGTCTTCAGCAGCAGAATCAGCTAAAGCAAGTGTTGCGCGCAGGTCTTCTTCGGCTTTTGTCAGCGCTGCCAGCTTTGCTTCAATTTTCTCATCTGCCACTGCCAAAGCCTGCATACGCTTTTTGATTTGTGTCTCGCGTTCAGCAATGCTCGCTTCACGGCTCTGAAACGCCGCAAGCATACCTTGCAAGTCACCCGTTGTTTCACACGCCGATGCCTCATGCACGTCACTATCTGTTTTGGATGTGGGGGTTTCGAGCGCGATGGCTTCACTTGCACTTAGACCGATACGCAGCACCGCAGATCCAACAAGCAAGATAGCAATTGTAAACAGAGCCCCTCTTGCGGGCCGTCCACTGCGGCGAAACGTCCAAATCATTGCGTCATCTCCTCAGCGGCCCTGCGCATGAAGATTGGCTGTTCTGTTGCCTCCTGCATGGCTGATTTGGGTGCGCCTTTCGGTGCCTCACCTGGCAAATCATGCATAGACGCCACCAAAAGCTCGAGCCTCTGGGCGACGTTTTCGGCCCGGTCCGTCAGCCCG
>P_2C_Liq_2_UnCtyDRAFT_1000062_pt1 | contig 26512 bp, 22 predicted proteins | sample Pon2CUnioCityCA_FD_10236 | JGI IMG/M metagenome (IMG submission 10236) | reverse complement strand
TGGCTTGAGGGACAAATATTTCATTGCGATAGTCAAACCCGAAAAGCTGCAAGCAGCGTTTTCTGTCCCTTATGACAGGGTCAAAAGGGTTTAATATCCGTAGCTTAGCCTCAGGGCGACCGAGCGTATCAAGCCGCATTTCCAGCGACGGCAAAGCCAACTTTGACACCGAACTGCCATCCGCCAAGACGACCTCGACCTCCCTCAGAGAAGCCTTAGTTTGCGCGACCCAGTCCTTTACCTCTGCAGCGCTCAGAACGCCCCAGAACCGTTGAATCTCGCCCGCATTGGCAAAGCCCAAACGCTCGAGCGCAGCTCTACAGAGGCGGTCAATTTGCTCGCTCTGGCTGAGGGGTGCCTCTCGAAAGCTGGGCGGAAAAACACGTTCGGCCAGGTCATAATACTTCACAAAGTTCTCACGATGGCTGGTTGCCAGCTCGCCAGCGTACCACATGAAATCAAGCGCCAGTTTGTGTGGAGGCCGCTGCCACATCTGCGAGGGTTTTGGCCCCTTGCTTTCAAAGTCTTTCGTGCTGAGCGGCCCCTCTTGAGTGATACGCGCCTTGATTGCGGCACGGCCCTCAGCATCAGGCATGTTTTTCCACCAATTGGCCTTTAAAATTTTCTCGGCGTGCCGCGCAAATTGCATTTGCCAAATCGGCAGGAACTGCATTGGAATGAGGCTGGCATCATGCGTGAAGTGTTCAAAAAAATCACGTTCTTTCAAGTGGTTACCAAGGCATCCCGGGCGGTACACTTGGTTGCGCGACCAAACAATATGGTCATGCGCGCGCTCTATGTGGCGGATTGAATCAAGCTGGACAAAGCCCAACTCCTCGCCAATTTTCAGAGTATCTCCAGTGCGTTCTGCGTTCAACAGCCCATGATGATCGAGCCAAAGGCTGCGTGCGGTGGTGTTGTTCAGGCGTCGTGCCGTCACTGCTGCCAACGTGTGAGCGCGTCTTCGTCTTCCTCGCGGGCAGCAACCCACCCCGCCCCATCTCGAGAGACTTCCTTTTTCCAGAACGGCGCGCGCGATTTGAGAAAATCCATCAAAAACTCCGCCGCTTCAAAAGCATCTTTTCGATGACGTGCGGCTGTCGCAACCATCATAATCATTTCACCCACTCGGATTTTACCATAGCGATGAATGATCATTGCGTCTTCAAGTGACCATTTGGTTAACGCATCAGTCGCAATCTGACCTAGCGCCGCTTCTGTCATGCCCGGGTAGTGCTCGATGTCCATATATTCAAGCGTCCCTTCAGGCGTGTTGCGCACGATACCTGTGAAGGTCACGACAGCGCCAGACGCGCTTGTTTTCTCTGCAAATCCAGCAGCTTCACACCCCAGATCAAACGGCTCCTGTTGAACACGAATGTCCATTTAGCCCCCCGTCATCGGCGGGAAAAAGGCAACCTCACGAGCGCCTGCCAGCGACGCATCAAAGCCAACAAGCTCTTGGTCTACGGCCACGCGGAGCGCCGATAAATCTGCGAATGCAGCCGCATAGCGCTCTTCGCGGGCGATGAGCTCGGCCACGAGGTCAGCAACCGTTTCAGCCTGTGTCTCAACCGTTTCACGAGGCAAGCCAATTCGCTCACGCACCCATGCAAAGTAAAGCACATCCATCGCTCAATCCTTTAGGTAGGGCATTGATTTCTTGAAGTAATCCCAGCCAGTGATCAGCGTCAGAATAGCGGCAAGCCACAGCAACACCACGCCGGTTTGACCTGCAAGATACATGCCTTCGGCCTTCCAACGCAGGCCGAGCAGGTCTTCTTCCTCGCCATTCAGGATGGCGTCAAACAAGGCATCGTCCATGCCCCAAGCGGCCATAACGAGGTAATGCTCGAAGATGCCTTTGGAAAAAAGCACAGCAATTGCAACCATTTGGAGGGTGGTTTTCCACTTGGCGAGCTTGGTGACCTTGAGGGTTCCGGCTGTGTCTCCGAGAAACTCGCGCAGGCCAGATACGAAAACCTCGCGGAAGAGAATAAAGGTGGCNGGCAACACAAGCCATGGTGTCCAACTGTTATCAGCATACCCTATGATGATCATAAGTGCGATGACGACCATGGCTTTGTCAGCAATCGGGTCAAGCATCGCGCCGAGCTTGGTTTCTTGCTTCCACGTACGGGCGAGATAGCCGTCAAACCAGTCGGTTATGGCCGCCGTGACAAACAGGATTAGCGCAAACCAATCTGCATAAGGTCTTGTAAAGTAAAGAAACATAACCGCCACCGAGGGGGCAGCAAGCAGGCGCAAGACCGTGAGGGTATTGGGTATGTTCCAGATCATTTCAATACGCTTTTACCGCGCTTTTTCGCGTGGTGAAAGCGCCAATCTTTGGGGTGTGGCTTACAGTGGGGCAAGCTGTGCATACGGCAGTATGGACAGGTCGTGAGGCCGCGCGCTGCGCTATGGGCTTGTTAACGGCCCCTTGCCAGTCTGGCGACAAAGCAGATCACAGATGAGGCGCGCCATGGCACGTATGACGAAGGAAACCGCACGGCTGACTATGATGGAGGAGCTGAAGGCCCTACAGGAAGAGCTGCTGCGCGACTGGACGGACAGGTCTATTCCCAAAGACTGGAACGGCTCTATCAGCGCCTTTGGCCACACCGTGCGCAAAGAGAAGATTTCGATTCGTCTGGATGAAGATATGCTACGCTGGTTTCGCGCGCTCGGGCCGGGCTATCAGGCCAAGATCAACATGGTGTTGCGGATATACTGGACAGGGATCATCAGCGGGATGGTGCGCGCGCACTATGAGGAGACGCAGGTAACACCCGTGTTCAGCGAGATGATCTTGCGCAAGGCAGAGCTGGGCCGCCTTGAGCGGGAGCGACGCGCAAAAGAAGGTTGGGGCGATTAGCCCTTTTCGTGAAAATAGTCATAGATCGTCTCGGCAATCGTATCCGAAATGCCCTCAACGGCCTTCAAATCGGCCAAGGCGGCGCGGCTGACGGCTTTGGCGCTGCCAAAATGTGTGAGCAGCGCGCGTTTGCGCGTGGCGCCCACGCCGGGCACATCATCAAGCGGCGTGCTGCTGATCGCCTTTGAGCGCTTGGCGCGGTGCGTTCCAATGGCAAAGCGGTGGGCCTCATCGCGCATCCGTTGCACAAAGTAGAGCACAGGGTCGTTGTGCCTGAGCGCGAAGGGTGGCTTGCCTGTGCGGTAGAACTCTTCTTTGCCAGCGTCGCGGTCTACGCCCTTGGCGACCCCGACCATGGGGATCTCGGACACACCCATCTTGTCCATGATCGCGCGCACGGCAGAGACCTGACCTATCCCACCGTCAATCAGCAAAAGGTCAGGCCAGAGGCCCTCCTTTTTTTGCGGGTCTTCTTTGATCAGGCGTTTAAAGCGGCGCTCCAGCACTTCTTTCATCATCCCGAAGTCATCTCCCGGGGTGATATCATCTCCCTTGATGTTGAACTTGCGGTAGTGATTTTTCATGAAGCCGTCAGGGCCCGCGACAATCATCGCGCCGACAGCATGTGCNCCCTGGATGTGNCTGTTGTCATAGACCTCGATACGCTGCGGCGTTGCGGGCAAGGAGAAGGCCTCGGCCACCCCTTTGAGCAGCTTGGCTTGTGTGGCGGTTTCGGCTGACTTGCGGGCAAGGCTTTGCTGGGCGTTGCGGGCAGCGCTTTCGACCAGCTCGGCTTTCTCGCCCCGTTGCGGCACCATGATCTCGACTTTGCGCTGCGCTTTTTCGCTGAGCGCTTCGGCCATCAGTTCGACGTTTTCCAACGGGTGCGACAGCAAGAGCAAACGTGGCGGCTCTTTGCTGTCATAAAACTGGCCGATGAACGCCTCCAGAACTTCGGAGGCGTCGATCTCGTCAGAGCCGACACGGGGGTAGAAGTCGCGGTTGCCCCAGTTTTGGTTGGCGCGGATAAAGAAGACCTGCACACAGGCCTGCCCCTTATCCATATGCAGCGCAATAACATCGGCCTCGGGCGTGGAGCGCGGGTTGATGCCTTGGGCGGTCTGCACTTGGGTGAGCGCTTTGATGCGGTCACGCAGAACAGCCGCCTTTTCAAACTCCATCGCCTCGGAGGCGAGTTGCATGTCAGCGCCAAGCTTGTCTTGCAGATCGGTCGAGCGGCCAGACAGGTAGCGCTCGGCGTCGCGCACATGCTCGCGGTATTCGGCGGCCGTGACTTTGCCCACGCAGGGGCCAGAGCAGCGTTTGATCTGATATTGCAGGCAGGGGCGCGTGCGGCCCTCAAATTCGCTGTCAGAGCAGTTGCGCAACAGAAAGACGCGCTGGAGCTGCGCAAGGCTGCGCGTTACGGCTCCGGCCGAGGCGAACGGGCCATAGTAGCGGCCCCTCTCCTTCTTGGCACCGCGGTGCTTCTTGATCATCGGGAAGTCGTGATCTGTGACGAGGATATTGGGGAAGCTCTTATCGTCGCGCAGGAGCACGTTGTATTTGGGCTTGAGCTGCTTGATGAGGTTCTGCTCTAGCAGCAGTGCTTCTGTTTCTGTCTTGGTTGTCAGAAACATCATGGTCGCTGTTTCCGAGATCATCCGTGCGATCCGGCCAGAATGCCCATTGGGGCGAGCATAGTTAGACACGCGCGCCTTTAAGTTGCGCGCCTTGCCCACATAGAGCACCCGCGCCTGCGTATCGAGCATACGGTAGACACCCGGTGCACCGCTGAGCGACTTCACATAGTCAGCGATGACCTGATGGCCTGTCGGAATATTTTGCGGCTCTGTCTCACTCATCTCGGTCGTGTCTCGATTCGTCTTGGTGGCTGCAATGTTCACCACTGAGGGGCAAGAGGAAAGCTGTCCCCGATTCCTGTGGATAAGTCTGAGTATAACCTACGGTGAAGCGGGATTTCCTTTTGTTTTTCGCCCCTTTGATTGATCTGCCTAAAAAATATGCGCAAACATAACATATTGTTTTTGCTTGATTTTTTTATTGCAAATTTACAACTCATTGGTTTCGTTAGGTTTTTCTCAAGTTTTTGTGACACTCAAGACGGCCAGTGCAAAACTTACATACGAGATACAGTATTTGGACCTACTCAACGCCCAAAACATCAGGCGTTTGCCATGCGAGATGCTGGCCACCATCAACGCAGAGAAGCTGCCCTGTGACGGCTGGCGCATCCAGAAAGTAGCCAAGCGCTGCTGTGATATCCTCGGCGTTTGCACCGCGCTCAAGCACAGTGTTTTCTCTCTGGCGGGCAAAGTGGCTCGCCGTCTGGCGCGCGCCTTGCAATGTCGGGCCTGGCCCAATGGCATTGACCCGTATCGCAGGTGCCAGACCTTGCGCCGCTGTTTGCGTAAGCGCCCAAAGCCCCATCTTGGCGATGGTATAGGTGCTAAACTCGGGTGTGAGCTTGCGCACGCGCTGATCAACCATATTGATGACGAGCGAACTCGCCATCGGCTCGCCGCGTGCATCGGTACGCGCGGGGGGCGCTTGGCGCGCGAAGGCCTGCGTGAGCACATAGGGCGCGCGCAAGTTCGAGCCGATGTGACGATCCCAGCTTTCACGCGTGGCGGAGTGGATCGTATCGTATTCAAAGATCGAGGCGTTGTTTATGAGGCAGGTGAGTGGCTGGCCCAAAGCCTCGGCCGCCCGTGCCACGAGACCTTCAGTGGCCGCCTCGTCAAGCAAGTTGGCCCCGAGCGCGACGGCATCAGCCCCCGCAGCTTTCAGCTCTGCCACCAGCGCGTCGGCCTCGGCAGAAGACGTGTTGTAGTGGATCGCAACGGCATAGCCACGCGCGGCAAGGAAGCGGGACATGGCCGCGCCAAGGCGCTGTGCGCCCCCGGTTATCAGCGCCGCGCTCATGCCATCACCACAACGGTGATATAGGCGATATAGAGCGCCACCAGCAGAATGCCCCAGCCCCGCGTGATATCACGCTTGAGGAAAACAAACGGCACCAGAAGCAGTGAAGACGCGAGCATGACCCAGAGATCAAACTGCAGGAACTGGCGGTCGACCGGTATGTCACCCAGCAGGGCGGTGATGCCGATGATTGCGAGCAGGTTGAACATATTGGAGCCGATGACGTTGCCCAGAGCCACATCGGCCTGACGGCGCAGCGCGGCCATGACCGTTGTTGCCAGCTCGGGCAAAGACGTGCCAAGCGCAACCAGCGTGAGGCCGATCACTGTCTCGGTGACGCCAAACTCACGGGCGATATTGACCGAGCTATCGACGAGAATGTCAGCCCCCAGTGGCAGACCAACGAGCCCGAGGCCCAGAAAGACGATGATCTTCCACCATGGCAGCTCCGGGTCCGCGCCTTCGAGCTCTTCGATGTCGTCCGCGCCCATGGCCGCTTCGGCGGCGCGGGCTTCGCGGCGGTGGTTGCGGGCGTGTAGAAAGCTATCTGTCAGCACCGCAGCAAGCGCTGCCAGAAGCACAAGGCCCGCCAGCGCGTCAAACACGCCACGAAAGGCGAGGCCGATAAAGAGCACCGAGCTTGCGATCATGTAGATGTAATTTTTGCGGCTATCGCATTCGGACGTGTGCATCGCAGCCAAGAGCGCGGGAAAGCCTAGAACCATCAGGATATTGGCGGTGTTTGAGCCGACGACATTGCCCATCGCAATGCCCGGGGCATTGTCCATCAAAGCCTTGATCGCAATGAGCAGCTCAGGTGCAGATGTTCCGAAGGCAACGATTGTCAGCGAGACAATCAGCGCAGGAATGCCCACACGCAGGGCGAAATTCACGGCGCCGCGCACGAGGCTGTCGCCTGCGAGCAGCAATATCACCAAACCCAGCGAGGCAAGCAGCCAATCCATGTATTACCCTTTTGTCTTGCAGGGGCATGGCCCCTTGCCGATACGAAAGCGCTTGCACTTGGGGCAACGCTTGTCGGCGATTTGTTTCGCGCCTGGCACCTTCAATTTGCCGAACATGGCCAACACGCCCATGCCGACAAGGAAGAGTGAGACGATCTTGAATATCATGGGCCTAAAGCCCGAAGCGGGCAAATTGCGCCCGCTCTTCTACTGCGGCCAAACCATCATCAATGATTTGCGCGCCAAAGCGGGACAAGAACGGCTTCTTGCGGCCATAGCGCATGAGCCTGACCTTATCGCCATAAAGCTCTTTGAGCTTTGGTTCGAGGTGGGCGATGCCGTCAATCAAGCCCAACTCCTGCGCGCGCCCCGCGAGCCAGAACTCGCCCGTGAACAGCTCGGCTGTTTCATCAAGCTTGCCTGCGCGGCGGGTCTTTACGTGGTCGATGAACAGGCTGTGCATATCCTCAAGGAGCGCTTTCAGGCGCGTCACGTCCTCAGGCTTTTCTTTTTGAAACGGGTCCAGCGTCGACTTGGACTTGCCGGCTGTATAGACGCGCCGCTCAACGCCTTGGCGGGCGAGCAGCTCATGGGCGCCAAAGCCTGCCGAAATCACACCGATTGAACCAATGATGCTGCCACCATCGGCCCAGATGTCATCCGCGGCGGAGGCGAGCCAATATCCGCCAGATGCAGCCACATCCTCGACAAAGGCGTGAACGGGAATTTGCTTTTCATCAGCCAAACGACGGATGCGCGCCGCGATGAGCGCGGACTGCACGGGCGAGCCACCCGGAGAGTTCAGGATAAGCGCTACCGCTTTAGGCTTGCCCTTGCGAAAGGCCTTTTCGATGAGCGGGGCCAAGGCCTCGTCTGACAGGCTGCCGCGTGTGCCAGAGGCAATCGTCCCAGCGAGACGCAGAACTGCGACGCGGGGCTGCTTTTTGAGAAAGGGCAATTTCAGTGTCATAAATGTCCATGTAAAGCCGCGAGTGGAGGTAAACAAGAGAGGCCCCCGCTGGCGCGCAAATCTTTTGTGAAAAAAGCCTTTTTGATAGGATTTTGACCTCTCAAGGCTTCAATCTGTACCCTGACTTGAAGATCCACCCGATGATGACAAGGCAAGCGCCCGTAAATCCGGCAATGGCGAGCAAGGACAGCCCGATCGGCACATCAGCCGCGCCATAAAAGGACCAACGGAACCCTGAGATGAGATAGACCACCGGATTGAACAGCGAGACCGTTTGCCAAATGGCAGGCAACATCGTGATGGAGTAGAACGCACCGCCCAGAAAGATAAGCGGCGTCAGCACCAACAGCGGGATCAGCTGCAGCTGCTCGAAGTTCCCTGCCCAAATCCCGATGATAAAGCCAAAGAGCGCAAAGCTCAGGCAGGTGAGCACAAGAAAGGCCACCATCGCCATGGGGTGGGCGATGTGCAGATCAATGAAAAACGATGCTGTCGCCAAGATCATCACCCCGATGAAGAGCGCCTTTGTGGCTGCGGCCCCGACATAGCCGAGCACGATCTCCAGAAAGTTGATAGGGGCTGACAACAGCTCGTAGATCGTGCCTGTGAATTTTGGGAAATATATCCCGAAGCTCGCGTTGGAGATCGACTGGGTCATGACCGAAAGCATGATAAGCCCCGGCACGATGAAGGCTGCGTAGCTCACGCCCTCGACCTCCTGGATACGGCTGCCGATGGCTGTGCCGAAGACGACAAAGTAAAGTGATGTCGAGATGATTGGCGAAATGAAGCTCTGCACAAATGTGCGGAAAAACCGCGTCATTTCAGAGCTGTAGATAGCCCAGACCGCTTGCCAGTTCATGCTGCGCCCTCCTGTGGAGCTTCGGCTGTGAGGCCAACAAAAATATCTTCCAGACTGGACTGTGTGGTCTTCAGATCTGCAAGTTTGAGGCCCGCTTGTGACAGGTCAGCCAGAAGCGCGGTGATGCCTGTGCCCTCACCCTTGGTGTCGTAGGTGTAAACCAGTGTCGCGCCATCATCGGCCAGTGCCAAATCATAGGTGGCGAGCCTATCAGGCACAGCCTGCACAGGCGCGCGCAGCGAGATGCGCAGCTCTTTGCTGCCCATCCGCTCCATCAGGGCGTCTTTGCCTTCTACAAGGAGAAGCGCGCCCTTGTTGATCACACCGATCCGGTCGGCAATGGCCTCGGCCTCTTCGATGTAATGGGTTGTCAAAATGATGGTGACGCCATCGGCCTTAAGCTTGGCGACAGTTTCCCACATATCTCGGCGCAACTCGACATCGACACCTGCGGTTGGCTCATCAAGGAAAAGCACACGAGGCTCATGCGCCAGCGCCTTTGCAATCAGCACCCGACGCTTCATCCCGCCAGAGAGCTGGCGCGTGCGGTTGTCGCGCTTGTCCCAGAGGGACAGTTGCTTCAGGATCTGTTCGATCTTGGCATCGTCGCGCTTCAGGCCGAAGAGCCCGCGCGAGAAGCGGACTGTGTCGATCACCTTGGTGAAAGGTTCGAGGGCTATCTCCTGCGGGACAAGCCCGACAAGCCGACGCGCGGCGCGATAATCGGCAACGATATCGTGCCCCCCGATCCGCGCCTGCCCACCAGACGGCGACACGAGGCCACAGAGCACCGAGATCAGCGTGGTTTTGCCCGCGCCATTGGGGCCAAGCAAAGCCAGAATTTCGCCCTGCCCGATGTTGAGCGAGACGCCCTTGAGCGCTTTAAATCCGCCCTCGTATGTTTTTTGAAGATTGTCGATTTCGACAAAGGCCATAGTGTGCCCTCCTGTTCGATTGCCGACCCTATCCTGCGACCTCGCCAAGCGAAACCGCGAAAAGCGCTTTTGTCGCAAAACGGCGCGCGCCGTCGCTTGCCGCCTGTTAACAGGTTATCGAAAGGAGGCCTGATGACCGAAGCTTTGAACCGCCCCGCTGCGGGTATCTTGTTTGTGATCGCGGGTATTCTTGCGATCAGTGTGAATGATGTGCTGATCAAGCTTCTATCAGGGGGCTACCCCTTACACGAGATGGTCTTCATCCGCTCGGGAATCGGCATTTGCTTCAGCCTTGTTCTGGTGCAGCTTGAGGGCGGATGGCATATCTTGCGGACCAAAACGCCGGGGCTGCACCTATTGCGCGGTACGTTCGTTGTGCTGTCCAATCTCAGCTACTTTGCAGCCCTTGCCGTTTTGCCACTGGCTGATGCCACGGCGCTTTTCTTTGTTGCGCCTTTGATGATCACGCTGCTGTCGATCCCGATTTTGGGCGAAACTGTCGGCCCGTGGCGCTTGGGCGCGGTGATTGTCGGGTTTCTGGGCGTTCTGCTCATGCTGCTCGCGTGGCGCGGGGACAGTGCCCCGCAAGATGTGTCTTGGTTTGTGTTGATCCTGCCAATGTTTGCCGCGCTCACCTACGCGCTCAACCAGCTGATGACCCGCAAGCTTGGTGTGAGCAGCAAGGCCAGTGCAATGGCTGTCTATATTCAGGGACTGTTCGTCCTCGTCTCCCTCGGATTTTTCCTCGTCGCGGGCGATGGCCGCTACGCTGAGGGCGCGACAAACGAAAGCGTGGTGTTTTTGCTGCGCGCCTGGGTTTGGCCAGACGGCAGCGACCGCTGGCTCTTTTTGGGGCTGGGCCTCAACGCGGCGATCATTGGCTACTGCTTGGGGCAAGCCTACCGCCTTGCGAGTGCGGCCACGGTGGCGCCGTTTGAATACCTTGGCCTGCCTTTGGCAGTGTTTTGGGGCGGGATCATCTGGGCAGAATTCCCCGCGCCTCTGGTGCTTGCAGGAATTGCGCTGATCATGGGGTCGGGGCTGTTTGTGTTTGTGCGCGAACGGCTCAAGAGCCGACCGATGATCAAGAGGCGCGTGCACAGGCGCTATTGAGCAAACCCCGCTTCAGTCCGGGACGTTATCGATCCCGCTGCTGCCCCACGGGTGGCAGCGCAGAATACGGCGCACCATGAGGTAGGTGCCTTTGATGCCGCCATGCTTTCGCAAGGCCTCCATGCCGTAGGCAGAACAGGTCGGATGAAAGCGGCAGCCGTGGCCCACCCACGGGCTGAACACGAGGCGATAAAAGCGCACAGGCAGCGATATGATGAATGCGAGGGGGGTCATGTGCTATGCAGCTTGGCAAGCGCGTAGGCAAGATCACCCTTCAGCGCCTCAAAGTCGCGATTGGCTGTCGCATCAAAGCGCCCGATCAGCACATAGTCATAGCCCACCACCCCCGAGAGCGGCAGCACCGCGCGGGCGATCTCCCGCAGGCGGCGCTTGGCCCGGTTGCGCGCCACAGCGTTGCCCACCTTTTTTGAACAGGTAAACCCGACGCGCCACGGCGCATCATCGCCGCGCGCACGTGCCTGTACCATCAGCCCTTTGGTGCCACATTTGGCTGCCCGCGAAGCCGCGAGAAACTCAGCGCGTTTTTTGAGAACTGGCAAGGGTGCTGTCATGGTCGGGATCATCACGCTTCACTGTAGGATGAACAAGCGAAAACCGCCTGAGAGTCTCTCAAGCGGTTCGATATTTTTCGCAATCCAATGCCCCCGAAGGAGCAAGGCCAGCTTACGCGCTCAGCGACTTGCGGCCACGCGCACGACGTGCGTTCAGGATCTTGCGGCCCGCTTTTGTCGCCATACGTGAACGAAAGCCGTGACGGCGCTTGCGAACGAGGTTGCTTGGTTGGTAGGTGCGCTTCATCGCTCCGTCTCCGAATTGTAAGGCAGGCGTGCGAGTCGCACGGATGCCTCGTGAATACTTGAAGCCGCTCTATATGCGGCGGTTTCTGGGCTGTCAAACCCGTAGCGAAAAGATTTAGCCGAAATTGCAACAAAATGCGCAGCGAGACGGCCCGTTTTGTTACAGTATCCTAATTATAGGCCTGTAACATCACGAAAATGCGGGTGGACGATCAACGGGCTGTGAGACCCCTTGGGTTTTGCGGCCAATCTGCGCAGGTTGAGGTCAACACACTCACAGTGGAATGGAACAATGACTGATATGTCAAAGAGCGCAGAATCACCCAAATCCTCGTTAGCACGGCTGCTGCCGCTTGCCGCCATCGGCCTGGCCGCAGTCTTTGGCGCTATATATCTGCGCGACTATCTGAGCTTTGAGGCTCTACAGCAAAACCGCGAAGCGCTTATTGCCTTTCGGGATGCCAACTTTCTGCTCACCGCATTGGTCTTTGTGACCGCCTATGTGATGATTGTAGCCTTCTCCTTGCCGGGCGCAACGATTGCGACGCTCACAGGCGGGTTTCTCTTTGCGACCTTCCCGGGCGCTTTGTTTAATGTCACGGGCGCAACGCTTGGCGCGACAGTGATTTTTCTGGCCGCCCGATGGGGCCTTGGCGCCAAGCTGGGCGCAAAGCTGCGAGCCAGTGACGGCAAGATCAAAGCCATCAAAGACGGGATTGACGAGAACCAGTGGTCGATGCTGTTTCTGATCCGCCTTGTGCCTGCTGTCCCGTTTTTTGTGGCAAACCTTTTGCCTGCGTTTCTTGATGTGCCTCTGCGCCGCTTTGTGATCAGCACATTTTTCGGGATCATCCCCGGCGCGGTGGTTTACACCTCTGTTGGCGCGGGGCTTGGTGAGGTGTTTGCGCGCGGCGAAACGCCTGATCTTGGCATCATTTTTGAGCCGCATATTCTTTTGCCTATCTTGGGGCTGGCTGCACTGGCCGCACTTCCCATCGCCATTAAGGCACTGCGTGGCGGCAAAGCGCTTTGAGCGCTGCCGACCTGAAAGGACTGACCATGGAAAAAGTAAAAACCGACCTTCTGGTGATTGGCGCTGGCTCTGGCGGGCTGTCTGTTGCCGCGGGCGCGGCCCAAATGGGCGCAGAGGTGGTGCTGCTTGAGGGGCATAAGATGGGTGGCGACTGCCTCAACTATGGGTGCGTTCCCTCAAAAGCCCTGCTCTCGGAGGCCAAGAAGGCCCATGCAAAAGGGACAAGCCCCGCAAAAGCCTATCCCGAGGCGATGGCCCATGTGCACTCTGTCATCGCAACCATTGCGCCACATGATTCTGTTGAGCGCTTTGAAGGGCTGGGTGTGCGCGTCATCTCGGAGTTTGGGCAATTTACAGGGCCAGACACCGTTGCGGCAGGCAACTACGAAATCAGCGCGCGGCGTATTGTGATTGCCACAGGATCGGCCCCGCTTGTGCCGCCCATTCCGGGCCTTGAAGCTGTACCCTATGAGACGAACGAGACCATCTTCGAGCTGCGCAAGCGGCCTGAGCACCTTCTCATTATCGGAGGAGGGCCAATTGGGATGGAAATGGCGCAAGCTCACCGCAGGCTGGGCTGCGCGGTGACCGTGATTGAAGGGGCGAAAGCCCTAGGCAAGGATGACCCGGAGGCCGCGGCTGTCTTGATCGAGGCTCTGCGGAACGAGGGCATTGTGATTGAAGAAGATGCGCTGGCGGCTGAAGTGCGCGGCACAACGGGCGCGATTGAAGTGGAGGCCAAGGACGGGCGCGTCTTTAAGGGCTCGCACCTTTTGATAGCGGTCGGGCGCAAGGCCAACACCGACAAGCTGAACCTTGCCGCAGCAGGCATCGACCCCTCGCGCAACGGCATCAAGGTGAATGCCGCGCTCAAGACAAGCAACCCGCGCGTCTACGCTATTGGCGATGTGGCCGGCGGCCTGCAATTTACCCACGTGGCGGGCTATCATGCGGGTATTGTTATTCGCTCGGCTCTTTTCGGGCTGCCCTCAAAAGCCAGCGAGGCGCATATTCCTTGGGCGACCTATACCAGCCCGGAACTTGCCCAAGTGGGCCTCACAGAAGCACAGGCCAAGGAGCGGCACGGAGAGGCGCTTGAGGTTGTGCGCTTTGACTACGCGGGAAATGACCGCGCCATCGCAGAAGGCCACACCACAGGCTTTGCCAAGGTGATGATCGTGAAGGGGCGTCCCGTGGGAGCCACGATAGTGGGGCATCAGGCGGGTGAGCTGATCAACACATGGGCGCTCGCGCTGGCCAACAAACTGAAGATGGGCCAGATTGCGGCGATGGTTGCCCCCTACCCCACAATTGGCGAAATCAACAAGCGCGTCGCTGGAGCCTATTTCTCTCCCCGGTTGTTTGAGAGTAAGATGGTCAAAAGGGTTGTCGGCGCAATTCAGCGCTTTCTGCCATAAGAGGTCGTGCAGCTTATGTTTAACACGCTTTCAGGGCGCTTTCTGGTTTTGACAGTTATTTTTGTCATGCTTGCAGAAATCCTGATCTTTGTGCCTTCGATTGCACGGTTTCGCGAAGACTATCTGCTGAGCCGCCTTGAGCGGGGGCAGATCGCCTCGCTTGCCTTGCTTGCCGATGACATGATCGGGGCGGATCTGGAAGAAGAGCTGTTGCGCAACGCCGAGGTCTTTAACGTGGTGCTCAGGCGCAATGAGGCGCGGCAACTGATCCTCTCGGCACCAATGCCAAAGCCGATCGATGCCACCTATGATCTGCGCGACGCCTCAGCGCTTGTGCTTATTCGCGATGCGATGGCACGCCTCTTTGATACAGAAGACCGTGTTATCCGTGTGATCGGAAACCCTGTGCGTGAGGCAGGCTTGCTCATTGAGGTCTCGATGGAGACCGCTGATTTGCGCGCTGCGATGATCGACTACGGGTTGCGCATTCTCGTGCTGTCCGCCGTGATTTCGATCTTTACGGCGGTCCTGCTGTTTTTGGCGGTGCGAATGCTGCTGGTCAGGCCCATCAAGAAAGTTGTCGAAGATATTCAGGCCTATGCGGCCAACCCGGAAGATGCGAACCGCATCATCCAGCCCTCTGCCAGCGTATCAGAGCTGCGGGAAGCAGAAGAAGCGCTGCAAAGCCTCGAGACCCAACTCACCAGCGCCCTGAAACAAAAAGAACGCCTCGCACAGCTCGGCTCCGCTGTCGCAAAGGTCAGCCACGATCTGCGCAATATTCTCACCACAGCGCAGCTTTTCACCGACCGTATCGAGACAAGTGAGGACCCGAGCGTGAAGCGCATGGCGCCGAAACTCGTCAATTCGATCAGCCGCGCCGTCAAACTATGTGAAACCACACTGACCTTTGGCAAGGCCGAAGAGCCTGCACCCAAATTGAGCATACTCTCGCTGAACGAGCTTGTGGACGATGTGTTTGAGGCCGAACAGCTCACACGCAGCGACGGCGAGATTGCCTTTGTGAGCCAAGTACCAGACCGTTTCACCCTCAGAGCTGACACAGAGCAGCTTTACCGCGTGATCAGCAACCTTGTGCGCAACGCGCGCCAAGCGCTTGAAACGGCAGCTCAGAGCGGTGAGGTTCGCGTCTCGGCTCAGGATGTGAACGGCATGATCGAGATCATCGTGAGCGATACGGGCCCCGGCCTGCCAGACAAAGCGCGCAAACACCTATTTGAAGCCTTTCACGGCGGGGCACGCAAAGGCGGCTCGGGGCTTGGGCTTGCGATCGCTGCCGAGCTTGTGCGGGGCCATGGGGGCGAACTGTCGCTTCTGCGCTCTGACAACAACGGCACCTCTTTTGCCATTCGCCTCAAGCGTTAACGGGGCCTGAGATTAATTTTGGATTATTTGCGAAAACCTGCTTGCAAAGCCCCAGCGCAAGGCTTAATCCCCACCCTCACGGACCGATAGCTCAGCTGGATAGAGTACCTGACTACGAATCAGGGGGTCGGGGGTTCGAATCCTCCTCGGTCCGCCACTTCCCCCCTAAATTCCCAATTCATTTGATTTAAATCCGCGTTTGGCGTGCTGTGTTGTGCGTCGGTTTCTGATTTGGAAGTCCACAAACTTGAACAGGCGCGAAACCGTAAGGTTGGCGTAAGGTTGCTATGGTGAAGACCGCTCAAACAAGAGCGAAGATCAGAACCATGACACCCTATCAAACCATCAAAGCCCCCCTCCTTCGATTTCGGAGCGCATTCCAGCTTTCGCCTTTCGGGCTGGCCGTGCTGACAATTGCCTACATTTTTTGCGCCAGCAACGCGACTTTCTGGTCGATCGGTGCAGAGGTTTTTACGGGGCACATTGTATCATTCACAGCCTTTGTGGCCGCTATTTTTCTGCTGACACTGGCGTTTTTCAGCCTCTTTGCCTTCCCTTGGACGGCGAAGCCCTTTCTCATCTCCATGATCATGCTGAGCGCTGTGACATCATATTACATGGATACGCTCGGTGTGGTGATCGACCGCGACATGATCCAGAATGTGATGGTGACAACGATAACCGAGTCAAAGCATTTGTTGACGGTCGGGTTTGTCAGCCATGTTTTCATATTCGGGGTCATTCCATCCGCAGCTCTTGCGCTTGTCCGGATGAAACGGTTCGGCCCCTTCAGAACACTCGCAACGCCGTTTGTTGTGACCACCTTAAGCCTCGCGCTCAGTGCCGGCCTACTCATGTCCGATCTGAAGTCATATTCCTCGATTTTGCGCGAACGCAAAGATTACATGAGCAGCTTTCAGCCCGGCGCGCCGATTGTCGGGGCCGTACGCTTTGCAAAAATGATGAGGCGCTCAGCCAACATTGAAGTGGTCGCCGTTGGCGAAGATGCAAAAAAGGGAGCCGCTTATGGGGGCCAGAAGAAACCGCTACTGACCATTGTGGTGGCTGGTGAAACGGCTCGCTCACAGAATTTCAGTCTCAACGGATACGCGGTTGAGACAAACCCAAAGCTCGCCGCCTTGCCGGTTATCAGCTTTTCCGATGTGAATTCCTGTGGCACCGCAACAGCTACATCCCTTCCCTGTATGTTTTCGAAATTTGATCGCAGCTCATACTCTTTTGAGAAGGGCATATCGCATCATAGTGTTCTGGATGTGCTCGACCATGCCGGGCTTCATGTGGAATGGTGGGACAACAACACAGGTGACAAGAGCATCGCTGCGCGTTTGCCCAAACGGTCTTTCACCCATATTGAAGATACCGCGTTTTGTGACGGAGGCGAATGTATAGACGGCGTTTTCCTTCAGGCGCTGAAAGACTATGCTGCCACGATCACGCAAGATACAGTGCTGGTGCTCCACCAGATCGGAAGCCACGGGCCAACATATTACCTACGCTATCCGCCCGAATTTGAACGCTTCAAGCCGGCGTGCCGTACCGCCGAATTTAAGAACTGCACACCTGCCGAGATCACAAATGCTTATGACAACACGATTGCTTACACAGATGAAGTACTGGCCGAAACGATAGGCTTTCTGAACGCCCAAGAGAACCTTTCAACCGCCTTGCTCTATGTGTCAGATCACGGTGAATCTCTGGGCGAAGGCGGGCTATATCTTCATGGGTCACCATACTTCATGGCCCCAGAATACCAAACCAAGGTTCCGATGATCTTGTGGATGTCAGAAACGTTCAAAACCCAGTTTGGCATAAACACTGGCTGCCTGAGCGACAAAGCGAAAAGCGCGCTGTCTCATGATAATTTGTTCCATTCTCTTCTCGGGATGCTGGATATCGAGACAGAGGCGCGCGACCCAAGCCTTGATCTTTTTGCCACCTGCCGTGAGCCTGCAAGACTAGCGCAGAACTAGACGCAACAGGCCCGCCCCCTTAAGCCTCTTTTGGGGTGCCGTATGTCTGGCATCCCGCCCCATTTCATATATGCTTCCGATAAGCATACCACAAAGGCACAGGCCTCTCATGCGCATCTTGTTGATTGAAGACGAAGCAGCACTCGCGCGCCCATTGCGTGAGCATTTGGAAGCGGAGCATCACATTGTCGAGTGGTTCACCACACTGGATGAAGCCCTCAGTGCCATTCTGACGCTGGAGTACGACATTATTTTACTCGATCTGCAACTGCCCGATGGCGACGGCCTTTCGCTTCTGAGTAAGGTACGGGATCGGCACATCAGAACACCCGTCATCATCCTGACTGCGCGCGACAAGGTGTCTGACAGGATTGACGGATTGAACCGTGGTGCAGACGACTATGTCATCAAACCCTTTGATCTGAACGAAGTGACAGCCCGCATTCATACGGTGTGTCGGCGCAGTACAGACCAGCTGACCCAGACAAGCTTGGTGCGTGATCTCAGCATTTGCCTGGCCGATCGCAGCGTGAGCCGGCAAGGACGGGATATTCGCCTCACCTCAAAAGAGTGGAGTGTTTTGGAAGTGCTCTTGCGCCGCCCCTCAAAAATTGTGCCCAAGGAAAGCCTGGAGGCTGCAGTCTACGCCTTCGGGGACGAAGTCGAAAGCAACGCACTTGAGGCCCATATCAGCCGCCTACGCGCGAAACTGGGCAAAGACCTGATCGTCACTCATCGCGGTTTGGGTTACCTGCTACAACCATGATGACCCGCCCCGATAGCCTGTTGAACACACTCTTTCGCGCCCTGCTCCTGCCAGGAATTGTGGCGTCGGCTCTGGGTGTGGCTCTTGTCGTCAATCTGGCGAAAAACGAATACGATGAGCTTCAGGATATGTCTGCAGTCACGAGAGCACATTTGCTTTTGGAAGTCCTCCAGGCCCAAAGCAAACTCGGCGACCTGTCTGATATGCCGCCAGACTTCAACCCACTCTCATTTGAGCTTGGCTTGCTCAGCTCCGACGAGAGAACGTCTTTTTGGGTTCTGGATGGACAAGGCCAAATCATTTTACGCTCAGATCAAGCCGACGACGCTCTACTTGCGGCAAGCTTAAGCGGCAAGATCGTGACAGCGTCCAAGCATAGGATCACACACGTCAGCTCTGAGGACGCCTCCCTGAGCGTTGTGACCGCAATCCCGCTGGTCGAACGCAACGAAGCCATCTTGGATGTGATGATTGGCGTGATATCCGGCTTTATATTGCTCGGTCTTTTTGTGGCATTTGCGGCGTATCGGGCGTTGCGCCGCTCGGCCGCTGTGATCATCGATCTGAGCGCGGATATTGAACGGAAAGGCGCACATGACCTGTCGCCGATAGACCGGAAAAACACATTCGCAGAGATCTCTCCCGCCATCGACACGATAGATACGCTGATGTCGCGACTGGATACCGCGCTGAAAGCTGAGCAGGCCTTTGCAACCAATGCAGCGCATGAGCTGCGCACACCTGTGGCGATCTGCGTTGCACATGTTCAGCGTTTGCAGGCAAAGCTGCGCGACCCTGACGCCGCCGAGAGCGCCGCAGAAATCGAGCACGGCCTGAAACGCCTCACACGGCTTATAGAGAGGCTGCTGCAAATGTCGCGTGCACAATCTGGCTTGGGTGTCAGCGAAGAAGCGTCGGACATAACACCAGTCGTTACGCTCCTGCTTCGCGAGCTTAAAGAACGCGCAGGAGCGACTGAAGCGCTTGTCATTCATCCGCCAGAGGGCATCTGGATGAGCAATGTCGATCCTGACGCCCTCGGAATTATCTTGAACAACCTTTTTGACAACGCCCTCAAACACGCCACGGTGCATACACCCATCACGGTGGATGCAAGCCAAACGGGGCACATTGTTGTCTCGAACGATTGCCAGCCTCTTTCCGCAAGCGCACTGGACACGATCAAGCAGCGGTTCGCCAGAAACTCGCCACTGTCAGAGGGGTTTGGCATTGGCCTATCAATCGTTCAGGAGCTTTGCACGCAATCTGGCAGCCAGCTTCACCTGGCCTCTCCCCGAGAAGGGGAGGAGCGCGGGTTTAGCGCGACTCTGGCCTTGCCTATTTCAGAGCCACGCTAGCCCTGACACAGCGCCCAAAATGTTACACCGCGTGCATACGCAAAATTGTTTCCACAGCACGCCGCGTGCGCGTCTCAACATCCGGATAGGGGACTTTGACCACACCCAATTGAACGCGAACAAGCCCCATCCCTTCAAGCAAGCCAATCAGGTCTTCGGCAATATCCATCGCATCAGTTGTATCTGACAGAATGCCCGCGCTTTGCGCCGCAGCAAACATCTTGGAAAAGTCACGCTGCGTTTGCCCATAGGCCGCATCAAAAAACGTCTTGCCAAGATCGGGGTTACTGCGGGCTTCCTCATGGATCACGCGCGCAAATTCGAGTGTATCAGACGCGTTAAGAAAGGTCAGAAGCTTGACCCCATACTGGATCAGGGCCGCCTTCAGCTGAACAAGCGTTTCGGTTTGAGGGGGCACCGCTTCTCGGAACTTGGCCGCTTCGGCTTCCGTCACGCAGCGCAAAATATCTGACATGTTGCGATAGTGACGATAGATTGACGCCTTGGACACCGCCGCCTCGCGCGCCAGCAGATCTGTGGAAACGCGTTCGAACCCGTGCTCAAAGAACAACTGTCTGGCAGCGCAAAGAATGCGGTCTTGTGGTGATTGCTTGGCCATACTGTATCTGTAGTTTGATCTTGCGCGCATTAAAAGTACTAAACCGTACCGTTTTGTCTTGTCATCCAGACTGCATGCACTAGGTACGCAAGGGTACACACATAAAGGCTTGCAAATGAAACTGATCCTCTCACTCGCAGCAACGCTCGCTTTGGTGAGCCCTCTACAGGCTCAGCAAACCGAGACACTCACGCCATCAGGCGAGGTTGCGCCCATGCGCGCCGTGAAGCTGCTCCGCGCTGGTGGGGAGGCCGCACAGCTTGAGCGGGTTTTCTTCGGACAAGTTGCCGCGCGCGAAACGGTGGATCTGTCGTTCAAGGTCGGCGGTCAGCTGACGATGTTTGACGCTCAGGAAGGGCAGTTTCTGGAGGACGGTGTTGCTTTTGCAGTCCTGGATCTGGCTCCCTTTGAGCGCGCTCTTGAGCGGGCAACGCTTCAGCTTGAGCAAGCCAATCGAGACTTTGCCCGTGCCCAGACACTCGTAAAATCAAACGTAGGCTCAGAAACCCAAGCCGAAAACGCAGCAACAGCCCGCGACCTGGCAGCTGTCTCGCTCCAAGAGGCCAAAGACGCGCTTGAGGATGCAACACTCACCACGCCCTTTCGCGCGCTTGTGGCCTCGCGCCTGACACCCAACTTTGCCAATGTTGCCCCCGGGCAACCTGTTGTCCGCCTTCATGACATGTCGGAAGTGCGTGTTGAAATTGATGTCCCTGAGCGACTGTTCCAGAGTCTTTCCAACGTGGCGGGTATCAGCTTTGTTGGCACATCTCCGTTGTTTGAGGGAGAAGTGCCCTTGGCGCTGCGTGAATTTAACGCCGAAACCCAGAACATCGGCCAAAGCTACCGCGTGACGCTGGCCTTGCCATCAACCGAAGTCCCTTCCGCGATTATTCCGGGCGCGTCGATGACCGTCACGGCCCGTCTGGGATATGCCGACAGTGCCGCCATTGAACTGCCGCCCTCAGCGGTTGCTATGAGCAGCGATGGCGCACAGGTCATGGTCTACACTCCGAACGAAGGCGACGAGAACGGAACCGTAAGCTGGCAGGCCGTAGGCGTCAGCTCAAGCAATGGCACACAGATCATGGTGACAGGCCTTGAACCCAGCCAATTGATCGTGGGGGCTGGCCTGCAACAGCTGCGTGACGGTGAAACCGTGCGCCCCTTTGTTGGCATGAGTGTGGAGTAAAGCCATGAAGATCGCGCGCTTTTCCATCCAGTATCCTATCTACACGTGGCTCTTCATGCTCTTTGCTGTCTTTGGGGGCGCAATCGGTTATTTGTCTGTTGGCAAGCTTGAAGACCCCACATTTACCCTCAAGTCCGCATTGGTGATTACGCCCTACCCCGGCGCAACGGCCGCCGAAGTGGCAACCGAGCTTTCAGAAGTTCTGGAAGCTGAAATCCAGCAGATGGATGAGGTGAAAACGGTTAAGTCACGCAATACCCAAGGCAGCTCTGTTATCGAGGTTGAAGTCGAAGACCAGTTTGGCGGCGATGAATTGCCCCAGATCTGGGATGATCTGCGCGACCGTGTCGAAGATGCACAACGCGCGCTGCCTGCGGGGGCTTTGCCCTCTATTGTAAACGACGACTTCGGAGATGTGTTCGGCATTCTCTACGCGGTGTCAGCACCCGGCTTTTCCGATGCCGAGATATGGGATATCGCAACCTTTATGCGGCGGGATTTGTTGACCGTTGAGGGGGTTGCCAATGTAGAAATCAAGGGCCTTCCTGAAGAAGCGATCTTTGTTGAACCATCCTCTCAAATTGTCTCCTCTCTAGGCATAGATCCTGGGCTGATTATCGGAGCGATCAGCGCGTCAACCGCGATCAACCCGACAGGTTTTGTGAACAACGGCAGCGCCAACTTGCGCATCGAAGGGCCTTCGGCCGAAGATAGCGTGAGCGAGATCAGCGGTCTGACTTTCGGGTTTCAAGGCGAGGTTATGAACCTGCTCGACATCGCCGAGGTCAGCCGAGGCCGCGTGGACGACCCCGAGCATATTTTGCGCCACAATGGTCAGGAAGTGTTTACGCTCGGAATTTCGGGCTTGCTCTCTGAAAACATTGTGAGCGTTGGCCAAAGGGTTGAAGCCGAGTTGAAGGTTCTGGAGGAGTTCCTGCCTGTTGGTGTCACCGTAACACCCATCTATGAGCAACACCGCGTGGTTTCAGACGCCAATGACAGCTTCCTGATTTCACTGGCACTTTCGGTGGCTGTCGTGATCGGGGTTTTGGCTCTGTTCATGGGGCCACGTGCGGCGGTTGTTGTGGGTGTTTCTCTCTTGCTCACCGTTATGTCGACGTTCTTTTTCATGTACCTCTTTGACGTCAAGGTCGAGCGCATCAGCCTTGGCGCGCTCATCATCGCAATGGGTATGCTGGTGGACAACGGAATTGTGATTGCAGAAGGCATGCAGCAGGAAATGCGCAAAGGCCGCTCATCGCGGGATGCGGCTGACAGCGCTGCTCAAAAAACCCAGATCCCTCTTCTGGGGGCAACAGTCATCGGCATCATGGCCTTTGCGGGTATCGGCTTGTCGCCCGATGCAACCGGTGAATTCATGTTCTCTCTCTTTGCCGTCATCGCGATCTCGCTTTTGCTATCGTGGTTTGTCGCAGTCACCGTGACCCCGCTTTTGGGGCATTACCTCTTCAAAACCGGTGGCTTGGTTGGCGACGACACGGGCTACAATGGCCCTGTGTTTCGAGCCTATGGCAGCTTGGTGCGCGGTGCTCTTAGGCTGCGCTGGCTCGTTATTATCGGCTTGCTCGGAACCACTGTCGCCTGTGTGATGGCCTTTGGTCAGGTGAAGCAGCAGTTCTTTCCGCCTGCAACAACGCCTTTATTTTATGTCGAGTACAAGGCAAGCCAAGGCACCGCGATTGGCGATGTATCCGCGGACCTAGCCGTCATTGAAGAGTGGTTGCTCGCGCGTGACGATGTCGAGGCTGTCACCTCAACCATAGGGCAAGGCCTCACGCGCTTCATTCTGACCTACAATCCAGCGCGCCAAGACAGCTCTTATGGCCAGCTGGTGATCCGGGCCAAGGAGGCGAGCGCAATCCCGGCTTTGCGCGCGGAGCTTGATCAATTTGGGATCAATGCCCTTCCTTGGGTAGAGCTACAAACCAAACGTATCATCTATGGGCCGCCCGTCAGCTCCGATATTGAGGCGCGCTTCTCTGGCCCCGACCCCGAGGTTCTGCGCGCTCTGGCGGCACAAGCGATAGACGTTTTGCACAATGCCACCCCGCGCCTGCATAGCGAGCACACCGACTGGCGCGAACGTGAGATTGTGACACGCCCCCTCTATGCTGAAGATCGCGCCCAAGCGGCGGGCATCGGGCGGAGTGATGTTGCCAATGCCATTGCACTCGCGACCAACGGCATCCCAGCAGGGACCTACCGCGAACGCGACCGACTGATTGATATCGTCGTGCGCACCCCCCGTAGCGAAACCGAGCGGGACGGGCAACTGCTTGACCAGATCGTCTACTCAAACGCCATTGGCGGCTACCTGCCCTTGAGCCAAGTGATTGACGGCTTCGCTGTCTTGGCGGAAGACCCCGTCATCGAGCGGCGCAACCGTGTGCCAACGATCACGGTTCAAGCCAATGTCATTGACGGGCTCACGCCACCGACTGTCTTTGCAGAAGTGCGTTCGCTCATCGAAGCGATTGAGGTTCCATCAGGCTACCGCCTTGAGTGGGGCGGAGAGTTCGAGAGCGCAGGCGAAGCGCAGGCATCTCTTGGTCGGCAAATGCCGCTGGCTTTCGGCACGATGCTTCTGATCACCCTGTTGCTCTTTGGCAAGCTACGCCAGACTGCCGTGATCTGGACGATTGTACCAATGGCTGTGAATGGCGTTGCGCTTGGGCTTCTGTTTGCCAATCTGGCTTTCAGCTTCACTGCGATGCTGGGCCTCTTGTCGCTCTCGGGGATGTTGATCAAGAATGCGATCGTTTTGGTGGAAGAGATCGACGCCCAAAAGGATGCGGGCTTGCCGCAAGATCAAGCCATTGTCACAGCCAGCGTGAGCCGTTTGCGACCCGTTGTCTTGGCCGCAGGCACAACCATTTTGGGGATGTTGCCCCTGTTGGCCGACGGGTTCTTTGCCGCGATGGCCGTCACCATCATGGGTGGTCTTGGCTTTGCATCAATCCTTACGTTGATTGGCGTTCCTGTGTTGTATCACACCTACCTCGCCAAAGAGAGGCGCGCAGATCAGCTCGCGGCGAAAGGGCTGGCGACGGCATAGTCGCCCCCTTTAACTTTCGTATTTCCAAAAGCCTTTGGCCCTTATCGGGCCAAAGGCTTTTGTCTTTGAGCGCGTGTTTCCTTGCGCTCTCCAAGGATAAGCATGGCGGGTGTGACCACCAAAGTCAGGATCGTCGCAACAACCAAGCCACCTGCGATCGCAGAAGACAGCTCTGTCCACCACTGGGTCGAAGGCGCCCCATAGACAATATCGCGGGTGAAGAAATTGAGGTTAAGGCCGATGACCATTGGCATTAGTCCAAGAGCGGTCGTGACCGATGTCAAAATGACAGGGCGCAACCGCTGCGCACCAGTTCTCAAGGCCGCCTCCAAGGGGGCTTGCCCCTGTCGCTTCAAGTCATTGTAGGTATCAATCAGAACGATGTTATTGTTTACAACAATACCCGCCAACGCAATCACTCCGATCCCCCCCATGACAATCCCGAAGGGGCGGCCTGTGATAATCAGGCCCAGAAGCACGCCAGCAATTGAAAAGATAATCGCGCTCATAACGACGAAGGCTTGCTGAAAATTGTTAAACTGAACCAGCAAGATCACAAACATCATAAAGATCGCGGCCACAAACGCCCCGACAAGGAAGGTCATACTCTCGGCCTGATCTTCGGCCTCGCCAGCAAAGCTGAAAGACACATCATCAGGCAGCTCTGCAGCCTCCAGTGCGGCGCCAAGCGCAAGAACTTGATCGTTCACAAGAACATCTGCCGCGACGTTGGCCTCGATTGTTGTCACGCGTTTTTCATCAATCCGACGGATTATCCCCGTACGCTCGGAAGGCTCAAACGTGACAAAGTTAGAGATCGGCACAAGCCCTGAAGATGTGGGCACGCGCAGGCTTGCCAGTGCAGAGAGTGATCGCTCTTCACGAGGGAAGCGGACCCGGATATCAAGAGACCCGTCGATGTCATCGGGGCGATAATCGGCAACGGTGATACCCTGTGTGAGCAGCTGGACCGCTTGGCCCAGCAAGCTGACATCCGCTCCAAAGCGTGCCGCTTCGGCACGGTTGACCAATATCGAGACCTCAACACCCGGGACAGGGCGCGTATCAGTCACGTCGGTAAATCCGCCGAGACCATCCATGATCTCCCGAATTTGCGCGACTGCGTCGGCCTGACTTTCAGGATTGCGGGATGTCACTTGCAGGTTAACAGGCTTCCCTGCTGCGGGGCCGCCGCTCTCGGTTTGAACCTGTACATCAATGCCAGCTATATCCGCCACGCTTTCGCGAATATCATCGCCAATTTCAACAGCCGTGCGGCGGGTGTCCCAAGGCGTTAATTCCAACTGAAGCGTGCCGATGGTTTCTTCATCGCCCTGCCCTGCGCTCATCATGGAGCGCGCGTAAATGCTGGCGATTTCGTCATAGGGCAGCAAGCGGTCTTCCACCGCACGCACCAACGCATCACGCTCAAAAATTGAAAAATTGTCACGGGCGCGCACTTGGACTTGCATGAAATCTGGTTCAACAGAGGGAAAGAACGTGACGCCTTTGCCAAAGCTGCCATAGGCCCCAAAGCCGCCAAGGAGCAAAGCAACCGCCAACAAGAGTGTCGTGCCAGGTCGCAAGATCGCCCATTCCAGGACACGCAGATAGCGCCCTGTAAAGCCACCTATGGTACGCGGGTCGCCAAACTCTGCGGCGTGGAGCGCGGCCTTGGCAGCCGCCGTCTGCGGCTGACGTTTCCCGATCAACCCACCCGCCACCGGAATAAACACAAGCGCCATAAACAACGATGCAAAGAGCGTCAGGATCACCGTGATCGGCAGGAACTTCATAAACTCACCCACCATACCCTGCCAAAACAAGAGCGGAAAAAAGACACTCAGGGTCGTCGCNGTCGAAGCAATAATCGGCCAGGACATGCGCTTTGCNGCAAAGGCATATGCCTCTTTGGGGGGAGCACCTTCCTGCAGNTTTCGGTCCGCCAACTCTGTNGTGACAATGGCTCCGTCCACGAGCATNCCAACAACCAAAATCAAAGAGAAAAGCACCACAATATTCATTGTGTAGCCCATGGCCCAAAGGGCAATCACCCCAGCCAAAAAGGCGCCCGGGATAGAAAGACCAACCAAGATAGCCGAACGCCCGCCAAGTGCCAGAACGATCACGATCATCACAAGAATAACAGCTGCAATAACGTTGGCTTCAAGATCGTTCAGCATATC